>Ga0335394_10000006_pt1 | contig 309953 bp, 291 predicted proteins | sample MAT03_FD_205741 | JGI IMG/M metagenome (GOLD analysis project Ga0335394, IMG submission 205741) | Freshwater microbial communities from Lake Fryxell liftoff mats and glacier meltwater in Antarctica - MAT-03 (spades assembly) (version 2) ... | reverse complement strand
AGAAAAGTAGCGGTGATGCTTGGATTAGATCTAAGCGGAATCAGTAGAGGCGAATTGAGTGCCACGAGTGAAGTTCAGACTCTGGACTCTTCAAGAATCTCAGCGGCTTTAGCCCTGAGAGTTTCAAACAGCGCAATGCCCAGACCGATGTAAGCAGCAGCATTGTTGGGGTCGAGTTGGATGGCGCGGCGATAGGATGCGATCGCTTCTTCGAGTTTCTTCTGGTCTCTCAGCGCAATGCCCACACCGTAGTAAGCAGCAGCATTGTTGGGGTCGAGTTGGATGGCGCGGCGATAGGATGCGATCGCTTCTTCGAGTTTCTTCTGGTCTCTCAGCGCAATGCCCAGACCGTAGTAAGCGCCTGCATTATTTGGATAAAGTTGAATAGCTTGGCGATAAATACTTTCAGCCTGAGAATAGTTCCTAGACTCTATCGCCACCTTACCTTGCTGAAACAACTCATCAATCGTCTGTCCAACAGCCAACAGAGGCATCGTTACCAGAGATAAACTCAACAAGAGAGGGAATAACCAAGGTTTCCGCACGATTACCTGCCATTTCAGACTTTAGGTAGAAGCAATTACTCTTAGTTTACCAAAAAAAACTACCTCAGCAATAAGTCGGCTGGGCGGCGATGGTAGAGTATCTATCTGCAAATTTGGCGTTTGTAGCCATATCCACTTGGCAATCGATCCAACTATGTCATAATTTCAGATATCAGAAACCCGGTTTCTTAAAGAAACCGGGCTTCTCCTAAACTAACGCCTATACTAAAGTTAAGCAATTGAGGTTTTACAATGATTTTCATCAACCCGAAAACAGATTTTGCCTTCAAGAAAATCTTTGGTTCCGAACAAAGTAAAGATATCCTGATCAGTTTCTTAAATGCTATTCTTTATAACGCCAATCCCACTATCGAAGATTTAGAAATCCTCAATCCTTATTTAGCACCTAAGATCAGAGGAATCAAAGATACCTACCTGGATGTCAAAGCCAAAATAACTGGCGACAAAACTGTGATTATCGAGATGCAAGTTTTAAATATTGAAGGTTTTGAGAAGCGAATTTTATATAATGCTGCCAAAGCTTATTCGATTCAATTGGATTCGGGGGAAGATTATACTCTGTTGAATCCTGTGATTGCCTTGACAATCACGGATTTTGAAATGTTTCCCAATTTGGATAAAGTAATTTCGCGCTTTGTCCTGAAAGAACAGGATTACTTGGTTGATTATCTGATTTATGATATTGAATTAGTGTTTGTGGAATTACCCAAATTTAACAAAGAACTAGATGATTTAGAGACACTTACTGATAAGTGGATCTATTTTCTCAAAAGTGCTAGAAGTTTGCAAACAGTACCGGAAACGATGGGGGAAGTGCCGGAAATTCATAAGGCTTTTGAAATTGCCAATCAAGCTAACTTGAATCGTGAAGAATTGGAAGATTTACAAAAGCGGGAAATCTTTATTCAAGATCAGCGAAATGCAGTAAAAAAGGCGGTAAAACAAAATGCTGCTGAAATCGCCAAGCGACTTTTTGATATAGGATTAAACGAAGAAACTATTAGTCAAACAACTGGACTTAGCTTGGAAGAAGTGCAAAGTTTGAAGCCGGGTAACTAATATCAAAATTCAGAAACCCGGTTTCTTTAAGAAACCGGGTTTCTCTTAAACCATCGCTGCTACTGCTACTTTCAACAACCCTTCAAACAACTTTAGCCCATCTGTACTGCCCAACATCGAATCCGACGCCCTCTCAGGATGCGGCATCATCCCTAGCACATTTCCTTTAATATTGCAAATACCTGCAATATTATTTAATGAACCGTTGGGATTTTCGCCTTGGTAGCGGAACAGGACTCGATCGCTATCTTCCAGTTGTGCCAAAGTATCGGCATCGGCGTAGTAATTTCCTTCACCGTGAGCGATCGGCAAAGTAATCACTTCCCCTTTTTGATATAATTGCGTCCAAGGTAAGTTAGTGCGTTCTACGCGCAGGGAAATGCGATCGCAAACAAAATGCAAACCCCGATTCCGCACCAACGCCCCAGGTAACAAACCCGCCTCCGTTAGCACCTGGAAACCATTGCAAATCCCCAAAACCAACTTACCTTTGTTTGCGTGTTCCACAGTAGCCTGCATCACAGGGGAGAAACGTGCGATCGCACCGCAGCGCAAATAATCCCCGTAGCTGAAACCACCCGGAATCACCACCACATCCAGATCCGAAATATCCGTTTCCTCATGCCAAACCATGCGCGTTGGCTGTTTGAGAATATCGCGGGTCACATAAGCAACATCGCGATCGCAATTTGAACCCGGAAAAACCAGCACCCCAAACTTCATACCTTCGCCTCCGCCGGTGCAGATACCTCAGTCAACTCAAAGCGATAATTTTCAATCACCACATTTGCCAACAACTGGTCGCAAATCACATCCAGTTGCTTTTTCGCCGCATCAAGAGACTCAGCAGTCAGCGTCAGTTCGACATACTTCCCTATTCTCACCTGTTCCACATTTTCATAACCCATGTGTTTCAGTCCAGACTGCACCGCCGTACCAGCCGGGTCTAAAACCGAAGGCCGCAGAGTAACATAGATTCGAGCCTGATATTTCAACACAACCATTTTCCCAATAAACGATACTTTAGAGGTTGCAGCCTCCCTATTTTAATGTCGTATCCGACTATGGTTGTGTACCCAACTGAGTTAGCTTAGAGAAAGGCACGGGTTCTCATCGTCACCAAATTTCAGGGTCAACAACCCACCACTATAATCGGTACTCCGATTATAGTGGTGGCTTGAAAGAGTCGAGTTGACCAGACTCAGGTAGCAATACCTACGTTAGTGGAAAGAGTTCAAGTTCCTACCTACGGATGCGACGCCAGTCTGTAGCTCTAGAACCAGGTGGTTAAACAGGTCTAAAGGGTTAAGCCAGTGCTGCTTGGAAAGTACCGACCACTAACATTGTCAAGGCGAACATTACCCCAGTAATGGGAGGGGGAGCAATCCCCAAGAAATTAAACGCCCTACCGTTAGCGAAGCGGCTCCTCTTAGGAGCGGCGGGTCAATCACAGAACAATATCGGTAGCCTCAATCCTGTAATGCCAGCGGGTATGCCAAGAAGTTTCACCACTTTTGAGGCGCAACGGTTTCCTCATCGACCTTATGAATAGTTATGCAACTTTTACCCTGCCCTCCTTTGACTCTCACCGCCAAACTGAGTACAGTTTTGCCGGGAGTCTCCAAGGAGGAAGAAAGATGAAAACACAACAACACACTCGCAGTCAGAGACGCATTTTAAACTTGCTCAAGAACCTGAACCAAGGGATTTCAGCTCAAGAAATCTATGTTGAACTGCGTAGCCAAAACCAAGGTCTGGGTTTGGCAACAGTCTATCGTGCTTTAGAAGCCTTAAAACGAGAAGGCGCGGTACAGGTAAGAATGTTACCCAATGGCGAGTCTCTTTATAGCTCAGTACATGAAGACAAACATCATATAACTTGTCTAGAGTGCGGTAAATCGATTTCCCTCGATGAATGTCCCGTCCACGAACTAGAAAGCCAGCTGCACCGATCGCACCAGTTCACCATTTTCTATCACACACTGGAATTTTTTGGCCTCTGCAACCAATGTCAGGCGGTTCATCAAGATTAGGGCAGAGGGGCAGAGGGGAAGAGGGGCAGAGGGGCAGAGGGGCAGAGGGGCAGAGGGGCAGAGGGGCAGAGGGGCAGAGGGGCAGAGGGGCAGAGGAGAAAATCAATAAAAATGTTCTTTTATGAACAAAAGCATAACAAGTCCGAAAGAGCCGAAAAAAGTCAAAAGTCATAAAAGTCAAAAGGAAGAATTTTTGACTTTTGACTTTTGACTTTTGCCTTTTGACTTTCCCTACTTGTACTATTTATTACCAACTTCTCCCACGATCGATCGCATCCCCTCCAAAGTCGCTGGGATACTGCGCGGGTCCATGAACATCACCTTGCTGCTGTCGCTGCTGCCAATCTTTTGACCCATTTCCAGATAATTCTGCGCTAGTAAAAACTGTAGCGCTTCGTGAGCGTGGGGATCTGTGGCGAGAGTTTTGGCAACAATTTGCACCGCCTCAGCGGTAGCTTGCGCCTTCAGGACTTGCTGCTGGCGTTCTGCTTGCGCTTTTAGAACGATCGTCTTTTGTTGACCTTCCGCCTCCAGAATTGCCGCCTTCTGACGGGATTCTGCTTCCAGCACTTGCGCTTCTGCCTTACCTTTGGCAGAGTTAACAGCAGATTCCCGTTCCCCTTCAGAAGTCAGAATAGCCGCCCGCTTTTTACGTTCGGCGGACATTTGCAATTCCATCGCATCCTGTACCGCCTTGGCGGGAATAATATCCCGCAGTTCCACCCGCGTTACCTTCACACCCCAAGGATCGGTAGCGATATCCAAATCTTGTAACAAGAGTTCGCTGATTTGAGAACGGGCGGTAAAAGTTTCATCTAACTCCAGTTTGCCGATTTCAGAGCGAATCTGAGTCAGCACCAAGTTTACCATCGCCGACTGGAGATTTTGGACTTTGTAATAAGCTTTTGCCATATCCATGATGCGCCAGTAAACCACCGCATCAACCGTGATAGATACGTTGTCGCGGGTGATACTGGGTTGAGGGGGAATGTCTAAAACTTTTTCGCGAATGGTTTCTTGATAGGCGATGCGATCGATAAACGGAGTAACGAAACTAAGACCGGGCTCCAGTTTCCTCCCGTTATATTTGCCCAAACTTTCCACCAAAGCTTCATTGCCTTGATTGATAATTTTAACCGATCCGGCAATAGCAGAACCACCAAGAGCTAAAAAAACTAACAGAAATAATTGTTCCATATTGAAACTCGCGATTTTTCTCTTATTGGGAGTTGAATTTAACTAATCTGAAAGGTTTTCTGGCATCACAATCAGCGTGATGCCTTGTCGTCCCACCACGTAAACTTTCTGGTTCTGGGCTAAAGCGAGTTTTTCATCGCTACAACGCGCCCGCCAAGAATTGCCTTCGTACAGTACCCGCCCCGTCTCTCCCGGCAGAATCTCGGTAATCGTCTGCGCCTCGGTGGCATCCTGAATAGAGAATACCTTACGCTTGGGCTGCAAGCGACGGAATAAGAAAATCAAAGCTGTGGAAAGTAAGAGCCAAATCAGCACCTGCCATTGAGGACTTCGCACTACAGTAGAAAGCAAACCTACCATCAGAGCGCTCAGTCCCATCGTGAATGCCGTAAAAGCAGTTGGCAAAACTAGCTCCACCGAGCAAAGCACCGCCCCTAGCACCAACCAGAAGACGGTGGGGCTAATTCCCAAGAGGGTTGGTGCGGTAGAAACTTGACCAGCCGCCCCCGCCAAAAACCAGATTATCCTAAGACTTAATAACATAATTGATGTTCCGGTCACTAGATTGACACAAGATAGGATGAACTACCTCACCCTAGCCAGGTACGATGGAGAGGGTGTTCTACATTGCGTTCACTACAACAGTTAATACCTAAATTTCCCTGACTGTGAGTGCAATTTTTTCCATTCCCACTCCGATTTAAGATTTTTTTTATAAATTTTGCCGATTATGAGCAGTTCCGAACCGCCAATTAATCGCTACCTTTGGGCTGCTGACCCAGCATCAGCGCAGATCCCAGCAGGAGAGCTAGTAGAAGGCAGATATCAGGTTGTTGCACCCCAAATTTGGCTGGATACACAACCGGAATTGCCGCCTCATGTTCCCCAAGAATTACCTGACCAGGTTATTCCTTACCTGCGCCTATTCCCTTTGCGTCTCCATATACCCGAAGTTTACGGTTTGGCTGTGCTGGACGAGGAACCAGAAACAGCTGAGGTAATGCTTCTAGAAAACGTGCCGATCGACGAGGAAGGAAACCTTTACCCCTCCATTGTAGAGGCTTGGCATCAGGCGAGGCCAGTACGACAGGTATATTGGCTGTGGCAAATGCTCCAATTGTGGACACCTTTAGCGGAACTGGGGGTAGCTTCGACGCTGCTGGTGCCAGAAAATGTCCGAGTTCAAGGTTGGCGGGTATGGCTGTTGGAATTGTATGCCGACGCCTCAGAGTTACAAGAAAATGTGTCTTTAAAGGATCTGGGCGAGTGCTGGATTGATTGGACTGGATCGGCAAAAGACCCTGTAGCCCAGCGACTGAGAGAGATTGGTGAGGAAATGCGTAGTGGCGAGGTGGAGTTGGAGGCTCTAGCCACTCAGATCAACCGGCTATTGTTAGAACAAGCCGCTCAGCTTCCCTTACGTTTGCAAGTGTCAGGGGCAACCGATACTGGGCCGATGCGCCAAAGCAACGAAGATGCCTGCTATCCCACAAATCTAGATATCTACAATCGGGACGAGCCGCCCAACGACGAGCTGCTCCCCTACTTAACCATAGTTTGCGATGGGATTGGCGGTCATGAAGGAGGCGAGGTAGCCAGCGATATAGCACTGCAAACCCTCAAACTCCAGCTGCGGGCGTTGCTAACGGAAGTGACCGCACAAACCCAAATTGTGCCGCCGAAGTTAGTTATAGACCAACTGACGGCAATTATCCGGGTGGTCAATAACATGATTTCCAACCAGAATGACGCTCAAGGGCGGGAATTACGCCAGCGAATGGGTACAACTCTGGTAATGGCCCTCCAGTTGCCCCAAAAGATCCAGACAGCAAATGGGGAAGTGTTGGGGAATGCCCACGAACTCTATATTGCTAGTGTTGGAGATAGCCGCATCTACTGGATAACGGCTGATTACTGCCAGCAACTGACTGTGGATGATGATGTGGCTACCCGCGAAGTCCGAATGGGACGCTGCTTGCACCGGGAGGCGCTTAAGCGAGCCGATGGCGGTGCGTTGACTCAGGCGCTGGGGACGCGAGATGCCGAAGTTCTCCGTCCGACGATTCAGCGCTTTATTGTGGAAGAAGATGGCTTGCTGTTGTTGTGTTCGGACGGGCTTTCCGATCGCGGTTGGGTGGAGAAGTCCTGGAAAGATTACGCCAAGCCGGTTCTTAAAGGTAAGGTTTCTGTTGAAGCAGCTGTTCAGTCTTGGATCGACCTGGCTAACGAAAAGAATGGTCACGATAATACGTCGATCGTACTCAGCTGCTGTCTCCTCTCTCCAGAACCGCCAGTGCTGTTCGATCCCAAGAACGTAGAACCAGATACAGAAATGCCTACCGCCCCTATGGAATTGGAACTTACAGATGCTTCCAGAGCGTTGCTTTATGATGAATCAACCACGCCAGATCGGGAAGCAGCTGGCGTTGGCACTCAGCAAGGCGATCGCAGCACAACTGTGCTGGGGGTGCTGGCATTGCTGCTCATTCTCGTTTTGGCTGGATACGGGCTTTGGCGGACGTTCGGCTCTCAAAGTTCCCAGTCGCCCGCACCGACACCGCAGTCATCTCCTAACGAATAGCTTTGGGAATAGGGGCTAGGGGCTAGGGGCTAGGGGCTAGGGGAAGAGAGGACAAAAGAGGGGGAAGATCTGCAAAATCCCACTCTCCCCCGCTCCCTCTCCCCCACTCTATGCAAGTTCATGGCAAAACGGTATAAGTCTTGAGTAAGTTTTGGTGCCGTTCTGTGCAAAGATAAAAAGGTTGTCTGGAGCCGTCCTGAAGATGAAAGTTGGCGATCGCGTCCGCATCAAAGAGTCTGTTATTGTTTACCATCATCCTGAACATCGCGGCCAACCCTTTGATGCTAAAGATTTGGAAGGAGATGTCGTGGCGATTATTCATGAGTGGAAAGGTAGACCTGTGAGCGCTAACCTTCCTGTACAAGTCAAATTTGACAAAAAATTTCGAGGACACTTCCGCGAAAATGAGCTAGAAGTCTTATCCTAGCGACTTCCCCAGCGAAACCAACTAAAAATGTTGACCTCGCGCTTCATCTTCTTCAGGTCTTGCCGGTGGCGTTCCGCTGTCATGTAATACCACTGGCAGTAACGCTCAAATTCTTGGCGATAGCTAATCTCTCGGTAAAACTCGCTGGTTGCTTGGTAAGCAGCAAAAGTTTCATCAGCTGCTGCTGGCGGCTGTGGGATAATTTGTCTTAATTCGTCTGACATTAGACTAGGGGCTAGGGAGAGTGGGAGAGTGGGAGAGTGGGAGAGTGGGGGCGTGGGGGAGCAAGGAAAAATGAACACTCTAAAATCCAAAATCTAAAATCTAAAATCGCTTAGAGCCAACCCCGGAGGCGATAGACTCCTATACCAATGTATTCTTTTAGAGCGCGGGTTGTGTCCCCTAGTCTCCCGGTGTCGGGCAGGAGATTCAGCAGTTTACCTTGCCAAGTGTCTTGCTCTTTGAGGTTTCCTTCTGTGACTAGAAAGTCAGTGGGAGCTGGGATTGCGTCAATTCCCTGACGCTTGAAGATCGCGATCGATCGCGGCATATGCAGCGCAGAGGTTACCAGCAGGACACGACGTTCTATATTCTTAGTGTCTAGGATTTTCTTGACATTGACGGCATTTTCGTAAGTGTTGAGGGAAGTGGGGTCTTGCAAAATAGCTGACTTGGGAACGCCCATTGCTTCGACAATTTCTGCCATATCTTGAGATTCTGATGGCCCACCGTTTTTCCAATCGATCCGACCGCCGCTGAGAATGATGGTGGGAGCTTTGCCTTCTCGGTATAACTTGGCACCGTAGAGGACGCGATCGCCTTCTTGGGCTACTTCTACCCAAGGTCGCGGCGGATTCTTCGGCAGCACTCCACCTCCCAAAACGACGATGGCTGGTGCTTTTGGGAGTTCTGCGGCTGGAATATTTTGCCATTCTAGCGATCGCACCACAGCGTTAGACACCCAGCCATTACTTGCCAAAAGCAGCACTAGCAAAGCCAAGGAAATCGCGATCGCCGCCCATCTAGGCCGTTTCCACAGCGTCACCAAAGCCACAATCATCAGTATGCAGGCTAGCCCCAAAGGGTAAAGGAAAATAGGTAGTAGTTTAGATAAAAATAAGAACATCTGGATTTGGGAGGATTTTGGATTTTAGATTTTGGAATTTGGATTTAAAATTGAAGTTACAGCGGCTTGCAGGCGAATGAGTTATATCTTGTCTGGAGTACATGAGTGATATCGTCAAATTGTCTGTTATCATCGTTGGTTACATTTTTACCGCAGATGAAGACAGATTAACGCAGATTAACGCAGATAAGAATAATCATAAGAATTTTTTAGGTAACCGATGCGTAAAAACATGATATTTTAGGGCGAAGCATTGCGGAATGTGGGTTAACTTAAGACCGAAACGTTTATTCCGCAATGCTTCGCCCCTACAATCTGTACTCACCTGAAAAGAGATGTATAATCATAACTTTTTGCGGGGGTTTTTCCAGAAAAACCAGCTGGAACGATGTGGATGTCGTTGTTTCTTTTGTCGCTGCTTGAAATCTTCCTTAGTCTGGATAAGGCGACCTTCCCTGTTCGGTTCAGAAGTCGTTTCGTGCGGAATGCTGGGTAATTCTGTGCTTTTCCAGCCAGCAGCTATCCAGCTAGCCGATAATGTGCCCAGCATTGCCAAAAATAAGCTCAAAGCCACTGACTCTCGAAGCAACAAAAAGCCCACCAGAAAGAACAAACCCACCCAAAGCCCAGCTGAAACGCCCTCAGATATAGAGTCAAATTTTGGCATTAGTCATTAGTCATTGGTCATTGGTCATTGGTCAAAAGCCAAAAGTCCATAATCAGTTGTCCATTTTTTGGTGTTTGTAACCAATAACTAATGACTAATGACTAATGACTAATGACTAGACCACTTAATTGTGACTCTAAATCCTGCGTGGTGTCTAATGTTTTGACAAAAGATTGTTCAGCTTCGGTGAAAGGTTCGCTAGCGGTTTGTTGGCTACTTAAGAGATTGGCTGTGGCATCGGAGACATCGCCAGTACGGGAGGAGAGGCGATCGCGCAAGACATCTTCTGGTGCGGTACAGGATAATATTTGTAAAGGCAGATGATGTTTTTCGGCTTGTGCGATCGCTTCCGAACGCAACGCCACGCGATCGTACTTAGCATCTAATATTACCGGATAGCCAGCAGAAGCCAGCGTAATTCCCAGTTCCAACAGACGCCCATAAGTTTTCTCAGTCATCTGGGCCGAGTACAAATCTGCGCCACCTTTTTCATGCAAAGGTACACCAGCCAAATGTTTTCGCACCGCGTCAGAACGAATCTGAATTGCACCTATTTTCCTAGCCAGATGTCGCGCCACCGTACTCTTACCAGAACCCGATAACCCCGACATTAAAATCAGTTTACCTTGACGCGGTTTTGTATATTGCCACGCCATTTTGTAATACTGAGCAGCAGTTTCTTTCGCCTTTTCTTTCTCATCTGCGGGAATACCAGGATCGTCCAATAAAAAGGAAATTACCTTTCCCCGCACATAAGATTGACGGCTTACATACAAAGGCAAAACTTGCAAACCTTCCCAGTCGCCAGTTTCTTCAACGTAAGTATTCAAATAAGCATTGCAGAGGTCTGAACGCTGCAATCCTTCCAATTCCATCACAGCATAAGCAATGTCGAACATCACATCAACAAACCGGAACGGCTCATTAAATTCAATACAGTCGAATAACATTATTTTGTTATTCCACAAACAGATATTTCTCAGGTGTAAATCCCCGTGACATTGCCGAATCCAGTTATTTTTAATTCGGCTAGCAAAGAGTTCTTGCCGTTCTGCAAAGAAAGTATCTGTAAACTGCTTAGTTTCGTCAAACTGAGACTGAGTTTGTGGCCCACCAATATATTTTTCAGTTTGCTGGTAATTTTCATCGATCGCTTGGCGAATCTGGTCAACTTCCCCAAACGTGCGAATGTAGTCATTAATTGGTGCTTGAGCGTGAAATTCTGCCACAACTCGCCCCAAATCCTCCATATTTTTCTCAGTCAGTTTACCCTGTTCAAACAAAGTCAGGAATAACGCATCTTGAGGAAATTGGCACATTTTCAGCGTATATTCCACCGCTTCACCAGCGCCACCCAGTTGAAATTTGTCTTCTGTCTGAGTTATTGACAAAACTTCTAAATAAATTTCGGGAGCGCCCCGCTTATTCATGCGGAACTCTTCATTACAAAAATGTTGCCGGAGTTCTAAAGTGGAGTAGTTCAAAAAGCCAAAGTTTACGGATTTTTTTACCTTATAAGCATAATCTCCGGTGAGGAACACATAGGAAACGTGCGTTTGAATCAGTTTAATTGGTTCTGTTACCGGGTGAGGATAAAATCCCGGCTGTAACATTTGCTGAATTAAGGAAGGAAGAGATGTTTGGCTCATGGTAATTAGGTAATTTCAAATTTCAGATGACAGATTGCAGATTTTAGGGCTAATTCAATATAAAAAACCAGGGTTTGTCCCTGGTTCGATCGGCAAGTAAGTAACTCAAGTTGCTAGTTACTTGTATCGCCATCGTTTGGAATGGGTAATGGGTAAGTTGTGGTGATAAGCTGTCACGCCGGAGAGTTTGTACGATCGCAATTTGTGAAACTCTTGTGGAGTGGGCAAGATGCCCCATTGATACAACTTAGATGCCCGACAGCTTAAGAGCGCTAAAGCGCAACAACGTACCTATGGAGCGCGGCATCGCAACAACGTACCTAGAACCAGACTCAATCATATAACTAGCAACTTACGTTAACTATCTGAGCAAGGTTTATACAGATGCTGCTGTTTCTTCGACTTCAGTAGCTCCACCTTGGGTGTTGAGGACGCTGACAACCAATTGATTTGGCTCGGCAATGGCTGTAACGCCAGGGGGCAAAGTTAGTTCGCGGATATGCAGGGCATCCCCAATTTTCATAGCGGAGACATCAACTTCAATGCTATCTGGGATGCTCTGGGGCAAACATTTGACCTGGATTGATGTCATCACGGTGTCTAACATTCCACCGCTTAGCTTAACACCCACTGGTTCTCCGACAAAATGCAGGCGCACTCCCACTTCCAAGGTGCCGTGAGCTGAGACGGCAAAAAAGCTGAGGTGGTAGATAAATCCCTTTGCGGAATGAGATTGGACTTCTCGCAAGAGAGTTTGACCGTTCCAAGGGATGTCAGGAATGTTCAGATTAATGAGGGTGTTGTTGAGGGATGCTTTTTTAAGCAGCTGTTCGGCGACTTTCGCATTCAGTGTCAGAGCAATTGACTCTGCACCCTTGTGTCCATACAAAACGGCTGGAATTTTGCCGTTACGACGCAGGGCGTTCGGTTTGCTGTTTTCAAGCCGCTTTTGACATTCAACTGTGAGTTCCATGTTCTGATTTTAGATTTTAGATTTTGGATTTTGGATTGTAGCAATTAGCGATCGCATTTCAGACTGCTACAGGTGTGCCATCAGTGTGCAGCAGCGCTCGTTTGGGGCCGTGAATGGGATCTTCTACAATAATTGTTTGGTCGCGGCTGGCTCCCAGGGAGACGATCGCGATCGGAACTTCCATCAATTCGGCTAGGAACTTGAGATAGTCTAGCGCTTGTTTTGGTAGGTCTTCCAGCTTACGACACTCTGCTGTGGATTGTTTCCAACCGGGTACGGTTTTGTAGATGGGTTGACAACGGGCGAAGATGCGGGAACTGCTGGGAAAGTCGTGACAGTGTTGACCGTCGATTTCGTAGGCTACGCAAACTTGGATTTCTTCGAGGTCGTCGAGTACGTCGAGTTTGGTGATGGCGAGACAGTCCAAGCCGTTGATGCGGACGGCGTAGCGACCGATTACGGCGTCAAACCAGCCGCAGCGTCTTTTGCGTCCGGTGGTGGTGCCAAATTCTGCGCCGCGATCGCAGAGCATTTCTCCCACTTCGCCGTGGAGTTCGGTGGGAAATGGCCCTTCGCCGACTCGTGTGGTGTATGCTTTGGCTACACCAATGACGCGATCGATCATTGTCGGGCCGACGCCTGTGCCTACGCAAGCTCCACCCGCGACGGGGTTGGAGGAGGTGACGTAGGGATATGTGCCGTGATCGAGATCTAGGAGGGTTCCTTGTGCGCCTTCAAACAGGATGTTGCGTCGCCGTTGGATGGCGTCGTAAATCTTTAAGGAGGTGTCTACCACATGGGGGCGTAGGCGGTCTGCATATTCCAAGTAATGCTCGATCGTCTCTTCTGCATCGAGGGGTGGCAAATTATAAAGCTTTTCTAGGATGACGTTTTTATAATTTATCGTCCAGTTAAGCTGTTTGCGGAGGGCATCTGGGTCCATTAAGTCTAGGATACGGATGCCGGTACGCTCGGATTTATCCGCATAGGTTGGGCCGATGCCGCGACCTGTGGTGCCGATTTTGTGGTTTCCCCGCCGTTCTTCCGATGCTTGGTCAATCATGCGGTGGTATGGCATGGTGACGTGGGCTGTCTGGGAAATCAGCAGATTGCGCGTTGAGATGCCCAGCTTTTCTAGCTGGTCTAGTTCTTCAATGAGTACCTGGGGGTCGATGACGGTGCCGCAACCGATGATGCACTCGGTGTCGGGATATAAAATTCCCGATGGAATTAGATGCAGCTTGAAGGTCTGCCCTTGCACCACGACGGTGTGTCCGGCGTTGACACCCCCTTGGTAACGTACAACTATATCTGCTGATTTGCTGAGTAAATCGGTGATTTTACCTTTTCCTTCATCGCCCCACTGGGCACCTATCACTATTACGTTAGCCAAGGGTTTATTAAAAGCGCTAAAGTTTTCACAAATTCTTATTATTATCAGATTCCCATGCTCGTGTCAACTAGGGATTTGACGCCTGAGCCTGGTTTGCCAGGATGCGATATGCCGTTCGTCAGCTGCGCGAACGCATTTCACTTTGGGACATGGGAGTGGGGTAGTGGCGATCGCAGTTTGTTCTTGCTACACAAAGAACGATATACCTACGGCACGAATAGCGATCGCATTCTTCAGAATGGGTGTAGGGGCACGGGATAATTAAGGTTTAACGTTTTGCCAAAATATCTATGATGCCGTGCCCCTACAGACGGAAATGTTGATTACAGAATTGTTCGGTCATATTTTGAGCAAAAAGATGCGATCGCATTCTCACAAAAAAGGCGATCGCACTCTCACACATAAGAGGCGAGTTCTTTGTGATAAGATTCGTCAATATCTGCTGGCAGTTCGACAGCCTGATTGTTGTAGACTTTTGAGACTAATTTGGATATTTTCAGAGCGATCATTTGGTGAAATTTGAAAGTTTGTGAAAAATGCTTGTCGCCATTGGTAACTTGAATTCCTTTGTCAGAAACTATATGTGTTTCAACTGTCATGGTGAACTTGTGTTCATCTGTATCCATTGAAACTAATACATCGAACGTTCCTGTTTCTTTTGCTGGTTCGATCGAAAGCACTTTTACGTTCATTATTAACTCCGAAAAACTGCTTGAGTAGTCCAGTATTTTAGAAAGTCTTCTCTTGTCATTCTATACCTTGTGCCATCCCAAGGGTCACGAATAAGAACATATCCTGCCTCATCCAGACCATCAACGAGTACCATCTGTCCTATTCCTGCGCCAACTTCCCAAAGTACAGCAGCCCACGAACCTGTGTTATTCAAGGTTTCAAAGAGTTCGGAGTCAGTTGCACCTGGGATACCCAATGGGCCCCCCACCCATTGTTTAATCCCTTCTGGAAGGTCGATCGTGTTAAGCACATTGGCCAAATTTGGGCAAGTGCGATCGCATTCTGAATAAATCGAAAATGCGATCGCGTAGCTGACGAACGGCATATCGCATTCCTCAAAATGGCTGTAGGGACACGGCATAATTAAGATTTAACCTTTGGCCAAAATATCTATGATGCCGTGTCCCTACAATGCGAAATTTCTCTCCCTGAATTGTTCTTGAAGATTTCAGACAAAAAAATGCGATCGCATTCTGAATAAATGGTCAATGCGATCGCCTTTTACAATTCCAGACAAAAATCTTGCCTCAGTGGTCATCACCCGACTCTTAATCAATTCCCCGTCTAATAGCGAAAGTCGGATAAATCCGACTGAAAACCATTTTCTTTAGTCCACTTAAGTGGACTTTCGCTATTAGCCTGGGGTTTGAACCCCAAGCGGGCTTGAAGCGGAGGCGCAAGATTTGTGCAAGGAAAAAAGATGCGATCGCGAAGCGAACGCACTCTCCAATTCAACAAAAGCGATCGCATTCTGAATAAATGGGAAAAGGCGATCGCGTAGCTGACGAACGGCATATCGCATTCCTCAAAATGGGTGTAGGGACACGGCAGAATTAAGATTTAATCTTTGGCCAAAATATCTATGATGCCGTGTCCCTACAATCGGAAATGTTGATTACTGAATTGTTCTTGAAGATTGTAGACAAATAAAAAGCGATCGCATTCTGAATAAATGGGAAATGCGATCGCTGTTTGTTATTCGGTGATTACACCGCTCAATTAGATGTGTTTGCCCTATTTACGAGCGAAAGAAATGAATTCGGGGTAGCCGTTATAGGTGAAAACAGCAAGTTGATTTTTCGTCATTGCAACTGCGCCACCCTCGTGCATCGGATCGGCAACAATATATTTGCCATCTGAGGTTTTTCCAAGAATTGCGTTCCAGTGACCACCAGAGCCACTACCTACTCTGTTAGGGAACTGTTGACGCCACGCATTAGTTAAATTCCCAAAAGATATCACGGGCTTTCCTGCATTAAGGCTGCGATCTAGAGCATCCCATCCTGTTAGCTGTTCTGGTGTCCCGCCTGCCTTTTGGATGCCCGCTTTGACTTGATCGAAATTAGTCCATACGGTGTCTTGATCCAGCACTGGAACACCTTGCCTCGTACCGTTAGAATAGCCGAACATCAGGTAACGTGCATAATCTATACTGGTTTCAGTGCTGATATTAACTGGTTCACGACCTAGCGTTTTAAGTACCATAGCCAAGCTGGCAGGGCCACAGTTAGTACTGCTATTAGGCCCATCAAGGTTATACTTCTGGTTCGAGTATTGAAGTTTGAAGAAGGGATCTGCCTGTTGTGCGCTAGTTGGCAAGCTGTTGCTATTCCCTGGAGGATTCGGTAGTGTGGTATTTGAAGACGTTCCGAATAAACCTGGAACCAAAGTGACATAATTGCCATTCAGTTCAGACATATTAGGCGCATCTTTTTTCTTGAGAAAATTGCCATTAGAGTAAGTCAAAAATTCAACATCATTCTTACCATCTACCCAATTACCTTTCTCTTGGCGAATGATGTCATCAGCGCCACCACCCGTTAAATCACCGACAACCAGATTGACATAATCGCCATTCATAATTGAAGCATTATTCATGGTAGTTATGGATTTAAAGCCCCAGTTACCATTGGAAATGTAGATTTCAGCATCCCGATTACCATCCACCCAGGAACCTTTTTCTTGACGGATTAGGTTACATCTAATCCAGTATTTATACAGTCCAATAACGAATTTTCATAATCTTTTTCCGTAATTACACATAGATTGTAGGCGGCGCAGAGCGATCGAGAACGTCACACTTGATAAGCGAGGCTCCCCTCCCCGTGGACGGGGAGGGGCTGGGGGTGGGGTTCCCTGCATTTTCTCTACTCACCCTCGTCAACAATGCTTTCCTTATCCACCATCCTCATCATCAAGCGCAAATCAGGGCAAACCTGTTGAGCAATATTCAATTCTTCCACAACAGCATCGAAACTTTTTCCTTGCAGTATTTCATCAGCAATTTCCTTGACAAGAAACCAGGGTAAATCAGTTTCTACATAAGCTTTAGTTAGAGTAATGAGTATATCCAGATATTCATTTCCCTCTAATTTAGTCATCATTGTATGAGGGATATCTAAGGATTTGTCGAAGCAGTAATACCAGGAGTTAGGCTGATGTTGGAGTACGGCTTCAAACAAATCGCGCTGTTCGTCAAGGTTGATGGCCCGATCGCTTTCACTACCCATAATCAACATCGGCGTAACGGGACTGTTTTGGACTCGCGACCGAATCTCTTCACCCATATCTAAAAACAGCCGCAGCGAAGGAATCTGAAAGCCTTCATAGCCAAAATTGCCTGGATTGTCCTTATTTAGCCATTCATAATAAAAAGGTAGAATGGAAACGAGCCAATCTGTAATTTTGATACTGCTACTTAAGTAGGGAGCAAATAGTAGTGTTTTTTCTATTTGTTCTGGACGTTCCAGTGCTAACCAAGCTGCTAAAGTGCCGCTAACCGAATATCCTCCGACTATTATTTCTTCTCCCAAAAGTTTCGCTTGCTCTAACCAATAGATCGCAAATTGTTGATAAACTTGAGCGTCTTCTGGCAGCGGAGGGGGATTATCGCCATTCCAATCCCCCGCAATACCATGACCGGGCAATAAAGGAGCTAAGACATTGTAACCAGCCTGAAAAAAGGCTTCGCCCAGCGGTTCAAACTGGTAGGGGCCTGCGGTAAATCCGTGCAAAAGAAGGCAAACTTTTGGCGTGGGATGAGGATGGAAAAAGAATTGCGATCGACACTTTTCGTTTTTAATCGGCAGAGCATCTTCGCGAATTTTAGCTTGCTCAATAATCGCGGCTGTTGTAGTTAAATAATTAGATTTTGTCATTGTTCATTTGCTAATTGTTTATTGTTCATTGCACTCTCCCACTCTCCCACTCCCCCACTCTCCCACTCCCCCACTCCCCTTATTCGTTACGCCCAAGCGGAAAATTGTCTCTTCCTGGCACATTTTCGATCGCCGCCAGCGCCGCTTTGGAACCCGCTATAATATCCCGTTCCGCTCCCCCCAGATAGACCCGCCCGAAACTGCCGAGCGGGTGAACGTCTAAAATGTTAATCAGAGCGGCTTTCTCTGCCTCGTTCGCTGCCAGTGCTGCGTAAGCGGCAGGCTCAACTTCTAACACATAAAGCGTTTGTCCTGTCAGAATCATCTGTCCGCGCCTGCCGCGATTGATCAGTTGTGTTTGGTAAGAATCAATATTGCGAATAATCTGGCTAGAAATAACTCGCGGTTTGATACAATCTTCTCTGCGGACTCCGATCGTCTCCAGTATCGCTTTACCAGCTGCTCGCGTCTCGCCTTGGGCGCTAGAATGTATTTCTAAAAGTCCGTAAAGTCGTTCAACAGCTAGCACCGCTGGACGTACAGAGGCGGATTTCAAGGCGACATCAGTAATGCGGTTAATTTCTATCCCAGGTGAGATTTCAATCCACAGCGACGTATCCCCCGGCAATGGCAAAAACCCTTGCGCCACCGTGCCTAAGTAAGCTGCGTACTGAGGCTGTAAGTTGTCTAGAAATACGTAACTGCGTAGTTCTATGCCCAAGGTTTTTATCTCCGTAGTTTAGTCGATCGCGAACAAGGTGCAACCTTTGAGTATATGATGTTTTGAAGTAATTAAAAAATCGATCGCTTGGGTTGCGCTGGTGGTAGGCTAGAAAATTGCGATCGCGCGGCAGGTACGTTGTTGCGCTTTAGCGCTAAAAGAGCGCTAAAGCGCAACAACGTACCCATTATCCATTCCGAACAAGAGTCAATCGAACTAACGGTTCTTTTAGGCCAAATATGCTGTAGGGGCACGGCATCATCAATATGTTGGTTATATCAAGGTTTTAATTATGCCGTGCCCCTACAATAATGTTCATGGTACACATTAGCATAATAATTCCGAAACACCCAACATTCCGCACGATAACCTCTCGAAAAAATCAATGATTTTGATTGGGGAATGCTTCGCCCTTGCCCCAAGCTAACACCTGCTTTTTATTTTCGATTCCGGTAATTGTACTAACTAATTTTGATGCTTTTTTAATTAAAGATGTTTCAATTTCTATTGGTAAATCTTCCTGTTCTAAAACTCCCTCAACAATTTCTTCTAAATCCGCATTACCTTTTCTCGCACCCAAACCGTTCAGCGAACATTCGATCTGTCTAACCCCACAGTTTAATGCGATCAGGGAATTTTTAACCGCCATGCCTAAATCATCGTGGCAATGTACTGAAACAATGGCTTTATCGATATTTGGAACTCGGTTAAAAATCCTCTGTAGAAGTTGGGCAAATTCTTCAGGTAAGAGCAATCCTAAGCTATCAGGTATACTAACAGTAGTGGCTCCACTTTTGATGGCAACTTCTACCGCTCTACACAAAAAATCCGGTTCGCTTCTGGTAGCATCAAAAGCACTCCACTCTATATCATCGCAGTAATTTTTCGCTAATGAAACACTTTCCTTGATTGTGGCTAATACTTCTGCTTCACTGAGTTTAGATTGATTTTTTAGATTGACCGATGTATAAGTATGAATTCTTCCTTTGGCAGCTGGTTTAATGGCTTTGGCAACGCTGAGGATTTCCTCTTGATTTGAGCTTGCCAGTCCGCGAATAGTAGATTTTTCAATTATTTTAGATATCTCGAATATTTCATCAAAATCTTTTTCATACTTCCCTGGATAACCAACTTCAATAACGTCTACGCCGATCTGTTCTAGCACTTGGGCAATGCTAATTTTTTCGTGAATGTTCATTTTGACACCCGGTGTAAGTTCTCCATCGCGCATGGTAGTATCAAAAATTACCACTTTGTGATGATTTTGTAAGATATTCATCGGAATATAATCTAGGCAAACTTGATAATTATGATTATACTAACAATACCTTCGCCAAAAACCTAAAATGCCTAATTTGTAGGTTGGGTTGAGGCACGAAACTAGGGCAAATGCGTTGGGTTTCGCTCGCGCTCAACCCAACCTACAAATAAATGGCGAAGGCATTATACTAAAGAATGCGGTTTTATGCAAGGGGATTAAAAATGAAAGAGCGTCACATCAATGACTCAGTAAAAAAGAAAATTGTTGATGATGTGAAAAGAGTAGGTTGGCACGTTATGGCAGTGGGTGGCGATTCGGAGAAGATGAAACCTGGTTTTGCCTACTCGATCGGTTTATGGCATTCTTTCAAACATCCTGAGATTATTATGTTTGGATTGCCTTATCAAACTATGGGTCACATTATTAACGATATCGGCAGTTTCGTGAAAGCCGGTACACCTATAGTGACGGGTCAGCCCTATTCGGATTTTATCGAAAACTACTCGCTTATTTTTGAGACGGTGGCATCATATCAGTGTGTTGAGTTTTTGCGCTTCGCTGAATGGTTTTACGGTGACGATCGATCTTTTTCTGCTTTACAATGTTTTTGGCCTGACAAGTCAGGTTATTTCCCTTGGGATGCCGAGTTTGATGATAAGTTAATTAGGTGTCAACCGTTGTTGTGCGGCTGATCGAAAGTAATCAGCGATCGTAGAAGTCGGTTAGGTAATAGAAACTGATGTTATTGAAAGCGCTAAACCGTCGAATTGACAATGCTGCCAAAAGATGCCCCTGCACCTTGCCCTTGTAGTGCCGTTCGTTCTGCAAATGGTGGGGGCGGTGGGACTGACGGGATATTTCTCATTTAAAAATGGAGAACAAACAGTTAACAAAGTTGCTGCTCAGTTTGGCAGACAGATTAGCGATCGCATTCAGCAGAATCTGCAAATATTCCTCGCTACACCCGATCGGATTAATCAAACTAACCAAAATCTTGTTACAGAAGGACTGCTCAGCACAGAAAAGCTGCCAGATTGGGAGAAATATCTATGGCGGCAAGTTCAGTTATTTGATTATATCACATCTATTTCAGTAACAACTACCCAGGGAGATCGGATAGCTGGACAATTACTTGAAGATGGCACGAAGTTAATTAGTATCACAGAAAAGCGAAATGGTTCTAATTTTCATAATTCTTATATTTATAACACGAATAGCCGGGGCAATCGCACTACTGTTAGGCAAGTTATCAAAAACGTTAACCACCTCAAAAAAAGCTGGTATAGAAATAGCATAAAAGCTGGCAAACCAATGTGGAACAAAGCTTATGCTACAATGCTTGAGCCAACTTTATTTATAAGTGCTACTCAACCGCTTTACAGCCGGGATGGCTCTCAAGTGCGAGGGGTATTAAACACTTCATTACGGCTATATTACATTGGTAAATTCTTACAAAATCTAAAAGTTGGTAAATCCGGACAAGCATTTATTATTGAAAATTCAGGTAATTTAGTGGTAACTTCCACCAATGAGCAGCCATTCAGGATCGAAAAAAATAAAAGAAAACCGTTCAATGCTGTTGATAGCAATAACCGCTTAACTCGATTGACCGCCAATTATTTAGTTACGCGGTTCGGGGACTTAAGGCAATTGCAAAGTCCGCAGCAGCTTGATTTTAAAATAGATGAACATAAACTTTATGTGCAAGTTCTGCCACTGCGAGATAACAGAGGCTTAGAGTGGTTGATTGTGGTTGTTATTCCTAAGTCTGATTTCATGGAAGAGATCGAGATGAATACTTATACCACGATTGTGTTATGTATAGTAGCCTTGCTCATAACTATACCGATCGGCATCCTTACATCTCGTTGGGTAGCTGAGCCAATTCTAAGTTTGAATATGGCTGCTAAGACTATTGCTAAGGGAAATTTGGATGTCAGAGTAAATAGCGATCGCTCTGATGAACTTGGGGAACTCGCTCATTCATTTAACAGCATGGCTCAACAGTTACAAGAGTCATTTGTCACCCTGTCCACGACGAATCAAGAATTAGAAGTTCGCGTCGCCGAACGCACAGAATCTCTTGCTGCTGCTGAGGCAGAACTGCGGGGCATATTGGCGGCAATGACTGAAATTATCTTAGTATTTGATGTGACAGGTCGCTGTTTAAAAATTGTCGCGACAAATATCAAACTTTTATACAAACCTGTTGAAGAACATTTAGGCAAAACAATACACGAAATTTTTCCGGCAGAGCAAGCCAATATTTTTTTAAATCAGATTAAAACAACTGTAGAAACACAAAATCAAGTTTATTTTGAGTACAGTCTGACGATCGGGCAGCAGCAAGTTTGGTTAGCGGCTTCCATTTCACCTATTTCGGAAACGAGCGCAATCTGGGTAGCACGAGATATCACAGAACGCAAGTTAATGGAGGAAAAAATGCAATCTTCCGAGAGTAAAATACGTGCAGTATTTGAAGCAATGACTGATGTTGTCCTGCTTTTAGATATCCAAGGAAATCTAGAAGTTGTGCCAACGAATATGGCTCTTTTGTACGAACCAGACCTTGACGTAATCAGTTATACGATCGAACAATTTTTTGATGATGAAAAATCTGAGAATTGGTGGCTGCAAATTCGCCGAGCTTTAGATGCACAGCAGACAGTAGAGTTCGATTACAGCCTCACAATAGGCGATCGCGAAGTTTGGTTCGCAGCTAAAATTTCGCCCATGTCAAACCATGCAGTGATTTGGGTGGCGCGGGATATCAGCGAACGGCAAGCGGCTCTTCGGGAACGCAAGCAAACAGAAGAAGCCCTGCGCCAAAGTGAGGAACGGAATCGAGGTATTCTGGCGGGGCTTCCCGATTTAGTTGCACGCTGCAACAAAGATGGCTTTTATTTAGACTACAGATCGCCGATAAACTTTAAAAGCTTAGTGAAGGGCGATACACCGATCGGCAAAAATTTGTTTGAGGTATTGCCCGCAGATACTGCACAACGCCTGATGAGATACATCGAACAAACACTGCAAATAGGTGAGGTGCAAATGTTCGATCAACAAGTGACAGTTGAGGGTGTGGTTTACGACGAGGAAGTCAGAGTTGTACCGATCGATAAAAATGAAGTGTTGATAGTTGTTCGCGATGTTAGCACACTCAAACGGCTCGAAAAAGAGCTATCAAAATCTCAGCAATTCTTAGATAACATCGTGGAAAACATTCCTTTAGCATTATTTGTCAAAGATGTGCAAGATGACTTTCGTTACGTCCTTTGGAATCGCACGGCTGAGCAAGTCTATGCTATTCCTCGCGATCGGGCCGTCGGACACACTCTCTACGATTTGGTCGATCGAGAACTTGCCGAACAGTTGATCGCTCAAGATCGAGAAGCTATTGAAAAACGCGAATTAATTGTCCATGAAGAGATATTTGATAGTCAATACCAAGGACTTATTTGGCAGCGAGTCATGAAACTGCCCTTAATGAACGATCGAGGAGAAGTGACTTACTTAATTTATATAGGTGAGGATATTACAGAGCGCAAGCGGGCAGAAGAAGCCCTCAGACAAAGTGAAGAACGCTGGCAGTTAGCGCTTAAAGGCAACAATGACGGTATCTTCGACTGGAACATCAAAACGAATGAAATGTTCTACTCGACTCGGTATAAAGAAATGCTGGGATATCTCGATCGCGAGATGAGCAATGACTATGATGAATGGGCTAGTCGTTTGCATCCAGATGATATTAACCGGGTCATGAAAACCATCCAAGATCACCTAGATCGAAAAATCCCTTATTACGTCGGTGAGTATCGCTTACAGTGCAAAGATGGTTCCTACAAATGGATTTTGAGTCGGGGACAAGCATTATGGGATGAAGAGGGTAACGCGGTGCGAATGGTGGGATCGAATACAGACATCACCGAGCGCAAACAAGCAGAGGAAGCTTTGCGGATAGCACAAGAAAAGTCAGAAAGCTTATTGCTGAATATCTTACCTAAAGCGATCGCAGACAGATTAAAACAAAATACCTCTGCAATAGCCGAACATTTTGAGGAAGCTACTATTCTGTTCGCCGATATTGTTGGCTTTACTCCCCTTTCCGCTAAAATGCCTCCTATAGAATTAGTCAACTTACTTAATGAAATTTTTTCTAACTTTGACGAACTTGCTGAAAAACACGGTTTAGAAAAAATTAAAACTATTGGGGATGCCTATATGGTGGTAGGCGGTTTGCCAGTGCCAAGAAACGACCATGCAGAAGCCATTGCAGAAATGGCACTGGATATGCGAGCAAGTATTAATCGCTTTCGATGTGAAAAAAACGAGCTATTACAAATTCGGATCGGCATTAATACAGGACAGGTGGTAGCGGGAGTAATTGGAATTAAAAAGTTTATCTACGATCTGTGGGGTGATACGGTTAATGTTGCCTCTCGGATGGAATCATCTGGATTGACTGGTAACATTCAAATCACATCTTCCACTTATGAGCTATTGCAGGATAAATATTGGTTTGAAAAAAGGGGGCCGATCAAGATCAAAGGCAAAGGCAAAATGACTACCTATTTTCTCTTAGGTAGAAGGGCCGATCGGTAACTACAGAATTCGACAGTGTAATATCATGTTCGGTCGATTAGCCCTAGTTAAATATTTGGTATGTTGTTGCGCTTGAGCGCTCTTTATATCATGTCCTTACGCATCGGTTACCTAAAAAAATCGTGTGATTATTCTGCATCTGCGTTCATCTGCGTTCATCTGTCTTCATCTGCGGTAAAAATTTAACCACCGATGACAACAGACAATTTGACGATCTCACTCATGTACTAACGATGCTACCGGACATGATAATACTCATCTTCTTCCTTATCCTGTAAGATAGCGCTCAAGCGCAACAACATACCTGTAAGATAGCGCTCAAGCGCAACAACATACCTGTAAGATAGCGCTCAAGCGCAACAACATACCAAACAGCCTCTAAGCAACCGGAGTTGATATTGCTTGTTTTGTCAGACTTTTTGCAGTAACCTTTTGCCCGACTTGTGTAACAGATTTTTCCCCAGTGCGGGACAGGGGTAAATGGCTAAAGTGTTCGCCCATAATCGACTCAGCTAGCAAGCGGCGATACAGTTCGCTCAACTGAATTGCTACTCCCGTCCAGCTAAAATTCTGGCGTACTCTTACCGATGCCTGTCTTCTCAGCTTTTGAGCCCACAATTCGTCTGCCAGGATGCGATCGATCGCAACAGCAAAAGCCGCAGTATCTTGCGGAGGAACCAGCAAACCCGTTTCCTCCGGCACAACCGTGAACTTCAACCCGCCCACATTTGACGCTACCACTGGCGTACCGCAAGCCATAGCCTCGATCGCCACCAATCCAAACGGTTCGTAGTGGCTGGGTATAACGCACACATCAGCAGCTGTGTAGTAGAGTGGCAACAAGTCATGTCCGACAGATCCCGTAAATAGGGTTTGCTCTGCCAATCCCATTTCTTGCACAATCTCCTCGATTCGTTCTCTTTCGCGCTCATCCGCACGCTCTGGATCGGTTCCTCCCGCAATTACTAACCGTAGCTTTCCCTTCCTTCTCGCCTCAGTTTCGGCACAAGCTCGCACCATCGTCTCAATCCCCTTGCGAGGATCGAACCTTCCCACATAAAGCACGATTTGCTCATCTGGTTTGAAACCTAACTTAGCCCTGGCTTCATCTTTGGGCAGCACGCGGAAATTATCAATGTCTGTCCCGCAGGGAATCACTTCAACGCGCCCTTGCTGACAAACTAACTGGCGCAGGTGATCCCGTTCTTGGGGACTGGTAGCAACAACGCAGTGTGCTTTCTCCAATATCTGCCGCTCAACTGCCAGTCGGGTAGAAGCGATCGCAGGTATTGTGCGAACAGATTTGTACTTCACCGCACCCAAGGAATGATAGGTGTGGACTACCTGAATATTGCTCGATTTTTGCAACTGCAAGCCAATCCAAGCAGAAAGCCAGTAATTGGTATGAACTAGCGGATAATTAGTGCCTTCTTTGCTTTGAAACTTCTGGAATGCCTCTACAAATTGAGGCATATATTCAAACAGCCGATCTCGTGGAATAAAGCCTTCTGGCCCAGCGACCAGACGAATCGTGCGGCAGAAGGGTGAATGCTGCACGATTCCAGGGTCGTTTGGGTTAGTTTTGCGGGTGAACATATCCACCTGCCAACCCAATTTTGCCAAAGCTTCTCCAACTTGGCGTACATAGACATTTTGCCCACCAGCTTCTTCTTTACCTACTTCGGCAGCTGGGTCAGCGTGATCTGAAATAAGTGCGATCGCTTGTCTGCCAGGTATAGCTGGACGCTCGTAGATAAAATGTGACTCTTTTGATGAATTAGAAAAATGATTTGAGGCTCTCTGAGCCATCGGCTGCCTACTTTGATGTAACATACCCTGACCTCAGTTGAGTTGATTTTTTTTGGTCATTGGTCATTGGTCATTGGTCATTAATTATTTTTTGACTTTTGACTTTTAGCTAGCAATGCGATCGCTTACCAAGACTGGTTGATTGCGGACATGACCTTTGTGCGAGAAGCGTTCTGCCAAAAGTTGTTGATAAACCTCCTCGTAACCATCAGTCATTTTTTGGGCGCTGAAATTAGCTATTACGTGTTCTCTACAAGCGTAGCGGTCTAATTCACCTATTTTTGCTAGAGCAGCTACGCACTCTTCCACAGTTTCGCACAAAAACCCGCTCTTACCGTGGGCAATTATTTCCGGGGTAGACCCCATCTTCATCGCAATCACTGGCGTACCCGTTGCCATCGACTCAATCATCACCAAACCAAACGGTTCGCGCCAAGTAATTGGGAATAAAGTTGCAACTGCCCCTCCCATCAAGACCGACTTTTGAGCGTGGTTTGCTTCGCCCAAATATTCAATCTGTTTGCCATCAATGTGGGGCTTAATTTCCCGCTCAAAATATTCGCGATCGACTAGATCCACTTTGCCTGCCATCTTCAAATGCCAGCCAGAACGCTTGGCAATTTCTATCGCTAAATGCGGCCCTTTTTCGGGAGAGAGGCGTCCTAAAAAAGCCAAGTAAGGGGGATTATCCGGTCTAGAGCGAAACTTGTAAGTGCTTACGTCAATGCCGTTGTAGACTGTAGCTACGCAGTTCAAATTTAGTCTTGCTTCCCGCTGTGAATTGGAGATACTCACATAAGGCTGACGGCGAGCGTGCATAAACATCTTCTCGTTATCGGGCGTAAAAACGCCGTGCAGCGTGTGGACAGTGGGCGTTTTCACTAAACTTGCGTATGGCAAAGCGGCGCAACCCATGTGAGAGTGAATGATATCAAACTCCGATGCCCGTTCGTATACCCAACTTAGTTGCAGCATTTCGTAAATGCCATATTCCTTGACTGTGGGGTCTAAACGTATGGCTCGCGGGTGAACGGACTCTAATTTAGCTAGAGTAATAGAATCACCACTTGCAAACAAAGTGACTTCATGACCCCGCCGGACTAATTCATCGGTAAGCAGTCCGACAACTAGCTCAATACCACCATAAGCCGGGGGTGGAACTCGCTCCCACAGCGGGGCAATTTGGGCAATTCTCATTACAAACCTCCTAATAGTACGCAGGTGCTAAACTCTTTCCTGATGATGAGGCTGATTTATATCCTACGGAGTGTCTTTGAGTTTGGCATCCTGCTTAAGAACTATCACCTGAGATGAAATTTAGGCAATAATTTACAAATTTGCAAGGCAATTAAATACGGAGATCTGGTCTTATACAGGTAGAGATATCCGCACTATTTGGATTCACAAAAGCATATTTATAGCCTTTTTGGCTACTAGAGGAATGGGTAGATTTGATTAAATCTCACCTTGATTTCATTTGGATCTACGCAAGAATGGATGCGATCGCTAAAAATAGAGGTCATAATTGAGATTTATCAGCCATAATCTGCATTTAGAGCCAAATTAGCGAAATTAAGGCTCAAATCTAATGCTTAAAGCCTAAATGCTCTTTTAAACTTCACAACTCTTTATTATAACTCCAAATTTTGGCTCTGAAACTTAGCCGATCGCGTAACTCCTATTCATATTGGCTGATTTTGGTATCGTTACTGTATCGATCGTTCATTGTCGAAACAGCTATAATCGAATTTATCCCCTCATGGGGATTAAACCAGCGTAACTTATCCCTGCGATGACTCAAACTCCCAGACGCACTCGCAAGCGTACTCAAAGTGCCTCTCATAATTCTACTCCCACTTGGTCAGACGATACCGAGTTGGTGGGATTAGTGTTTGAACTGTCATCCAGCACTGACGGACTTTTGCCACTTCAGTACGCCGTGGGACTTCATGCTTGGTTTTTGGATCGCGTGCGACAGATTGACCCAGATTTGTCTGCTTATCTCCACGATGGGGAATCGGAAAAAGCTTTTACTATCTCTGGGTTAAATGGTGTTTTGATTCCTCAAGGTAGGCAGTTACAAGTTGCAGCAGATAGGGTTTATCGCTGGTATGTGACGGGACTTTCTCAACGGGTGGTGCAATGGTTGGCTAAGTGGATGCAAGCGTTACCAGCCGAGGTGAGTTTGCGAGATTTGCCATTAACAATTATCTCTTGTCAGGTTGCCCAACCGCCTACTACTTACGCCAACTTACTATCAACTGAAATTGAAAAAACTGTCACTCTCAGCTTTGTTTCGCCGACTAGCTTTCGTCGCAAAGGACATCATTTTCCTTTACCGATGCCGATAAATTTGTTTCACAGCTATTTGCGGCGCTGGAATGATTTTTCGGGGATGCCATTTGAACAAGATGCGTTTCTAGAATGGGTGGATGAAGGAGCGATTATTCACCGTCACCACCTGTCATCCTGTAAGGTGCAAGCGGGAAAAAAGGGTTCGGTGACGGGTTTTACTGGTGCGATCGAATTGGGTTTGTCGAGTAAAGCCAGAGAAAATTCTCAGTTTGTCCAATTATTTTATGCTTTAGGCGAACTGGCAATTTATTGCGGTACGGGACATAAAACGACTTTTGGGTTAGGACAAACTTGGAAGGGATGGATAGTGGATAGCGGTACATCTGCGGCATCTTCAATAGAGGATGTGTTGGCTAATAGAATTGCAGAATTAACGGAAATTTTCACCGCACAACGCAAACGCACTGGTGGAAATCGCACTGCTGAAATTGCCGAAACTTGGGCAACTATTCTGGGTAGGCGAGAGTTTGGGGAATCGTTGCAGGATATTGCTGCTGATTTGGATATGCCTTATGAAACGGTGAAAACTTATGTGAAGTTGGCGCGACGGACTTTGAAGGCGGAGTAGTTACAAGGGAAAGATACCCAATATCAAAAGATTCAAATACAGACCATAAGGCTAATCCCTATGGAATAGATTGTAAAGGTACATCAAGAATTTCGTATTTTTGCCAACCAACCGCATCAAAATGCCACCATTCTTTCGACAGCGGTATAAACCCCCCTTTTTTCATCGCCTCCTCCAACAAAGAACGGTTTCTCTTAGCTTCGGCGCTGGCACCTCTGTATTTTCTATGGGCTCGTGGTGTAAAATTATCGAATTCGGTCGGCATTTCCAGTTCTTTACCATTGCTATCCACCAGCGTTATGTCTACCGCTGCACCGCGATTGTGCTTCGATCCTCTTGCCGGATTTGCCACATAGGGACGAGCTGCTGGAATTTTCCACATTAACTTTTGAACTGATAGCGGTCTGTAGCAATCATAAACTTTCAGTCCCAGTCCCTGTTTCTCCAAATCTTCTTGAACTTGTGACAGTTTTAGCGCCACTTCCCCCCTCAGCAGACATCGTGCCACCGGGTACAGTTTTCTTTTCGTGAAATTATTTTCGGTTGCATAACGGATGTCTTGCACAATATTTCTATTGACAGTGCCAATATCAACCAGTTGAGCATTATCTACTTTTGGAGACAAAGTAATTTTTGCTTGTGGCGCTGGACTCGGTTTGGCGGGTGTTTCTGCATTAACGCTGGTTGTATTTTTTACTTCACTCCCAGCACTCGGTACGGTGTCAGACTTCTGACACGCAAAAAATAAAACCACTAACAGAGTAACGGTGAATAATTTGACCCATCTGCTCATGCGATCGATTTCACTCCTGCTTCAGTCTCGACTATGCCGACCAAATCCAGCATATCTTAGCGTGCGATGCTCTTGTTTTGGGAAAACCGGGTTTCTGCGTCAGTCCTGAAGACTTGACATTTAGACATACCTTTCTGTATAAAATCTTAATGAGGAATCCTAAAATGCCATCTCCGATTCGACCCCCCTTTACTGAAGAAACCGCACGCGCCAAAGTCAAAGCAGCCGAAGACGCCTGGAATACTCGCGATCCTGAAATAGTAGCGCAAGCTTATACAATCGATTCCCAATGGCGAAATCGTACTGAATTTTTTACAGGTAGAGAAGCCATCAAAGAGTTTTTGCGACGCAAATGGGCGAAAGAATTAGACTATCGGCTGATGAAAGAGTTGTGGACTTATACCGACAATCGAATTTCGGTGCGCTTTGAGTACGAATGGCGAGATGCAGAAACAGATCGATGGTTCCGCACTCATGGAAATGAGCATTGGGAATTTGACTCTGACGGACTGATGAAAAGGCGCGATATGAGTGCCAATGACTATCCGATTCAAGAATCAGAACGTCGTATTCAATCTATGTCTACATCCTGAAACTGGCTCAAGATGCGGGTGTGAATAATCTGGCTCTTTCAGAGTTGTTATGCTTTTGTTCATAATAGAACATTTTTATTTCTTTTCTCCTCTGCCCCTCTGCCCCTCTGCGCCTCTGCCATAGCATACTAAGCACGGAAGAGCCGTGCCCCTACAGCATATTTGACCCAAAAGAACCGTCATTAGTCATTGCTTTAAAGAAATGACTAATGACTAATGACTGATGACTAATGACTAATGACTAATGACTAATGACTAATGACTAAAAATGGAGATTCTCTCAATGAATACCAATGTAAATCTTCTTTCACCTGTTAAACTGGGTCGTTACGAATTGCCAAACCGAATTGTAATGGCTCCGTTAACGCGGATGCGTGCTGCTGCGGGAAATGTGCCAACATCTTTGAATGCTACCTATTACGAACAAAGAGCTTCAGCGGGGTTGATTATTGCCGAAGCGACTCAAGTTTCCCCTCAAGGTGCTGGATATCCAAACACTCCAGGTGTTTATTCACCAGAACAAGTTGCTGGATGGCGACTCGTAACGGATGCAGTGCGCGATCGCAAAGGGCGGATTTTCTTGCAACTTTGGCACGTCGGGCGCATCTCCCACCCATCGCTACAACCGGGGGGAGAACTACCAGTCGCACCAAGCGCGATCGCACCAGAAGGAGAAACAACTACCTACGATGGGCAAAAACCTTTTGTAACGCCCCGCGCATTGGCAACAGAAGAAATCCCAGATATTGTAGAACAATATCGTAAAGGAGCGGAAAACGCACTTGCGGCTGGATTTGATGGCGTAGAAATCCACAGCGCCAACGGTTATCTGCTTGACCAATTTCTGCAAGATGGTACAAACAAACGCACAGATAAATATGGCGGTTCGATTGAAAATCGCGCTCGTCTTTTATTAGAAGTAACCGCAGCAGTTGTGAGCGTTTGGGGTAGCGATCGCGTTGGCGTGCGCCTCTCCCCCAGCGGGACATTCAACAGTATGCACGAATCAAACCCCGAAGCATTGTTTAGCTATGTAGCTTCCGCCCTCAACCGCTTCGATCTTGCTTATCTCCACATTATCGAACCCAGGATTGATGGAAATGAAACGGTTGAAAATAGCTCTAATTTGGGAGTGGGATACTTCCGTTCCATTTTCAATGGTACTCTAATCGCAGCAGGTGGATACGATCGAGAAGAAGGGAATGCAGTTTTAGCTTCCGGTGATGCAGATTTAGTTGCCTACGGTCGTCTGTTTATCGCTAATCCAGATTTACCAGAGCGTTTCGCCCTCAATGCACCGTTGAACGAGCCCGATCGATCGACCTTTTACGGCGGAACCGCGATTGGATATACCGACTACTCAATTCTCAAACAACAGACAGCCTTAACACACTAATCGATGGGTAAGAGGCATATCCGCCACCTTTTCGCCCTATTCCCCTGCTGCACAAGGCTATACAATTGAACGCAGCTTAGTATAAGGCGGGACAATGAATAGCGATCGGGAATTGGCGAATGCCTCTACCAATCCTGCTCTAACAGATCCAGATTTATATCCCTGGGATTTCGGATCTGCTGTAGCACAATTGCAAGAACTATTACGCGCTCACGGCTTTGACGTAAAAATCGATGGAGACTTTGGTAGTCGAACAGAAGCTGCCGTCAAAGCATTCCAAAAGCAACAAGGTTTGAGAATTAATGGAGTAGTCGATTTCGAGACCTGGACAACCTTAAAAACAACCATTCAGCCAGGAACTCGCCTCCTCAGACGAGGACATACAGGTGCCGATGTGCGCGAACTGCAAGGCTTGTTACAAATCCAAGGCTATAACGTTCCCAGGAATGGCATTTTTTGTGTCAATACCAAACAAGCAGTAATTGCCTTTCAGCAAAGACATAAGTTAAAAGATAATGGAATTGTAGATCCCATAACCTGGACAATTTTGCGTGGAGGTTTACCCCTGCCAACTTTCCCCAAACAGACCGGATGGTTTTTTAATATCCGCAAATGGTGGTAAAGCAGCATCAATAGACCTTTTGTAAAAGTAAATTTTATAGCCATATCTGCGTTAATCTTCTCTTAGGTATGTTGTTGCGCTTCAGCGCTATCTTAAAGAGCGCTGAAGCGCAACAACATACCTAAGAAGTTTTATTGAGGAGCTATTAAAACGCCAATCATTTGCGGTATTGTTCTTCTAGATGTAACGTAACTTTCTCCCTGACAAAGCAATTGCGTAGAACCGCCACCATCCAACATAATTACTTTATCAGCGCCAAAACTTCTCAGCGTAAGAGTTGCGTGTGATTGAGTCGAAGCTGTAGAATTAAAAATAAAAATAGTTTCGTAAGAACCGTTAGAGTCACCATCTCTAACACCTACAAACGTTCTACCAACTTCTTTATTCATTACTTTATCAGCATCTTCCTTTAATCCAACAATCAAATTTGGTGCTGAAGATGAGTAAAGAGAACTTTTTCCGTTAAATGCGGTAATATCTGCACGGTCATTCCATATTTCAAGCTTGAGTTTTTCTGTGGCATATTCACTTTCTCCAGCATATCCATCGCTGATTACTTTACCATTGACTTTAACTGGAAAAGCTAAATTAGTAGAAGGTTTGCTATCATCGCTGAAAAATTGACCGTTAGTTATACAAAAAGCATTCGGAGTTGACAAATGGAAATTAAACCAAGCTTGGTTGAGAGTTTGGCGTTGCAATTGAGGATCGTCTCCTCCATAAGCACCTTGACTTTTACCAGGCTCAGTAATATTCCCGTAAAGCAATTTGACAGATGCACCTTTGCTCAAATTAATAACTTGCACATATTCTGTGTTTCTCTGGTAAAGAGTAACTCCTTTGGCAGTTTTAACTACATCAAACCCTGGTGGAAATACAGAAGCGTTAGAAACTATCTGGGGAATTAAGGCATTAAGTAAAGAAGCACAAAAAAATGCCAATACTTGCTGTTTGTCAAAGTTTTCCATTTACCTTTTGATTTGCCAATTCAACTGCTAATTGCAACGCTGCTTTCATACTTGTAGCATCGGCAATTCCTTTACCCGCAATATCAAAAGCTGTCCCGTGATCGGGAGAAGTACGGATAAATGGCAAACCGATCGTAGTATTTACGGCCCGATCGAAAGCCATCAATTTCACCGGAATTAAGCCCTGATCGTGGTACAAAGCCAGATAACCATCGGCTACCGCTGTTTTGCTGTTCCCATACCAAGCTTGACCGGGCTTTACCCACATAGTATCGGGCGGCACAGGGCCATCGAGAATTGCGTCAGGTCGGGCGTTGCGTTCCTCTTCTAACCAGGGAATTAACCAATCTAGTTCTTCACGTCCTAATTGTCCCTGTTCGCCGCTGTGGGGATTTAAACCAGCAATTGCGATCGTGGGTTTGTCAATCCCAAAATCTTCGCGCAAACATTCGATCAGTAAATCAAGTTTTGCGCTCATCAGTTGCGGCGTCAACGCATCTGCCACTTGACGTAGGGGAATATGTGTGGTAGCAAGTAAAGTGCGAAGAGTCCAGCCAGTGTGAGGCGATCGCGCTACAAACAACATCCCAAACCGCTCGACACCCGATCGTTCGGCTAAAAGTTCTGTTTGACCGGGATAATTATAGCCAGCAGCCTTCCAAGCCGACTTAGCGATCGGCCCCGTTACAATAGCTTGAAACTCACCAGCTAAAGCGCAGCGTATCGCCGTTTCCATATAAGCAAAACTCGCCGCACCACTAGCAGCATTACCAGTTCCAGCAATAATCTGATTCAAATCCCCATCTAACTCGACATCCAGGATAGATAACCGCGCCGGATTTGCCAAAATATCGCCAGATTGCACAGAATAAGACAAATCTGCATAAATCTTTTCCAAAAGCGATCGACTACCAACCACCGTAATATCGCAATTTTGGATAACATCTGGATCTGCCAGCGCCTTCAGAATCACCTCTGGCCCAATACCCGACGGGTCACCCAGCGTCACAGCCAATCGGGGACGCCAATCGCCATCCCTTGATTTTACAGACACTTCTGTAAAGAAACTTTTTTCAGCCTTCATCTTGCCAGTCTACCGCGATCGCGTGCCTTTCATCTAGGTATCGATTGCCCAGCTGTTCTATACTAGACCGCACCTGGGGCATCAAGTCACTATTGTCATCCCAGATCACTCGATCGCGATCGCAAAGGAGCGTTTAACTAATGAGCGGAGAGATTTTGAATGCAGCGGTTTTGTCCTTCACCCTAGTTCTCGTGGGTTTAGCTATGGGCTTTTTGCTCCTAAAAATTCAAGGACAGAAGGAAGAGAACCTTTAATGCGGATGCCGCCGATATCAGCCGGGTGATATGCTTGCGGCACGCTAGGCGATCGCACTCTTCCTCTACCGAGTTGCTTGCAGCTTGAGACGAGATGCGATCGCCCGTCGCCGCCATTCGCTTACCCCCACTGCATCGCCATAAAAGAGGTTGACCCACTCCCCGACCCCTACTAACTGCTTAATTCTGATAATATCTTAGAGAAACGTTAAGATTCGTTACTAAATTTTTGGATGAGCTTATTAATTGTCGGTTCTACAGGCACATTAGGAAGACAGATTGTCCGTCGTGCGCTAGATGAGGGATACGAAGTCCGCTGCTTAGTCCGCAGCCCCAAGAAAGCAGCTTTCTTGAAAGAATGGGGCGCAGGGCTCGTCCGTGGTGACCTCAGCGACCCCGAAAGCCTAGCGCCAGCCTTGGAAGGCGTGACAGCAGTTATCGATGCTGCAACCGCCCGACCTACAGATTCCCTGAGCATCAAACAGGTAGACTGGCAAGGCAAAGTAGCGTTGATCCAAGCCGCCAAAGCCGCCGGGATAGAGCGTTTTATCTTCTTTTCCATTCTCGACGCCCAGAAATATCCCCATGTACCCTTGATGGAGATTAAGCAATGTACTGAACTCTTTCTGGCAGAGTCTGGATTAAATTACACGATCCTGCGACCCTGCGGCTTTATGCAAGGGTTAATCGGTCAGTACGCAGTTCCCATCTTGGAAAAACAGTCAGTATGGGTCACCAGCCAGACCGCTCCCATTGCCTACATGGACACCCAAGACATTGCCAAATTGGCTATCCGCGCCCTCTCCGTTCCCGAAACCGAAAATAGAACTTTTCCAATCGTGGGTACACGGGCTTGGAGTGCCGATGAAATAATTAGCCTGTGCGGGCGCTTGTCCGGACAAGAAGCAAAGGTAACGCGGCTACCCCTGGGCTTAATGCGTGCTGTTCGCCAAATAGCGCGGTTTTTTCAGTGGGGCTGGAATTTAGCCGATCGGTTAGCCTTTGCAGAAGTTTTAGCTTCTGATAAACCCTTAAATGCTTCAATGGAAGAGGTTTATACTGTATTCGGCATCGACCCCCAAGAAACAACTACCCTAGAAGCCTACTTACAAGATTACTTCAGTCGAATTTTGAAGAAACTCAAAGAATTAGATTATGAACAGGCTAAAACTAAAAAGAAATCAAAAAGACAATCTTTAAGATTTTAGACGAATGGCACGAAGATTGGGATAATGTCTCTAATGTTACTCATGGTTCGCGGTTCATAACGTTATAGTAATGAACAACGAACAATCAGCAAAGAACATTTCTCAAAACTTCGCCTGCCATTCGATTTTAGGCTCCCTTCTCATACATCAACTTTCGATTATAAAGCTGGACTTTTTTGCGTGCCCAAAGCTGGGATTATCTATAACGACCTTAAACCTGTAGCTTGTCGCGTTGCTGGTGAGTTAAAAAACCAGCTGGCAGCCGCCGGTTGGGATGTCTGCTTGACGACTGGTAGTAGCGGCATACTTGGCTATGCGAATCCCTCTAGCCCAGTTTACCACACGCCCATAGAGCTTTTAACACCTCCAGGTTTTGACGAAGAAATGAGCTTTGCGGTGGTGTTAGGGGGAGATGGCACAGTTCTAGCCGCATTTCGCCTAGTGGCACCCAGTGGCATTCCGCTGCTGACTGTGAACACAGGTCACATGGGATTTCTCACGGAAAGTTATGTAAACCAATTGCCGCAAGCCATAGAAGAGGTGATGGCTGGTAAATACGAAATTGAAGAGCGAAGTATGCTGACCGTGCGGGTATTTCGCGAAGATACCGTTTTGTGGGAAGCACTCTGCCTCAATGAAATGGTAATTCACCGGGAACCTCTGACCAGTATGTGTCATTTTGAGGTTCAGGTAGGCAGACACGCACCGATCGATATTGCCGCCGATGGAGTGATTATCTCCACTCCCACCGGCTCGACGGCTTATGCTCTGAGTGCTGGTGGCCCGGTGATTACGCCGGGGGTGCAGGTCTTGCAGTTAGTGCCGATCTGTCCTCATTCGATGGCTTCCCGCGCTTTGGTATTTGCTAACAGCGATCCGGTGTCAATTTTTCCAGTCAATCTCGAACGACTGGTGATGGTGGTAGATGGAAATGCCGGATGCTATGTTATGCCAAGCGATCGCGTTCATGTAGAGCGATCGCGTCACAGGGCCCGCTTCATCCGCTTACAACCACCCGAATTTTTCCGCATTTTGCGCGAAAAATTAGGCTGGGGTCTACCCCACATTGCCAAACCCACCTCTGTTGAACTACCATAACCCAATTTTAGATTTTAGATTTTAGATTTTATCTGAAATCTAGAATCTAAAATCGTCAGAAAATCCCGGCATGAAAAAAAAATTTTGGGTTTTCCTATTGAGTGCGGTTTGCAGCATATTTTTTGTCTTCGTAAGCCAAGCACAACAGTTCTTCACCAATCCAGATTCTGTTGGAATTATACTTTTAAGACCAGAAGGAGAGAGCCAATTCGAGCCGATCGGATCGGGCGTATATCTCGGTCGGGGAATTGTCCTCACAAATTGGCATATAGCTACGAATGCCGCACTTTTGATTTTACAAGGAATTGACTTTAAAAACGAAGATCAGCTGCTCAACTATCAAATTGGTAGCCGTTCAAATTCACAAATTAATGCTTGGATTTGTTTGGTTGCACCAAATTTTAATTCGCCCAGGCCCGATCGGCTGCAATACAGATTCAGTGAGACAAATACCGATAACTGTATTCCGTACAACCTCACTAAATGGCAAGCATTTCGTCCATCGCCACCTACTCCCTCACCAATAATTCCCACTGTCCCTCTGAAGCAATTGCTGTTTCTAGACCGCAATCTGGAAGTTGCAGTTGTTAAACTCGCTCCAGAGGAATTAGACGCGATCGATCTTTCACCCCCTTGTCTGGAAATACAACCAGTTAAGCAAGGTGAAAAACTGACGATTAAAAGTCATGCTTACGGTCGCTACCCCGCTGTAACAGTTACCGCAACCGTCCAAGATGACAAGCCGATGTTGCGTACCGACCCCGATCCTCGCGTTCCTGTAAAAAACCGCTACGCCGCCATGTCGATCGTCGCCACTCTTCCTCCTGGACAAGGCGATCTCGTCGGCCCAGGTTCATCCGGCGGGCCAGTGTTTAACCGTAATGGCAGGCTGGTTGGGCTAGTATGGACAGGGCAAGACCTACCTGATGGCACCAAAGAAGTGTGGATTACACCAGCATCGGTTTGGTTACCGAAGCTTGAGCAGGCGAGAATACCAGATGAGGATTTAAACAAAGTTTTGGATGCGTCTTGTCCGGCAAGATTGTAGCGATTTTAGATTTTATCTCCACCTATATATCTGTTGTCTTTATGACTAGCGTTACCCTAAACCACAGTCCTTGCGTTTTGGTGATTGAAACTGACGAAGCCCTCGCTCAGAATATCAGCCTAGATCTCAAAGAATCTGGCTATGAACCAGTGGTGGCTTACGATGTCGCCACTGCTTTGCTTCGAGCCAAGGAACTAGAGCCAGATTTGATTGTCGTAGATAGGATGCTAGCAGGAGAATCGGGTCTGGTGTTCTGCCAAAATCTTAGGCGTGCGGGCAATCGGGCCCCCGTGCTGCTGATGATGGCTCGCGATACAGTCGATGACCGGGTGGCTTGTCTGGAAGCGGGAGCGGATGATTACTTCCTCAAGCCTTACCGAACGGAAACGTTTTTGAAGTTAGTGCGTTTCTACCTACAACCTGAAAAGGAGAGTTCCGAGCAGTTACGCTTTGGCGACCTGGTTTTAGATTTGGCTACTCGCAGAGCTTTACGCAACGGACGGACGATCGACCTGACAATGAAGGAATACGAGCTGCTTAAGTGTTTTATGGAGCATCCCCGCGAAGTGCTGACTCGCGAACAAATTATGGAAAATGTCTGGGGCGATGATTTTATGGGAGAATCCAATGTGATTGAAGTCTATATTCGCTATTTGCGTCTCAAAATAGAAGATGAAGGCGAAAAACGCTTGATTCAAACGGTTCGAGGTGTTGGATATGTTTTACGAGAAACTTAGAAGAGTGAGTAGGAGAGTGGGAAAAATCCAAAATCTAAAATTGGCTGGTTTGCTGTTGGGCGCTTTACTCATAGGCTGTTCCCCTTCAGTTCCACCCACTTCTTCTGCTGAACTGCCCACACCTCAAGAGCAGGTGACGCCAAGACCTTTAACCAGCAAGGAATCACAGACAGATTTGGGTCAAATGCTACCTATTTCAGCAACAGCTAAGATCGCAGGCGAGGTAATTCAACTGGAAGTGACTCGCACGCCCCAACAGCAGGCTTTGGGGTTGATGTACCGCACATCTTTACAGGATAACCGGGGGATGCTGTTTGAGTTCCAGCCGCCCCAACCTGTCAGTTTTTGGATGAAGAATGTGAGGATTTCTCTTGATATGATTTTTTTGCGCTCTGGAGTTGTCAAAGCGATCGCAGCTAACGTGCCTCCTTGTACCACCACCCCCTGTCCTACCTACGGCCCAAACACAGAGATAGACCAAGTGATCGAGCTACGAGGCGGACGAGCAGCCCAACTGGGGGTCAAAGTCGGGCAGCAGGTGGAAATTCAGTTTTCCCAATCTAGTCGATCGCAGCCATAAAGTTAAGAAGTTTATCAAAGTCGCTCAAAAATGTTAACATTCTTATCTATGTTGACAAACTTCTGTAATAATTTGCTAGTCTATCCAGACACCTGCAAGTTCGCAAAGGGCTTGTCCCTGAAATTGGCAACTCCTATAGGATCTGCTTTCTTCGGGAACTGGCAGCAGTCAAGGTGAATAACTTGTTGAATAAAAAACGATCTTCTGTTCTTCAGCATTATTGGCATTAAAGCTCTTGGAGTGTTTTCCCAAACTAAGCTATATTTCTTGTGATGCCGATATGTCTAGGTGTGAGGCATAAGTGAAAGTATTAATTCTTCCCTGTTATAGGTAAGGGTCGTTACAGCGCTGAAGTAGAAGATGATCGACAAGTAAATAGAAGACCTTGGTATCAGCCGATAGCGACCCTGGGAGAGCGGTATAAAAAAAAAGCTGCTCTGGTAGGCGAACATCCCTGCGCTACTCAGCTTTGGGTTTAATTTCCACCCAATCCTCTGTTGGATTTGGGTTGGTAGATCGTCGAGTCTATTGTAGAACTTATCCCCAGAAGCATCGCTTTTTACTCTTGCCCTTATCCGACAAAAGAGGTATAGAGAACAGTGCGGCAGGGGCATAAAGACTGTCTATCGACTGATTAAAGTCGGAAGTTCTACATCACACAATGGTGTCTTAAAGAGGAGGTGAAAGTGCGAATGGCACCCACAACTAATTCACGATTTATTCGCTTTTTGGAAGAAGAATTGGCAATTTCTGCCGCTTCCATGTCGATCGTATTTAAGCATCGGGAGCAAGATCCAGGGCCTTTGCCAATGATTCTTTGGCAGTACGGTCTGGTGACGCTCAAACAACTAGAGCAAATTTATGACTGGCTGGAAACAGCCTAACATTTAACCTATAGCCAAGGATCTGACATTTATCGAAGAATTGGGTTTAAAACCCCGTGCTTCTAGCACGGCTTTATATTTAGTAACATTGCATCTGCCACTAAATATGCTAAGATACTGGAATGCTAACCATGAATTACCGCTATCGCATCTACCCTAACATCACTCAAGAGCAGTCGCTCAAAGAGTGGATGGATATTTGTCGCGTTGCCTATAACTATGGGCTGCGGGAAATCAAGGATTGGTGCAACAGTCGGAAATGTTTGGTTGACAGATGCTCTATCAGCCATGAGTACATCATACCTGCTGATAGTCCTTTCCCTAGCGAAGTAAATCAGTTGAATGCCTTGCCAAACGCTAAAAAGGTATTTCCCCGACTGGGTGAAGTACCAAGCCAAGTTTTGCAGCAAGCCATCAAACAACTGCACCGAGCATGGGATGGGTTTCAAAAAGTTGGGCATGGATTCCCCAGATTTAAAAAGTTTGGGCAGTTCAAGTCTTTGTTGTTTCCCCAATTTAAACAGAATCCTGTGGACGGGGTACATATCGCATTGCCCAAACTGGGTTTGATTCCAATTAACTTGCATCGCCCAATCCCAAGCGGGTTTCTGGTTGGCTAAGGGGATGCTTGGTAAGCAGATGCTTGATGCTGGTTTTGGACAATTCCGAACTATCACCAAGTATGTGTGCTGGAAGCGCGGTAAATTCTTTGGGGAAGTTAGCGCTAGGGGGACTTCGCAAGAATGTCCTGAGTGTGGCGCAACTGTTAAAAAGAATTTGAGCGTCAGAGTACATCATTGCCAAGGGTGTGGATTCATTGCTGATAGGGATGTGGCAAGTGGAATTGTAATTAGAAATAGGGGAATAGAGTTAATTAGTACCGATGGGCAGTCGGGAATTGAAAACGCCTATGCAGACGGTTTACTGGGGATTGATTGGGAAGAACTACATTTGGTTTTTTGTAATTCGTTGCAATCCGGAAGATAGAACAAAAGATCTTTCTGTAGATGGGTGGATTTGGCGAACAGAATTGCGATCGCCTATCGGGAACGAACTGCAAAAGGCAACACCGCGCGATCGCGTCAAGCTGTATCGTTAGTATAAAATTTGGCACGAAGCTCTAACAACTCTAGCCGAGCTGCGTCTTTCTAATCCTAACGACTCGCAACTGGCTGCTGAGTGGAAAGAATTATTGGAGTCGGCTGGACAAGGTGAATTTGCTCAAGCGCCTCTGCTTAAGCAGTGAGACAAGCGACGAAGATAGAGCATGGGTTTGATATCCAGAACATTATCAGCCGCGTCACAGGTGGCTCTATTTCTAATATTGATGGATTGATTAAAGCCAATGGCACGGCCAACTTATTTTTACTTAATCCAAATGGGTTTATTTTTGGGTTGAATGCAAAACTGAACATCGGCGGATCGTTTCTAGCAAGCACGGCGAATAGCCTTAACTTTGCCGATGGAACTCAATTTAGTGCCAAACCTGTACAAACCACACCTTTACTAACAGTAAGTGTACCGATTGGTTTGCAATTGAGCGGTAACACGGGAAAAATTACCGTACAGGGGTCGGCAATACAGGTGCCGCCTGAAAGAACTCTGACGCTGGTAGGTAGCGATATAACCTTAACAGGTAGCAATTTAACTGCACAGAGAGGACGAATTGAACTGGTGTCATTGGTTAGCGGCAATTGGCCTTTGGTTAATAGCCCAGCACAAATAACCGATAACGAAGGAATTTCGACAGAATATGGAGACATTCAACTTTCCCAGCAGGCAATAGTCGATGCCAGCGGTTTGGGAGGTGGTAACATCCAAGTGCTAGGTAGGCGAATTAGCCTTACTGATGGTTCCCAAATAAGGGCAAATACTCAGGGCGCTGAATTGGCAGGAAATGTGAGCGTTCGGGCAAGCGATACTGTGGAATTGATTGGCGTGGGAAATGTCGCCCAAGGGGGACAAAATTTAGTACAGCCCAGTGCCATATCTACAGAGACAACTGGTGCTGGAAATGCTGGCAATTTGGAGATTGTGACCGGACGATTGATTACCCGCGATGGAGCTCAGGTATCTGCTTCTACATCTGGAACTGGCAATGGGGAAATTTTGAGGGTGAGGGCCGATCGAATAGAATTAAGCGGTCGATCGCCTGATGGTAGTCTTCCTAGCGGCTTGTTGGCTAGAGTCGAATCAGGAGCGACGGGAAATGCACAAAATGCGATTATTAACACAGGAAGTTTGAGCGTCAAAGATGGAGCAAGAGTGGCGGCGGCTTCTCTGGGACAAGGAAATGCGGGTTCTTTGACTGTTCGAGCCTCTGATACGGTGGAAATAACTGGTGTGGGAAGAAACTTTGATGGGAGTCCCAATCCCGCACAAATATCTGCTTTGTCTACGGGATCTGGAAATGCTGGTACGTTGGATATTGAAGCTGATAGTTTGATAGTCGGAGATCGGGCCAATGCGATCGTCAGCAGTACAGGTTCGGGAAATCCAGGTAACTTAATCGCCGCAGATCCGTTTATGCTTGTTAGCGATGGAGGAGCTTTACGAGCTGAATCTGCCACAGGTAAGGCTGGCAATATTGATTTGCGATCGCGTACTCTTCAACTACGGGGTCAAGCTGAAATATCTGCCGTCTCAGCCGATCGAACCGCAGAAGGCAATATCAATATTAATACAGAAACCCTAGTTCTTCTTGAAGGTAGCCAAGTCAGAACTGATGCTCAAAATCCTCAAGGGGGTAGTAATATTACGATCGCACCTTTATTAGAATCAGGTTTAGCAGTATTTCAGTCCCTGGATAGCATCATCAAACCCAGTGGCGAATTGAGGGTAGAAGGTCAGGTGGAAATTAGTCCTCCGGATCTCCCCCCTGTCGAAGTTGTCGATCCTACCGGGTTAATTGTCCAAGCTTGTCCCGCAGTTAATGAAGATAATACCTTTTTTGTAACTGGTCGCGGTGGTTTGCCTCCCAGTCCTGACGATACCCTCAGCGGTGACATATTTTGGGAAGATTTACGCATTCCCTCCGTCCTCAGCAGTCAGTCCTCAGCACTCAGCACTCAATCGTCAATTGCAACTGACAAAGGACAAATGACAAATGACAAACTTGTGGAAGCTCAAGGTTGGATAATTGGCCCCAATGGCGAAGTTATCCTGACAGCCCAAGCCCCAAAGGTGACACCTCACGGAACTCCACTAACGCCACCTAACTGTCAATTTTAGGGGCTAGGGACTAGAAAAGTCAAAAGTCAAAAGTCAAAAGTCAAAAGAAAGAAAATTCTCCCTCTTCCCTAGTCAGATTTGTAGGTTGGGTTGAGCAACGAAACCCAACCAGTTATCTAAAATAGTTGGATCGACTATGCTCAACCAAACCTACAATTTGATATAACACCCGCAATAATATGCCTAAAAAACAATCTGTATTTTTACATTACATACAATCTCTGGCAAAACAAGCTAGGCAGATTATTGGGTTGGCCAAATTCCAGAATCTGAAACGGATTTGTGCCCTATTTTTGGGTTTAGGGATAGTACTTTCGGCACACTGGGTATTCATAGAACCAGCAATTTCCAAAGAAAGTTTCGATTTGATATATTTTAGCGATAACTTAACAGAAAGGAATTCAATTAAAACCTTAATAACTCAAAATTATAAATCTTCCGACCCTCGGCAATTGTTGCAACAAGGGAAATCATTATACCAAGAAGAAAAGTTTTCGGATGCTCTCAGAGTGTGGCAAGAGGCAGAAACAGCCTTTGCAGATAAAAAAGATGTGTTGAACCAAGCTTTGACACTTAATTTCATTTCATTGGCTTATCAAAAACTTGGGGATTGGGAAAATGCAAAGACAGCTATATCATCCAGCTTAAATCTCCTGCAAACCGTAAGAAATACAGGTCGAGAAAAAGCGCAAATTCTTGGTATCGCCTTAAACACCCAAGGTCGTCTGCAACTTTCTTTAGGACAATCGGAAGATGCCTTGATTAGCCTGCAACAAGCCACTGCTGCATACACGCAAGCAGGCGATGAAGCTGGGATTATTGGTAGCACGATTAACTTTGCCCAGACTCTACAAACTCTCGGATTTTATCGTCGAGCTTCTAAAACATTACAAGATTTAGAAAAACGTCTGCAAAATCAACCAGATTCTCTTATAAAATCCACAGGATTGCTCACGCTTGCTAACGCACTTCGCATTAGTGGTGATTTAGACAAATCTCTGCAAATATGTCAGCAAAGTTTGGCAATAGCCCAACGTTTGCAATCTCCACCAGATATCGGTATCGCTCTGCTCAATTTGGGTAATATCGAAAGAAGCTTAGCTAAAAGGGTAGCAGATTTAACAGCAGATTCCGACGACAAACAAGAAGTAGATAAAAAAGTAAAATTAGCTTTAGAATACTACCGACAAGCAGCAAATATATCTAATTATGGAAATACAAGGCTTCAGGCAAACTTAAACCAACTGAGCTTATTAGTGGAGAGTAAACACTGGTCAGAGGCTCAAGTGTTACAGTCACAAATTAAGTCGCAAATTACTCAATTACCTCCCAGTCAAATAGCAATTTACGCTCGAATTAACTTAGCTCAAAGTTTGATGAAACAGTCATTAGTTATTGGCAACGGACAACTAACAAATGACCAAGGACAAATGACTAATGACATTGCACAGCTTTTAGCTAAAGCTGCTCAGGAAGCAAAGAGTTTGGGAGATAAGCGAGTTGAGTCTTTTGCACTTGGTAATCTTGGTGAGTTGTACGAACAAACTAAGCAATTCGACGCTGCTGAAGAACTAACTCAGCAAGCTTTGCTCTTGGCTCAGGCGAATAATGCACCGGATATTGCTTATCGGTGGCAATGGCAATTGGGACGTTTGCTCAAAGCTGAAGGTCGAATTCAGGAGGCTATTACAGCTTACACCGAAGCGGTTACCACCTTACAATCCCTCCGCAGCGATTTAGCTACTATCAATCCAGACGTTCAGTTTTCGTTTCGGGATAGTGTGGAACCCGTCTATCGGCAGCTATTCGATTTGCTTTTGCAACCCCCCCCTGTGTCCCCCCCCGTACACGAGGGGGGAGGGCAACCCCCCCCTGTGTCCCCCCCCGTACACGAGGGGGGAGGAAAGGGGGGGGTGAGCCAAAAAAATTTGGTTCAAGCGCGTAACGTGATTGAATCTCTACAATTGGCTGAACTGGATAATTTTTTCCGGGAAGCTTGTCTGGATGCAATACCAGAATTGATTGATAAGATCGATCGCACGGCAGCTGTGATCTATCCAGTCATTTTAGGCGATCGAATAGAAGTAATCCTGAGTCTCCCGCAGCAGCCACTGGGTAACTACACCACACAAATTGAACAGACACAAGTTGAAAGTATTCTTAACCAGCTCAGACAAACCTTGGGAATTCGTCACTCTAATCAGGACGAGCGCTTGCGTCTTTCTCAACAGGTGTATGACTGGCTGATTCGACCCTTCGAGACAGAATTAAAGAGGAGTGGGGTAAAAACGTTGGTGTTTGTATTGGATGGTTCGTTGCGGAATATCCCAATGGCTGCTCTCTACAACGGCGATCGGTATTTGGTAGAACAGTATAGCATTGCCCTAACTCCAGGTTTGCAGTTGCTAAAGCGACAACCGCTGACGCGAGGTAGGCTGAGGGCTTTGGCTGGTGGATTGAGCGAGTCGCGCCAGGGGTTTTCTGCTCTACCCGGTGTAACAGCAGAATTGGCGCAAGTCAATGCTGAAGTTCGCGGTACAACAAGGCTTTTGAATCAGGAATTTACCAGCGCGACTCTCGAAAGTGAGGTAAGAGCGGTTCCTTTTCCTGTAGTTCACCTGGCGACTCACGGCCAGTTTAGCTCCAATTTCCAAAACACATTTATTCTCGCTTGGGATGGCCCGATCAACGTCAAGCAGTTGGATGAATTACTCCGAAGCAAAAATCCGCGTATACCCAGACCGATTGAATTACTTGTTCTCAGTGCTTGCGAGACAGCAACTGGAGATAAACGAGCGGCTTTAGGACTTGCTGGGGTAGCGGTTAGGGCGGGTGCAAGTAGCACTCTGGCAACGCTTTGGAGGGTGAGCGATTCTTCTACTGCGGCTCTAATGACTGAATTTTACCAAAAGTTAGCTAATCCCGGCATATCTAAAGCAGAAGCACTTCGCAGCGCCCAGATTAGTTTGTTGCAGAACCGCAATTTCAGGAATCCTTATTTTTGGGCACCCTACGTTTTGGTGGGAAATTGGCTCTGAAGAGAGGAGCAGAGGGGTAGAGGGGCAGAGGGGCAGAGGGGCAGAGGAGCAGAGGGGCAGAGGGGCAGAGGAGCAGAGGGGCAGAGGGGCAGAGGAGCAGAGGGGCAGAGGGGCAGAGGGGCAGAGGGGCAGAGGAGCGTAGTAAATCAATTTTAGATTGCAGATTTTAGATTTTAGATTCAATCTAAAATCTAAAATCTAAAATTTAAAGTTACGGTGGCCCTTGCTGGAGTTTGAGACGATCTGGACGAGAGTTCAGGTCTGCTTTCCCGAACTTGGGGGATTCAGCTGATTCGGAACTTACATGATTGAGCGACCAGCGATGCTCCATTGGCAAATTAGCTCGTTCGCAAGTTTCTTCAATTTGCTTCTGTATAGCGACCGCTTTACGCAGAGTAATAATCAGCTGGTGAACTTTCTCCTTTAGTTCTGGCTTTTGGGATGCTGCGAACATTGTTTGCCGTTCTAGCAGTTGGAGTATAAGTTCGTAGTGTACTGGAGCGGGAACAGGAATTGGTTCCATGAATGCGAATCTACCTCATGCAAACTAATACATTGGGGTCAGTTTGGGGTCAGTTTGGTGTCAGTTTGGGCAGAGAAATGGGGAAGTGATTAATGACTAATGACTAATACCCAATCAGGTTTGTTTTGCAGGTGTGGGGGGATCGATAGTTTTAAGTTTGGAGGAATGAGCTTTGAGGAATGAGTTTTGGACTGTTAATTCAAAACTCATCACTATTTAAGAGCGGTTTTAGGTATTTTTGAGTTTTAAGTTATGAGTTTTGAGTTAAGACTGTTAATTAAAAACTCATCACGCATAAATTATGACTCTGGTAGCTCACTAACAAAAAGCTCTGCGATCGCAGATGCCGGATCTGGCTGCTTGACCAGCGATTCACCTATCAGCACTGCACCAGCACCCGCTTGCGCTACTAAGCGGAGGTCAGATGAAGTATGCAGGCCCGATTCACTAACTACTAGGATGCCCCGTTCTTGTAGTTGGTTCCCCCTTGCTGCTAAGATATCGCAGGTTGTTTGCAGATCGACCCTAAAATCTTTCAAGTTGCGATTGTTGATCCCAACTAGAGTAACTTTTTCTAAGCCTAACACGCGGTCTAGTTCTGCCAAGGTATGCACTTCGATCAAGGTCGTCATCCTCAAGACATTGGCGATTTTAACAAAGTACTGTAGGTCTCGATCTGAGAGTATGGCAGCGATCAGCAGGACGGCATCGGCACCTTTGATGCGGGCTTGATAAATCTGGTAAGGATATATTACGAAGTCTTTGCACAGCAAGGGCAAGTCAACGACAGCACGGATGCGTTCCAGGTTCTCAAAGCTACCTTGAAAGAATTTGGCGTCTGTTAAAACGGAGATACAGTTAGCACCGGCTTGCTGGTATATTTGAGCGATCGCTACTGGATCGAAATCTTCACGGATCACACCTTTACTCGGAGATGCCTTTTTGACTTCGGCAATCAGGGCAGGTTTTTTAGCTGCCCCTAACAAAGCTGCCACAAAATCGCGGGTGGGAGGCGAAGAAGCTATTTTCCGCTGCAACTCAGCTAAGGGGGCGCGTTCCCGCATTTGGGCGACTTCAGTTTCTTTGTGCCAGACAATTTCCTCCAAAATATTATTTGGTGCGGCATCTGGCATTGCAACTTGATAGCACAATTCCTGTACGGCTACTGCGGGGTTAGGGGGACGGCGGCGGATTTGCATACTGGGGAGTGGGGGAGTGGGGGAGTGGGGGAGTGGGGGAGTGGGGGAGTGGGGAATTGGGAATTGGGAATTGGGAGTGGGGAATTGGGAATTGGGAGTGGGGAGTGGGGAATTGGGAATTGGGAATTGGGAATTGGGAATTGGGAATTGGGAATTGGGAATTGGGAGTGGGGAATTGGGAATTGGGAATTGGGAATTGGGAATTGGGAATTGGGAATTGGTGATTCACTCCCCCACTCCCCCACTCTCCCACTCTCCCACTCCCCCACTCCCCCACTCCCCCTAGCCCCTAGTCCCTAGCCCCTCTCTTGTAGGCTTCATCCAGGACTTCGGAGAGGGTGGGGTGAGCGTGGACGAGATAGGCTAGCTGATGGACAGATTGGCGAGATGCGATCGCAGCTGCTGCTTCGTGGATTAAATCGGAAGCGTGTAGACCGATGATGTGGACGCCCAGGAGTTCGCCTGTATCTTTACGGTAGATTACCTTTGCCAAACCGTCTGTTTCTACTTCTGCGATCGCTTTCGAGTTACCTTTGAAGTAACTTTTTACTGAGGCGACCTCAAATCCTTCCGCAGATCCCAACTCTTTAGCTGCTGCCTCAGTCATACCCACGAAGCTGATTTCCGGGTGGGTAAAGGCTGCTGCGGGGATGCTGCGATAGTCTGGGGTGCGATCGCGTCCGCAGATATTTTCTACTGCTGCAATGCCTTGGGCAGAAGCTGCGTGAGCTAGCATCATTTTGCCAGTCGCATCTCCAATTGCCCACAGGTTAGCTACTGCTTCGCCTGCGGATAGCACTGCCATCCGGTCATTTACGGGTATAAATCCTCGTTTGTCTGTCTCGACGCCGACAGATTCCAAGCCCATATTTTGGGTGAAGGGAATGCGACCTGTAGCCACCAGACAGGCGTCTACTTCCAAAACTTCTATGACTTCCTTAGTTTTAGCGTCGGCTAATTCAATTACGACTGGCGATCCTGGAGTGACTTTCTTTGCCAAGACACCCACTTTTGTGTCGATGTCGCGGGGTGCGATCAGGATTCGTTCGGCGATTTTGGCAATATCCCGGTCAAATCCCGGCATTAGTTCTGGTAGCGCTTCAATTATGGTAATTTCGCAACCCAACGCTGAGTAAATATCGGAAAACTCTAAACCGATGTAGCCGCTACCAACAATTGCCACCCAAGGAGGCAGCGATTCCAGCTTTAAGGCGTCATCGCTGGTGAAGACTGTTTTGCCATCAATTTCAATTCCTGGGGGAACCCAAGGCACCGAGCCGGGAGCGATAATTATATCTTTTGCTGTAATGGTTTTTTCACCGGCTTCTGTGGCCACGACGATCTTTTGCGGCCCAGCCATTTTGCCCCAGCCTTGAATAATATCTACGCCCAAGCGTTTGAGGCTGTTGGTCATATCGCCTCGCAACTTGCTGACAATGTTGTCGGCGTGATTAGCGATCGCACTTCGATCGAATTCCACGCTGCCCACATTTATCCCCAGCGATTTGAGATGATGGGCGTTGCGTAACTCGCGCACGCGACCGGAAGCCGCCAATAGCGCCTTTGATGGGATGCAGCCGCGATTGATGCAGGTTCCGCCCATTTGGCCTGCTTCCACGATCGCAGTCTTCAAGCCGCAGCTGACCGCATGGAGGGCGGCACCGTGTCCGCCCACCCCGGCACCCACGATCGCGAGGTCGTAATCAAATCCCTGACTCACTGAACTTCTCCTGGTGCGCGTGCCTTTTTAATTTTCAACTGACTGGGTGATTTAGACAACATTATTTTGCGGTGATACGATCTTGGGGTCAATATTGGGCATATTGAATACAGGTCAGATCCTCATCAGTACTAGCCCTGGTTATTGACCCGCAGTTTGGGAGTGAAATTTTATGGATCGGAGTAAGCGAAATCTGCGTCGTGAGGCCGCCAAAGCTTTTATAGCTAGCTTAGACCAGTTGGAGAATGTGTTGGTATCGGATGCAGTTGAGGCATCTGCATCCTTGTCTCGTGCCTTGGATGGAGGATTCCCGTCACATCCGCAAGCAAGTCCGACTCCAATTGAACCATACGATCTCGATCGGGCCGCCGCTGAGATTGAGGCTTTTTTTCAGTCGCAATCAAAAGAGCAAAGTGCTGAGTCCTGAGTAAATATTCTGAATTCAAAACTCAACACCAAAACTCATAACTATTTCCTATGACCAAAAAGGGGATAGGGCTATAACACCGATTCAGTAATACTTTGTGGTGCGTTTTTAATTTGTAGGGGCGAAGCATTCGGGCAGGAAATCTAGGGTAAGAGCGATCGCTTACTCCCCGAATGCTTCGCCCCTACACAATACATATTTCATTTTTTTTGTCAATTTATTCTACTGAATTGGTGTTCTAGGGCGTCGGGATTTGGGAAAAATCATCCAAAATCCAAAATCTAAAATCCAAAATCCAAAATTGAATGAACTTGTCGTTGTGCTTCGTACAAGATCAAAGCAGCTGCGATCGCTACATTCAATGACTCTACCCCTGGACTAAGAGGTATTTTCACTTGCTTGTCTGCCAAAGCTACTAAATCTGGTGATAGTCCAGCGCCTTCGTTGCCTAGTAGAATCAAGGTTGGCAGGCGCAAGTCTAGTTCCCAGTAAGTTAAGTTGGCATTCGGGACAGTAGCTACCACTTGCATCCCACCGGCTTGAGAGTCAGGGACGAGAGATGCTAAATCGGAACTGACTGCCATTGGCAGGCGAAACCACTGTCCTGCTGAAGCTCTAAGTACTTTTGGGTGATCTAAATCTACACTATCTTCACTTACCCACAATCCGGCGGCACTGGCGGCTGCGGCGGTGCGGATTGTCGTACCGAGGTTGCCGGGGTCTTGGATTGTTTCTAAGGCTAACAGCACACCGGGGCCTGACAGGGGTGGTGTTTGGGTAAGACACCTTGGTGCGATCGCTACTACTCCATCGGGTTGAACTGTGGTGGCTAGAGCCTTTAACACTTCTGCACTTACCAGTTCCATCCGTTCGCAGCGTTTGCTTGCTTCTTGCCAAAGTTCTGGATAACGTTCCTGCCAAGCTGGCGTAAAACAGACCGTCCGCAGGGGATAATCTACAGCACAGGCTTCTGTCAGCAGGTGAGTTCCTTCCAACAGAAACATCTGCTGCTCTTTACGCTCCTTGGCTTGATGCAGTTTGCGGATTTGCTTTACCAGTGGATTTTGAAGACTGGTCAACATTTAGGGACTAGGGGCTAGAAAAGTCAAAAGTCAGTAGGGGCGGGTTTTGTCAAATATTCTGTTGGTAATGAGATGTGTGGGTTAAACCCGCCCGTACCAAAGTCAAAAGTAAAAAGAAAAAGGGGACAAGGAACGAAGTAATTGCCGCTCCCCCACTCCCCCGCTCCCCCGCTCCCCGATTCCCCCACTCTAGGGACTAGGGGAAGAGGGAAGAGGGATAATTTTCTTTCTTTTGACTTTTCTTGCCCCTTCATTGGTATGCGGAACCCGGGACTTGAACCCGGAAGGCTTGCACCACATGAACCTGAATCATGCGCGTCTACCAATTCCGCCAGTTCCGCTTGTTTTTTATTTATCTCGCGATTTATCATTATGTTGCAAGTGGTTGGGTTTGTCAACTACTTGACTTCAGAGAAAAAAGGGAGCGGAAGAAACCGGACACGAAAATTCCTTCAGATTATGGACAACTGGAATGTTTCCTGTAGAATCTAAAGCAAATTTGAAGAAGATGTACAAACGTAAATTGATTCGGAGGACAGGACAATTATTCCTACTATCGGTTTAACAGAGAGCCATGCTTCGCCCGAAGCAGATAAGTCCGTTCTAGAAATATGGGGGCGCTCGACCCTTAAAGGTGACGTCAAAATTAGCGGAGCGAAGAACTCAGCGCTGGCGATCATGGCTGGTGCCTTGCTTTGCCCGGAAGATTGCCGTTTGCGTAACGTGCCTTCCTTAGCGGATGTGGGGCGGATGGGCCAAATTCTGGCGTCTTTAGGCGTGAAATTAGAGCGAAATGGTGATATTTTAGACATCAACGCTCAGGAGATCAAACAATCTCAAGCTCCTTACGAATTGGTTAGCCAACTGAGAGCAAGTTTCTTTGTTATGGGGCCAATGCTCGCTCGTTTGGGAGTGGCCCGCGTGCCGTTGCCGGGAGGATGCGCCATCGGAGCCAGACCTGTGGATCTCCATGTCCGAGGTTTGCAAGCGATGGGGGCGGACGTTCAGATTGAGCATGGGATAGTGAATGCTTATGTGAGCGGTAGCAATCGTCGATTAAAAGGTGCCCATATTTACTTAGATTATCCCAGTGTGGGTGCGACAGAAACACTGATGATGGCAGCGACACTGGCGGATGGGGAAACGACGCTGGAAAACGCGGCCCAAGAGCCAGAGGTGATAGATCTGGCTAATTTCTGTCAGGCGATGGGGGCTCGCATTCAGGGTGCAGGCACGAAGAAGATTATCATTGATGGGCTTCCGCGCTTGCATTCGGTGGATTACCATATTATTCCAGATCGGATTGAGGCGGGGACTTTTTTGGTGGCTGGGGCGATTACGCATTCGGAACTGAGTTTGTCGCCTGTGGTACCAGATCATCTGACGGCTGTAATCTCAAAGCTACGGTCAATTGGCGCGAAAGTAATTGCAGAATCTCCTAACTGTCTGCGGATTATTGGCGGCGAAACGATTACACCTACGGATATTGAAACTTTGCCTTATCCAGGTTTCCCAACGGATATGCAAGCACCTTTTATGGCTCTGCTGACGCTGAGTGAAGGGGATAGCATGATTACGGAAACGGTGTATGAGAACCGCATGGGTCATGTAGCGGAGTTGAATCGGATGGGGGCTGATATCAGGGTGAAGGGTAATCATGCGCTTGTCCGAGGTGTACCGATATTATCGGGTGCGCCTGTGGTGGGGACGGATTTGCGGGCTTCGGCGGCTTTGGTGCTGGCGGGATTGGCTGCTGAGGGTAAAACCATCATTAAGGGATTGCAGCATCTTGACCGAGGTTACGAAAATCTGGATCTGAAATTGCAAAAGTTAGGTGCTAAAATCTTGCGGTTTGATGGGGAAAGAGATCCTGCGACTGAAGAGGTTTCAGCTAGTATAGCTAACGTAGCTGGATAATATGGCCGAATCAGCCAATTTTAAAGCGGTATGGGCAGTATTGCAGCCTGCCTATACTGCTGGGCTGAGGTATCCAGGGTTTTGTCAGGGTGTATTTTGCTGAATTTCCAATATTGTGTACTCTGGTAATTAATTACCAATTTCACTATGAAGGTCAACGGGAACAGCCAAGGTAAAATCCTCACCACCGCCGAACTACGGCAATTATTCACGGTCGGGTTTAAGTCCCCACGCGATCGCGCTCTGTCCTCCATCTGTCTCTTTACTGGCTGTCGTGTCCTAGATTTCCTGTACCAAGTAAACCATCGCGCGATCGCAGTATTACCTTTCCTACACTATCAATCGCAGTAAATACCGTACCACCCTAATATTTTAGCACACTAAGTACGGAAGAAACCATTTTCTGCACACTTACTACTCAAATCCCTATGACTACAATCAACTCTACTTTTTCTCCTTTAGCCATTGTTGTTTTTGATATTGATGGTGTTATTAGGGACGTAACTGGTTCACATTTTCGTGCGATGTCTGACACTGTTAAATATTTTACGGAAGGTTCTTTCTATCCCACCCAAGAAGATATTGATCATCTTTTGTTTGAGGGTATCTGGAATAATGATTATGAAGCCTCTAGAGAATTGGTTTATCGTTACTACGAAAGTCAGGGAAAACCCAGGGATAAAGTTGTTTTCGATTTCCAATTATTGGGGAATTTTTTTGAACATAGTTATTGGGGAGATGAGTCTTCTAATAAGTTAGGATATATCCATGACGAACAATTGTTAGTTAAGCCTAGCTATTTTGATCATCTAACTCAAGCAGGAATACTTTGGGGCTTTTGCAGTGGCGCAACTCGGCTTTCGGCTGAGTATGTGTTAGAAAAACGTTTAGGATTAACATCTCCATTACTATTTGCCGTAGAAGATGGACCGGGTAAACCAGAACCGATAGGACTTTTAACTGTAGTTAAACAGCTAGAAATTTCCCATAAAATAGAAAGATCATTACCGGTAATTTTTGCAGGAGACACGGTAACTGAACAGGAAACTATTAATCGTGCTAAGAAAATCGATCCAAAACGGAACTGGATAGGAGTTGGTGTCTTACCACCCCATGTACAAAAATCACAGGAAAAGACACAAGCTTATCAGAGTCATCTTATTCAAGCAGGAGCTAGGGAAATTATTTTATCTATTGAATATTTGAATCCTGAAAAAATTGCTTCTTTGATTCAGAATTTATAGTTATTTCACCTTAACTATCCTAAATCAACTTACTTTTTTTGTAATAACCAAAATTTCCATAGCTTGAGCGTTGAGCATCATCCCTTGAGAATTAGGTAATTGTTCTTGCCAAAAAGATAATTTTGTCTGAGGATTAATAGGGGACATGATTGACAATTGATAATATTTTAACAACAAAAATAGTCTATCACAAACTAATTTTTCTGATCTAACTTTTTAGATTTATTTAAGATTATACCTAGAAAAGCTAATATAAAAACATATCTTGTATTGAATCTATAATAATTTGATTTTCACTCTCGCTTCTAGCAGCAATTCTTACAAATTCACCATCTAATCCTGTTTTATCTGTACAAGTTCTTGTATAAACCCCATATTTGATTAGGAGCTTATAGCAAAAATCAGAACATTTGGAACCATCTATTAATTCAACAAGAGCAAAATTTGCTAAACTAGGGTAAACTTTAATCTGTTTTATTTTTGAAAGGTTAGCAAAAAAGTCTTGAGTATCTTTGATAAATTTAACTCTTATTTTTTCATATTCTTGATAAAATGTCTCTTTTGCATAAAGGTTAAAGAAATATTCCGCTAGACCAGAAATATTCCACAGATAACCATTTTTAAGTAAAAATTTTACTTTGTTTTGGTTCATTAAAGCATATCCACCCCTAATTCCAGCGATCCCAAAATCTTTCGACACACTTTTTATAATAATTAAATTATTATAGTATTTGACTAATTCTGCTGCACTTTTGAAAGTATATGTATCGTCTTCAAAAGAAAAATGAATGAAACTTTCATCAATAATTATGTTTTCTACTTCTTGGCATTCTGCTAAAATGTATTTGATATCAGTTAGTTTTATATAGCTTCCAGTAGGGTTATTGGGATTAATTAAAACGATAGTATCGGGCTTTTCCTTTTTGATAAGTTGAATAAACTGCTCAATATCCAATTGAAATTTATCATTCTTGTCTAATTTATTATATATAACTTCAATTCTATTTTTAGCAAATTCATAATAAGAAGAAAAGGTGGGCAGATTAATCAATATTTTGCTCTTGACAAAATTATGAATTACAGCTTGAATAGTTTCTATGGCACCATTACCCATAAAAATATTTTCCGTAGGAATATTAAGATTCTTTGATAAAGTTCCAGCTATTACTTTGTTTTGAGAAGGATAAAACTCTAAGATATCCCTAAGTTTATTATTTTTAATCACATCATCTTCTAGGTATTTTATAAAAAAATCTGTAGCGTATGGATTAGATAAAAAACAAGCATCAACTTTTATTTTTAAAGCAGGTAACTCATTGGTTAACGTAAATACGCTTGGGGAGTGAGAACCAGCTTCTTCTTTTAACCGTTTGATGGTATCAGCAATTGATTTTTCTTCAGAGTCTAAAATTAACATATTTTATATCAGTATATCTAGGTATGTTTTTTAGACTATACAGTAGAATAGCAGAAATGTTGAATTTTGATACAAAACTTTACATATTTAGATAGAGTAAGACTAACAGGTTCTTCCGTACTTAGTGTGCTAATACCAAGTTGTGGTCAAAACCGTAATTTTGAAATGCTCGATTGCCCCATGCCCTATATCAGTTGCACCATATCCAAAGTTACACTTCCGACTACAACTTGGTATAAGATCCTTGTAGAGGTAAGATTGGCAATTTGCTGGTTAGTCCTGATTTGGCACTTTTGGGTTTAACTTTTTCCGGCATGGCTATCAAAACACAACTGATTGGTTTGAAGGCGGACCAGTTCCGTCATCCACTGGATCTGGAGGCAACTAAGGCGCTCAAGCAGTTGCCGGGATTTGATATGATGGTGCGGAATTTGCTTGGGCCTTTGGCGGAGCAGTTTTTTTATTTGGAAAATATTGCGGCTAGCATTCTGGTGGGGGAGAAGCAATTGCCTCATTTTCACCAGATGCTGCTAGAAGCTTGTCGTGTGTTAGATTTGGAACCCCCCCAGCTGTATGTCCGTCAGCATCCGGTGCCGAATGCTTACACTTTTGCGATGCGCGGGAAGCAGCCTTTTGTGGTGCTGCATACTTCTCTGATTGAGTTGCTGACGCCGGAGGAGATTCAGGCGGTGATTGCCCATGAGTTGGGGCATCTGAAGTGCGAACACGGGGTTTATCTGACGATCGCAAATATCATCATTCTGGCTGCGGGTCAATTACCTTCTTGGGGTGGTATGATTGCCCAATCGCTACAGGGACAAATGTTGCAGTGGGTAAGATGTGCTGAGTTTACTTGCGATCGCGCCGCCCTGCTGGCCATCCAAGATTCTAAGGTGGTGAGTTCGCTGCTGATGAAGTTGGCTGGCGGTTCGCCGACTTTGGCACCTCAACTCAACCTGGATGCCTTTCTAGCGCAGGCACGGGCTTATGATGATATTAGTAGCAGCCAATTGGGGGAAATGCTCAAGGAGGCGCAGACGGCAACTCTGACTCATCCGGTGCCGGTACTGCGGGCTAGAGAGATCGATCGCTGGGGTAGCAGCAAAGATTATCAAAACCTCTTGCAAAATAGTGGGAAGGAAGGTTATAATAGTAAAGCTTCACCCAAGGGCGGGTGGCGGAATTGGTAGACGCACTACACTCAAAATGTAGCGGCCTTACGGTCATGAGAGTTCGATTCTCTCCCCGCCCACTCTTCAAAAAGTCAAAAGTCAAAAGTCAAAAGTCAAAAAAAAGAAGAATAGAACTTATTTGGCTATGGGCGGGTATTTTGAAATTATTATGCTAATGTTCCTGATGAACATTTTTGTAGGGACACGGTATAATTAAAATTTTGGTATGACCGAAATTTTAATTATGCCGTGTCCAAATCAGCATATTTGACTTCAAACAACCGACTTATTTGGCTATGGGCTGACTATTTTGAGATGGAAGTGCGATCGCAATTAACTCTTCTATCTTTTTAATATTCGGGTCGCCTGCTAAGTAACCGATGCCGCGATGGAGGTGGAGGCGAAATTGGTTGGCGAGGATTTCTTTGTCGCATCCCAAACCGTCCTTGTGGCAGCGTTGCTTGAGGGCTAGTAATAGTATATCAGACATTTCGCCACCGAAGACGCGCCATGTCATTTCGACGTTGCTGTCGGCGGGGATGGGTACGGGGGAAGGGATGGATGGTTCGGCGAGGGAACGACAAAAGGCCCAGCGACATAGGATGTTCCACTGGTCGATTTTGGTGAAGCGTCTGAGTTTGAGGAGTTGGTCTTTGGCGGTTTGGGATAGTAGAATTCGGTTGGTTGGTGGTTCCATAGGTTTTTTTTACCACAGATGAAGAGGGATGAACACAGATGAACACAGATGGGATTATGATGATTTGTGGGTTTGGGAAAGCAGGATTCGGTTGGTTGGTGGTTTCATAGGTTTTTTTTACCGCAGATGAAGATGGATGAACGCAGATGAACGCAGATGGGATTATGATGATTTGTGGGTTTGGGAAAGCAGGATTCGGTTGGTTGGTGGTTTCATAGGTTTTTTTTACCGCAGATGAAGATGGATGAACGCAGATGAACGCAGATGGGATTATGATGATTTGTGGGTTAAAAGTTGCGGACGATACGTTTGATTTCGATGTGGGGGTTGCCGAAGTTAATTAGTAGGCAGATGGTTAAGTTGGTAGCTTTGATGTAGTTTAGGCATTGAGATCGATCTTTTTCGGTCATAGTTTTGATTGCTTTGAGTTCTACCAGTACACACTCTTGTACCAATAAGTCTGCGAAAAATTCCCCTACTACAATCCCATCATAGTAAACTGTTATTGGGTACTGCGGGTAAACCCGTAACCCTGCTTTACGCAATTCATACACCAAAGCATTTTCATACACTTTCTCCAAAAAGCCGCACCCCAAAGTATTCCCCACGGTAAAAGCACATCCAATCATCTTCTCAGTAATCTGATTAATTTCCCATCTGCGTTCATCTGCGTTCATCCATCTTCATCTGCGGTAAAATCTTATCCCATTTTACCAGAAGTAACCTGACTCAACAAAAAGCCGCACCCCACGGTAAAAGCACATCCAATCATCTTCTCAGTAATCTGATTAATTTCCCATCTGCGTTCATCTGCGTTCATCCATCTTCATCTGCGGTAAAATCTTATCCCATTTTACCAGAAGTAACCTGACTCAACAAAAAGCCGCACCCCACGGTAAAAGCACATCCAATAATCTTCTCAGTAATGATTAATTTCCCATCTGCGTTCATCTGCGTTCATCTGTCTTCATCTGCGGTAAAATCTTATCCTATTTTACCAGAAGTACCCCGACTCAACAAAAATCCGCACCACAGTAAAAGCACATCCAATAATCTTCTCAGTAATGATTAATTTCCCATCTGCGTTCATCTGCGTTCATCTGTCTTCATCTGCGGTAAAAAAAACCTATTTTACCAGAAGTACCCCGACTCAACAAAAATCCGCACCACAGTAAAAGCACATCCAATAATCTTCTCCGTAATCTGATTAATTTCCCATCTGCGTTCATCTGCGTTCATCTGTCTTCATCTGCGGTAAAATCTTATCCTATTTTACCAGAAGTACCCCGACTCAACAACTGTCTGTCGCTGTTCGATATCGTATTTTAGCAGATATTCTCGTGCGATCGCATCCTGTTCTCTCAGCTTTTCTACTTCATTTTTCCCAATTTCCGTATCCGTTGAAAGCAGGATCACTTGGTGACTTGCTGAGGGGAAATATTTCTCTACTAAATTACCTCTGTGAGAGGAATCCAGTCGTCCTAAAGGTGTATCGATCGCGACTGGTAGTTGTCGTCCCGAAACTCTCGCTAATCCCCACAATAAAGCGATCGCTAATAGTTGTTTTTCTCCGGCAGATAAGCGATGTTTGGGTACTGGTTTTCCTTCGGGATCGTATAGAGAAAGGCTATAGTTATTGGCATCAATGACGACGCGATGGACTAAGTTTGATTTATGCAGGAGATACCGGAAGCATTCGGTTACTTGTATTTCTAGTTTGTTGAGTTTTTTGAGAGTTAATTTTTCGCGGAATAGTTGGAGAGTTTTTTGGACTTTAGCGACGGAGGTGATGATGTGGTGGGTGTTTTTGCGGTTCATGAATTCTTCGCCGTAGGCGGCGAGGTCTTTTTTTATTTGCGCGATCGCATTTTCGAGTTCCAGCTTTTTGCGATCGGCTATTTCCGCCGCCACTTTTATTTTAATTTCTTCATCTTTTGCTTCATTGACAGCATCTAGTAAACGCTGATAAATTTCCGGCGCAGCAGCAGAAGCTAACTGTCTTTCGGTCGAGTCAATTTCTGACTCGAATTCAGTCAGATATTGCAGTTGGTTTTCTGCTTGATTAATTTCCAAAGGAAGTTGGTGATGTAGCAGAAGGCTAAGATTTTTTAGAGTTTCAGCATCAACGCCTAATCTGAATTCTTCTGGTTTGCCAATATCTTCGGCTAGAGTCTTATTTTCACCGTCTAGAAATGTTTTGATTTGCTTTATTTTTGGGGCAGTTAATTGTAGCTGATTTAGGCGATCGAGTAAACGGCGATCGCGTTCTTTTATCAAGTTTTGCGCTGCTTGTGCTTGTTGCCAATGAGATTCCTTTTCGCCTTGAATTTCCGCTTCGATGAGGAGGGGTTGAATCAAGGCTAAAGGTAACGTACCTGCGGCTAATTCACAAAGAGATTGACGCTGTTTCTGGGCTTTTTCTTTAGCCTCTTCCAGTTGTTTGTCTAGCTGACTTTTTTCCCCAGCAATTTTACCGCCTTCAGAGAGGAATTTATTATAAGCTTGCTGATGATTCTTTTTAGCAATATGTGACTGATTGGTGAGATTAGCTTGTTCCTGAGTAACCGCCTCTTTTTCCTCATTATATTTATTGAGTTTGCGTTCAATTTCATCTAAATCGGCAAGTTCTTTCGCGCCAGCAAGTTGTTTGCGTTTGCGACTAACAAGAACATCTAAATCCACCGATAGACGGTCAACCAGTTCTAGTCCCAACAGAGATTTAATTGCCTCCACTACCAGAGGCGGCGGAGTGTCTAGGTCGGCCAATTCTCTGACTTGTTCGCCGTCAAAAAGAAATAAATTAGAGATACCTAAAGGCAACAAATTTTCGATGTATTCATCCCAAGTTTGGGCTAAGGCCGTATCGGGCCACTCTCCATCGAGAATGCCTAAATGGTCTTTCCCATCTTTAGGGTTAGCTGTCCAATAACGAACTATTCGTAATTTGATGACTTGATTATATTCAATATGTTCAAAAAACAGTTCAATGCGGGTTTTTTCCGTGGGTGGCGTATGGCGATTCACGCATTGAGTGAGGAAATCGCTATAGCCTAAATTGCCACGAGTAGAACATTGGGCGCGTTGTCCGTAAAGCGCAAGTCGAATAGCATCCATCAGGGTAGTTTTGCCACCCCCATTCATACCGCCAAACAGGATGATGGGGGCAGATTTTTCATTTTCTTCTGGAGATAGATTGATAACTTGTCGTCCCGCGTAGGGGCCAAAGTTTTGCAGAACAAGTTCGATAAATTTCACGGTTTGCCAATTTGTAAATGCTTATTATATTTTACCATTAGCCATCAGAAACAGGACTTATATCAAGTCTGATTGTAGGGGCGGGTTTTGCCGAGAGGTTGTTTGTTCGACAGAAGGGTTATCTGCCAAACCCGCCCCTACCATACAATACTGATGCAACTGGCACATTAAACAAAGGTATGTTGTTGCGCTAAAGCTCAACAACATACCCAAAAATCAACCCTCCTCTTCTGAATCATCTACATCGTTAGTTGGAAATTTCAAACTTCCCCAAGTTAGTTGTTTAGAGGTGTCCTTGGGTTTTTCAATTTCATTTTGAATGGTATCTAACCCTTGAACTCTAGTTTTAATGGTATCAACATTGCCTTCATTCGCCGCCTGTTTGAAGTCGCGTTGATTGTGGGCTTTTTGAATTGCGTCTTCTTTTGAACGAGAACTACTCTCGAAGTATTTCTCTAAGTCGTCATATATTCCAGTCCGACGAGATTTTGTATAGTATTGGCGTTCTGTGTCTAGCAGTTTCGCCATCAGTTCTAGGTACATGGTATCCTCTTCGCAGATTTCTGCTAATACTGTCCATTCATCACTCCCTAGTAGTGTTCTGTCTGCGCCAGGACGGGTATCTTGGAATGGTTCGCCTGTGACTTCTTGGTAAATTTTCGGTAAGCTGTCATCGAATTCGTGTTTTTCTTCTAGCCAAATGCGACGAATTTCGCTGAGTTCTTCGTTGGTGATGAGGGTGATGTCGCGCATTTCTGGCGGTGCGGTTTTACGAACTTGGGTTTGTGCTTCTAATACTCGTCTTACCCAATGTTCTCGCCAAAATTTAGTATATGGGCCAGGAATTGGGTAAACTGAGATTTCGCCCTCGACATCGCGTTCAAAAAGTTCAACCTTGCCGTAGATGCGGCGAAAATCTCTTTTGTCGTGATCGTTCTCAACATCTAATTCGTTGCGGATATCAAGTAGAGGCTGCATCCATTCTTTCTCTTCATCATTCTGAATCATCGCCTCCATAGATTTATCTTTATTTACCATTGTGCAAACCCAACAACCAAAACGGGAACTACCACAACTGGGAGTTGAAGTATCAATCACTAACGGACATTCATTATCTGCGGTTGCACCTCGATACATAGTGAGTAAGTCTTTGTTATTATTTCCCCAAGGATTTGGCCACTGCATCAAGTAAAGCCAAACTTCATCAGTTCGCCAATCTTCAATAGGAAGATAAATTAGAGAGTTAGGGCGGTTAGGGTTGGTGTTAAGGCGATCGCGCACCCGCCACTCTCTATGTTTAGCCATATTTGCGGCCCGTTTAACACTTTCAGCTTTGCGAGTACCCAGAACAAGAATTACCTCACCGCTTGTTCTAATCATTTCACGAATGAAGGAGTCAGTCGGTTTAATTTTTAGACGTTCAGTACACCATCTGAATCGATTTCTAGGTGCTGGATATCCCCTACCTATTAAACAAGCCCAAAAAGTATCTTGAACTGCGGGATGAGTTAGGTGAGTTTCTATTGGTATTTCCTGTTCTTTGGCAGCAGCTTTCATCCGTTCCAAGGATTTGCGTACCCAGGCAGAGACTATTGGATTCTCTACGAGTGTGTCGTTTGTAATAACATGAATAGTCTTAGTACGCTTTTCGGTTGGAAGTGCTGCGATCGCATACCATACAAGCTGTAGTATAGACGTACTATCTTTTCCGCCACTCCAGCCAATGACAAATGGTATTTCATCTTGACAATACAATTCTTGAATTTCTTCAGTCAGCTTTTCTATATCTTCCACTAACTCTTCAAGTGGGCGTGGCGGGAACAGTGACATCTGCATTTCTGTCATATCTCAAATCTCCATTTTGATGTTTTGAATACATTCTCGCGATGCCACTCTAGCGCATCCTTGTCTGGATAGTATTGTTGGGAAATTGGCAAGTATATCTTTTGATTTCTAAATGTTTTCAAAAATCTCGCGTTTTCGGGTTCCTCTGGAAACTCTTCGTCAACTATAAGTATATAATCTTTAAATTCTTTTTTACAGTCTATATAAAACCAACCTTTATCAAAGGCCCAGTGGTGATTTTTACAAAGTGCAATTCCATTAGTGATGCTATTCCAGTAAAATTGCGAGAATTGTTTTATATGTGCGCCATCTACAATATTTTGAGTTAGTGACTCTTTTACTTTTAATTCACAAATGGCACATTTGTAATTATAGACTTGGATAACTGATTTGCGAAAAAGAGGATCTCTAATGATTGATTTACTTAAAGTCCATTTGGGCTTTTTATCTTCTATCTTATCCGATTTTTGTTTGGTTTCTTCTTCCGAAGCAAATTTTTCTACTTCTTGATGATATTGCAGAATATCTTCTAATTTTTTATAACTAGATGAAAACCAAGTTGCTATAAGTGTATCAACAATTTCTTGTCTGTTAATTCTGTCTTGTAACAAATAAAAAAGTTCATCATCCAATTTTACATAATGAACAGCATCCTTTAGAGTATTTATTGTTTGAGGACGACCTTTATATTTGTCATTGTAAATTGGATGCCAAAAATCACCCTTTGTATTCTGTAAATGCCAAAATGGAAGGGCAAAATCACTTTGTTTAAAGGGTTGAGAGATAAGTAAATGCCAATGTCTTTTGAAAGTATTAATTAATTCATCTGAAATAGCAATGTGATTATCTTCAATTAGTCCTTGAGTAATTAAATCAATCACAGATAACAGCAAAATAGGCTGCTTTTTTTCCCCTTTATGTACGTTAAGTTTAGAAAAGAAATGGCAATAGTACGCCGTATTTCGCTCAGTTCTTAGCTGTTCTCCAAAACTCATTTCCCCCTCCCTGATAAACGAGAATTTTCTAAATGTTACTCATCCGCAGTTAGCGGCAAATTCAGACGCTTTTTAAGATAAGCAGTCATCAGACTAACACTGGTACGTGACCCAGATATCCCACCTTTAGACAAAATACCCCTTTCCCAATCTAGATTAGACTTTGACCAGTCAATTTGTCCCAATCCTTCGAGATTTTCTGACCAATTCTCAGGATAAAGGGAGAGGAGAGTTGCGCCAGTTGCGCCTAAAGCTGCAAGGGTAGTGGGGTGAGAGTGAATGTAGTCCCGCCGCATCTCCCCGGCGTCTACCTTTTTGCGTAAAACTTGTTCCCAGTCTGGAATATAGCTGCTGACTGCATTCCAGAAACGGACTGCAATTTCGATCGCACTTTCCAATTCCCCATCCCGATGATTAACTAAAAGGGCAAGAGTAGCATTATATATGCTATTGAGGGTGAATAGTTTACCGGAACGGGTGGGGAGTATATTACGATCGCAATCTGTTAGACTTCGGAAAACCTCGACTTGCTTCACAACTGCCCTCACCAGGTTAGCGTATTTGTCCCGATAATCGTATAAAATATTCAGAGACGAATCGGGATGGACTGAGTAACGGTTGAGATCGGAGAAGATTTGTTGCGATCGTTCCAAACCAATATCCAAAAATATAATAAGTGCGATCGTCTCATATCCCAAATCTGGATTATCCTTCAGCGCCATTTCTAACGCCGCCCTTCGATGTTGTCCATCATTTATTATAAACTTACCATCCATCGGCACGCGCAATCGGCCAATTTTCATTCCTTCCTTATCGGGGCCGATCGGTTCAAAAGTAATATCCGCATCAATAGATGCCGTAATCGCCGAAAAAATATAGCTTTTAGGATTATCCAAAATATATTTAGCAATTGCTGGCACTCGTTGGCGATTTAACGTCCGCTTTACCCTCATTTCCGGCAGTATTTCCTCATCATCCAAAGGGAAAAGTTTCGGCAGAAGTCGCACCGGACACATAGAAACATAGTATTCGCGTCCTGACTGAATTCCCCGAATCACTGGTAATACATATTCAAAGGAGGTAGTAGGCATTTTAAGCATTTTCTCCCTCTTCTCGTCGGATTAAGTAATCTAAAATTCGCTCTTGTCTCTGTTGTCCCGCCGCCAGAGATGCCTGAGTTTCTTCTATTCGCGTTATAGTCTGCTGCAATTGCGCTTGTGAGGAGGCAATTTGTACTCCTGATAAGGCAATTTGCTCAACAGTTTGTTCGAGTCGCCCTTGTCCCAAAGCAAGTTGTCTGATAGCTTCAGTCATCAATGATTGACCTCGCACCAATTCAGAGATATTGCGATCGGTTTGTTCCTCAAATTTCGATACTCTTTCGATAAAGTTGTCCATCCGCCTGGTGACGATATCTACTCGATCGGTGAGAGTATCTACCCGCTGCGTTAGCTGTGTCAGGGCCGATCGCAATTCGTTAATTTCCTGTCTGTCAACCTCTCTGTCCGTTACCGTGCGTTCTAAAATGGCCTCAATTCGGTTCAATCGGCTGGAATTACCGTTGGCGCTGGGTGTTTGGGTCATAGTTTGACTTTCTTGGTATTGACAAATTAAACATTGTGTGTAATGTAGCTATTTTTAGTCTTACCTTAATTATCGCATAAACTTTTTTAAAAACAACATTAAATAAAATATTTTTTATTGCTACTATTTAAAAAGTAGCCTGGAAATAGAAACCCGGTTTCTGCTTCCAGTCGAGTTCGCTTCGCCGATCGCTATAACGCAAAAAGCCCCCCAAATCAGGGGGGCGTTAAATCTTGTTTTCCCCTCTTGTTGGGGGGTGAGGGGGCGCTGGTATAGCGTTTTCAAATGAGTCGCGAACACATATTTAATAGTGAATGTTGGGTTACGACGCGGTCAAAGACGTATCTGTGAGCATTATGAGTTAATTACCGCCTCTAACCCAACCTACCATTGTTTACATCTCAAATGGAAACACTATATGTCAAATAACGTTGGGATCTTCTTCATCTAAAAGTTGCGCGATCATCCAAGGAAGCGGTAAAGTTTGGAAAGCTCTCTCCAAGTGGAAAAATTTTCCCTTACTATTGTTTGCTACTAAATCGGCGAAATTTTGAATAGCATTTAATAAATGAGTTGGTTGCATAAGTAACTTCTCCCAATTCAATAATTATTATATTAATTACTGTCTTAAGACAAGTTCATCTGCTGCTGGATAGACTTAGGCTACGCTATCCGACATAAATTTAGATTAACTGTGTCTGGTGCTGTATCTTTGGTAAATCAAAATTAAGTATTTATTCCTAGAATCGCATCCCGAATAGCTTGTGCAGTTGCAGGTGCCAGCAACACCCCATTGCGATAGTGTCCCGTTGCTAACAAAATATTGTTATATCCCGGCAAATTACCGATAATTGGAGCAGGACGACCTTCAGGACGCGGACGCAAACCCGACCAACTCCTAACTACAGTGGCGTCGGCTAAAGCTGGGCAAAATGCGATCGCATCCTCCCTCACCTTTGCCAATAAACTTTCATCCTGTATCACCTCATATCCATCACTGGGAAACTCCACTGTAGCGCCTACCCAGTAATCTCCCCTTCCCACCGGCACAATATGGACATCATTACCAGTAATCACAGGCTGAAAATCAGGACGTCCCAAAGGATGCTCCAATCGCAGATGCAAAGCTTGCCCTAAAACTGGTCTAATGTCAACTAGCTGTCCAAAAGATTTCGTCAACGGCGATGAACCCAACCCCGCCGCCATCACCAACCAATCAAGATCGATCGCGCCAGCTGTTGTCTGAATCTGTTTGCAAACCCCATCAGACGTTTTCGATCCCACCCCCAACACGGTGACGCCAAACTGAAAAGAGACGCCGTTTAGCTTTGCTGCCTCAACTAAAGCTAGGGTTAGGGCAGTTGGATCGACTTGTCTATCTTGGGGAGAATAGACTGCTGCCGTAATCTTCTCCAAGTTAAGTTGAGGACAGTTAGCGCCTATTTGAGCGGCGTCCCAAATTTCCAGATGCCAATTTTGCTCTAGCCGAATTTGTACCAATTCTGACCAGCTAGCTAAAAGATCGTCTTCCAGACACAGCATCAGAATTCCCTGCCGATTGAAGGGAATCTTACGACCAGTCAACGCCTCTAGTTCTGGAATCAGAGTTTCATAGCGTTGGATGCTACTCTGCCGCATCTGCCACGCCTTCCCCTTGACTTTGTGGCTGATGACGCCCATCAGGACGCCCAAAGCCGCACCTGTAGCACCCTGCGCGGGTGGTTTTGTATCCAGGACTGTAATAGTTAGTCCTGGAACCTGGCTGAGTTCGTAGGCTAGAGTCGCACCAACAACACCGCATCCTACGATCGCAACATGACTCATACGAAAAAGGATTTTAGATTTTAGATTTTAGATCTTAGATTGCCAGACAATCTAAAATCCAAAATCCTTTTATCCAAAATCGACTACGCTTTAGGAGCTAGATCCAAGAAAGCGTTCAGGTTTTTCTGAATTGCGGCGTAATTGCTGATAGCCGCTTTGTAGTCACGTTTTTGAGCAGCTTGATCGATCGAAACTAAGCTCTCATATAGCTCTTTCGCTGCTTCACGCGCCTTTGGTCGGGCGTCCGGAAGCAGGTTGCGTTCCACCCCAGCGATCCGGCCCCGCAATTCACCTAGAGGCCCACGGATGAAATTCCTGACAAAGACCCAATTTTCATCTTGAACCAGCTTTGCCAGTTCGGGCAAGCGATCGCGCAAAGCCGCAATTGCAGAAACATTTTGCCCAATCAGCTCAATCTGATCTGTCGTGTAAGTGGGAGGCTTCTTCACTTCAGGAGTGCCGCAGCTAACCAAAAAGGCCGTCAAAAACGCCAGGACTAAGGCTAGAAAAGACCGATAACGTGGCATATTATTTTTGGAATGAACTTCCGAACTAAAAAGTATCCTTAAAAATCTTACCGGCGAAGAAACCCTATTAGAGCTTCACTAACTTTATCAGACCAATGTTCTTGAGGATAGTGACCAGCCTCTTCCAGTTTGCACACTTGGGCATTCTGCATCGAACTGGCTACCCCTTCTGTCTGGGTAAAAGGCAACCAGCGGTCTTTCATCCCCCAGGCAATTAGCGTTGGCTGCGTCCAACCTCGCAAACCAGACTCAATTTCTGCCATTGACTGCTGCAACTGAAGATTCCGCACCGTCCAAAGCAGACTCCGCCCCGCATCGGAACTCTTGAGGTAGGGACGCCGATACACATCCAAATCCTTCTCTGATATCCCGTAACCGCTACCGCCTTCTAGGGTTCGGTCAACCAAGAGGGGGTCTTGCGTCACCATCTCACCGACCAAAGGCAATCCCAGCTGTTGAATTTTCCAGGGTACTTTAGCCGCAGATGACATTGGCGCATTCAGGATAGCCAAGCGCTCGATTTTTTCTGGGTTCCGCAAGGCATATTGAATACCGCAAGACCCCAAAAATCCCTGCACAACCAAGGAAAAGCGATCGATTTCCAGGGTTTCGATGAATGCTGCCAAGGCGTCGATAAAGGCATCGGGTGTATAAGCAAATTCTCGCTTGTCTGGTTTCGATGAGATGCCAAAACCAATCCAGTCTGGCGCAATGCAAAAATATCCTTTTTCCGCCAAACCGGGCATCACTTCAGTCCAGCTGTAACTCTGGGAAGGCAAACCGTGCAGCAGCAGCACTGGCAGTCTATCACTTCTGCCAATGGGTTTCGCCTCCCGATAAAACCATTTCAGCGAACCAACTTCAACCAATTCCTCATTTAGTGCCACTTGATCGATCCTGCTTCTTGCCCGTTGCTTGAGCTTACCCCCCAACGGTATTTTTGGACAAGGACTGGGAGAGTGGGAGAGTGGGAGAGTGGGGGAGTGGGGGAGTGGGGGAGTGGGAGAGGCGAGGAAAGAGAATGACAACTGACAACTGACAACTGACCACTGACAACTGACAACTGACCACTGACAACTGACAACTGACCACTGACAACTGACAACTGACCACTGACAACTGACAACTGACAACTGACAACTGACCACTAAAAATGCTTTGCAGTTGCCAAATCAGAAATATATTGTTAGACTTATTCGCCAAACTCACTCTTAAATCGTAACTATAGGGAATCCAAATCAGCGTGAACGCAGCTCAAAAAGCCACCAATATTGAAGTTGCCAGTAAGATTGCTGCCGTGGTTAACTTGTTCAAGTCCAAGTTTCCCGACGCGAAGGCAGACCTCAAACCTTGGCAGAACGATGTCGATACCAGGGAGTTAGTCGATCCTGATTCTATTGATATCGGCTTTCATTTTCCTGGCTGGAGTAGACGGTTTCAATGTCGAAGCATTTTGGTGCAGATTCGTTTTTACGAAGATCCTGTGGATGCCTACCGTCGGCTAATTGGCATTGAAACAGATGGATTTAACCATCAAGGTTTAGCTTGGCGTCTTTCCACTGTTGAAAATTGGAGTTTGGTAGGTGATTCTCAACCAGTTCCGGAGGTGGGGGAAAAGCTAAAACATTTTTGCAGGCAAGTCTTTGAATTGTTCAACGGTTAAATGTTATACCATTTACGCAAATGCTCGATCTAAATGGGTAGGGGCGGGTTTAGCCAAACAGCTTGATTCCTATCGATCGGATTAAAGTCAAAACCCGCCCCTACTCTACAATCTGTAGCAAACATTTAGGTATTCGATATTCGCCTCGTCGCCTCGTGACCAGGCTCTGCCTTGGTTCAATCCGAGCAAGTTCCCTGTGAGCTACAACTGATAGGGTAGCCAGACTGATATGTGGCGGCACGTTTGCCAAATAAAGTGTAGCGATTGTCGCGAATTTGTTCGTAAACGCGATCGCCCGCCCACTTCACCCCCGGTAAAGCTCGATAAGCCTCCACAAATATAATACCGATCGGCAACAAGCGCCCGATTTCCTCAGCAGCATCGCTACCTTGCCAGCGCCTCTGGGGTGCATCTGCATCAATCAAAATCATCCCCATTTCGCAGTCTTTCGGCGTAATCCCAAACCGACTAAGAGTTTCTTCCTCCTGCATCGGCGCATACTCAAACATTTTGCCGCTATCCAAGCTTTCTAGCAGTTGCACCAAAGTAACGCAGAGATTGCAGTTGCCATCGTAAATAACGTTGTAAGTCATAACAATAAGTGTTTTACCAACAAATTATATCATGTCCGGTCGATTGCCCATGATAAAACTTTGTCAGGTATGTTGTTGCGCTTCAGCGCTCTTTAAGAGAGCGCTGAAGCGCAACAACATACCTAATATTTAACTATAGCTATAAAGATTGTGGTCTGGGTCTAGCCAGACAACGTAAAAAACATTTTCGCTTAAAAATCCATGCACTCTGCCGTATTCATTAGCAGATATTTGAAACTGATAGGGGGTATTTACTAGCTCGTCTTCGTTAGGAATACCGAAGCCATTAGGCTCAGTTGTATCTTGCCAGTCTATTCCATGACAGCGCAGACTTTTACTCTGATTGTTAATGACTTCTTCAGCTTTCAATTGTGATAAATCGCGCAGCCTTCTCAAGAGAGATTCCAGGTATCTAGCATCTCGATCGCCAATTGAAAATTTATCTTTATCATCCTGATAATACCTGAAAGAAAAACTAATTCATTCCGGGATTTTTACATCTTGACGCTTGATGCTAGATAAGGATTGCTGGCGGCGTAGATCTGCCTTTTTAGGTTTCTTCGATGACACGGGTTTTGTAAAAGTCTCTCATTAATTCCTTAGAAATAATAGCATGACAAGGTTCATCTTTTGGCAAGTTACCTCTAGCCTTAATCCAAGGGTCTTCGCGGCGCACCATCAATTCTAATTCATAAGCATCGCAAAAGAAATACTCGTCGGCTAACTCGTCTAAAAACTTTTGTACTTCCTGTGGAAACTCTGGTTTTTCGACTTCTTTCAGAATTGGCTTAAACCCAAATTGTTCTTTGTATTCATAAAATAAAGCCGGGATAGTCGGCCCATGCACCCAAGCTTCAAAATCCTCATCAAAAAGGGGTGTATCTTCAAATGCCAGATACCATGCTTGGGCATAGTACAATAGTTTTTGTAGCTTTTGGTTGCTGAGGTAGGAGCCCACGTCATTCGCGAACCAGATGTAGTAATCAACGAGTTTGGAGAGTGTTGTCACCGTAGCTATAGTGGTCATATAACTCGACTAAATAAGTTTGATAATTTTTATGATACCACAGTGCGATCGCACTCTTTAGAGGACTGAAATTCGGGTCTTTCGGAATTATTATGCTAATGTTCACTCCTGTTCATTCTTGTCGTAGCACAGCATAATTAAAACCTTGGTATAACAGACATATTGATGATGCCGTGCCCCTACAGCATATTTAACCCAAAAGAACCGCAATATCTTAGTTATAACCCTTTGATATACTGCCTCATTACAGGTGGCAGAATGTAAAAACTTCCTTGTTGTTCTATCAAGCAGCGCCGCGATAAAGATTGCAGCGCGTTTAGTAAATCTGACGCTGGCATTCTGCTATTTTCTAACAATTTTGCTATATTGATTGGCTCGCTTTCTTTAGCCAACAAAGAGAGAACTTTTTTTTCTATTTCGGATAGGCGGCTAAACTACTCCTCTAAAACATCTTTTAAATCTTCTGGCAACAATATGGTATCATAAGGTAATAACTCAGTCACGCCTCCTCCCAACTCTTGAATCAGAGTGGCGACGCTTTTTAACCATAAGGGGTTGCCTTGGTAACGGTGAATTAGTGCTGAGTAATTCTCGATTTCTCCTACCCCATAATCTCTCAGTATTTCCCGTCCCGCTGCAATATCTAAACCAGTGAGTTGTAAAGTCCGAATGGAAGTATTTTGGTTTTTTACTTGAGTCACTTCTCTTGGTTGTTCCCAACCGATTAACAGAAAGCAACTTTGATGAGATAATGTTTCTATCTGTTTGAAAAAGGAGCGATATTCTTCGTATCCTGGTTTATACTTTCCTGCCAATTCGCCGCTACTGAAAAGGTTGTGAATGTCATCTAAGACGACTAAACAGCGATGCTTTTGGAAATATTTAATCAACGGTAAGGTTTTTGGGTTAGTTGCAAGCGAATCTTGCTTTTCTGACTGGGAGAAAAACTGGATCGAGTTAGCTTCAAATTTAGCTAGAGTGGATGATGCGTCTAGACTGCACCAAACCACGTACTCAAACTCATCTTTTATTTGTTGAACGAGTTGCGCTGCTAATGTTGTTTTACCGATACCGCTGATGCCCGTGAGCGCTATTAAGCGACAGCGTTGTTGTAAAATCGATGTGGTGAGGGTTTCGAGTTCGGGAGTGCGATCGTAAAAAGCACCCAATTCCGGCATCTCGCTTAAATCGTGATGCGATGTTTCTTGATTTGGTGGGTGTGAGTTCGGTATGTTTGGCGGGTGTCTAGCTTCTCCACAGACGTTAACGCTGTTAATTTGCACAGATTCTTCTTGTGCAACATTTGAATATATCGAAACTTGGAACCTCTCCATCGATGATCGAAAATTCGATTTACTAACCTCTTCCCCTAACTGTTCTGAAAGTATCCGCCATAATTCCGATCCCACTTCCCTAACACGACTTTCAGAACAATCAAAATCCTTAGCTATTTCCTTATACGTCTCGCGTTGTAGAGTTCCTCGCAGTACCGCCTCTTGTAAATCGTCAAGGTGCTGACCCGTTTTGGCAAATACTATCTCATCAGCGAATTTTAACATTTCTTTAAGATTCATCTGGATAGGTAGATGGGAGCATTTTCGGTATTATAGCGCACATCTGCCAACATTTTCGTACATTTTCGTACAAAACTAGATTGAAGAGAGGGAAAGTGGGGGTAAATTGGCGGCAAACTTGTACATTTTTTGGGCTAGACAAGGGTTTGATTTGTTATGATCATGGGAGAAGCAAGTAGGTGCAATTAATCTCAGTGAGGCTTTGATGACTACAGGAATTAGGGGATTGAATAACCAGTCTGATCAAGGGGTACGCTTGATCAATACAGAAAACTCCAGTGATGAAAAATTCATCACCTCAAAAACTAAAGACGATTCTGTATATGCTTGGATCTCTCAGCATCGTGACAAACCTCTGAAAGTCACGACAAAGAAATCAACCTGTAGCATTTGGGACGAAGATTGGAAAGTTGTAGGTCGCTGGGATAATGAAGACCACGACATTGTGTTAGAAAGGGTTACTAAGAGTCCTTTGGATTTTTTTATGACGATTCAAGAGAATGGTAACATAAGCCTTTCGGCACTTTAGAACAAGGTTAAGTTCGATCGCCCTTCCTTTTAGTTTGAGTTAACGCAAGGAAACCCAACATCTTTTTTACTCACAATCTTATCCATTTATACCATGACAATGCGATGATTGGACGGAGAGCGATCGCACTACCAAAAAAAGTGCGATCGCTAGGGTCAGAGATTGGTAAACTGTAGCACGTACTTGAATCAAACAGCCTACATTTGTGGAAAGAATTCCAAACGAAGCCCTCGTAGTTCGTGGTGGTCGTAATCGCCCAGAGGATATTCAACGTGCCACAGGAACCCACCCTAGCGGTATCACGGGAATTTCTGTAGAATGTGCAGTAGGATTATCTGTAGCAGAGTTAGCAGTAGCAATCCCTCATGGACAAGTTGGGGTGACGACAGTAGGCGAGATTCGCTCGGAAGGTGGAGATGTCATCCGTACTTCTGGCAGAAGTTCAAATCATGCAACTCTAATTGGATTAACGCCAGAGCAAGCAAGCTTTCTGCTGACACCAACGATTCCCAATCCAGCAAAGCAATCATCCAGATCGGAGTAAACTTATGAGTAACCCTAAAATTTTTGCCGACTTTCATAATGCCGATAAAAAAGGTCGTCTTCGTCTGAATTGTATGGGCACAATTGAAGATTTGAGTCGCCAAAATATTAAGTTGCAAGATGGTCAATTGCTCATTCTCTATAGCGAAGAATTAGAAGCGGATGGTGTGGTGCAATATTCTGAAGAGGAAACTCTTTGGGTGGCAGTAATTGATTGGCAGCTTCTTAGAGAGGTAGAGGATATTATTCCGAGCAATTCTAGCTTACCTGAGAGTGGTATAGCTCTACCAATATCCTGAGAAACTTCACAATGTTATCTATTTTTATCATTGCAATGTGATGATTGGATAGATAGCGATCGCACTACCAAAAAAAGTGCGATCGCTATCTGCGGTATAATAAAGGTAAAGCTCATAATTAGTCTTTCAAAAATTAACATGATCAACCTAGACTTGTCGCAGTCCGCTCCATTCACCAACATCAAAGTCACACTCCTGCTAGAAGCACTGACATCCGGGCAAGTTGCGGCATCTGTCAGAGAGTTTCCCGACTGTCGAGTGAAAGCAGAAACAAGAGAAGAGGCGATCACACAAATTCAAGCTACTTTTTTAGAACGGCTAAAAAATATGGAAGCGATTTCATGGAACGTGCCGATTCAGACTTCAGAAGTAACCTGGAAAAAATTTGCAGGTGTCTTTAAAGACGATGCCGATTTGGCTGCAATTATGGAGTCAATTCGCGCCGAAAGAACATTAGATGATAATTCGGAAGTCGATCCTTCCTATTACCTGTAGAGGTGGCTTTTGGTGTGTCAATATATTTTGGATACCGATTGCGTTTCACTGATTCTCTACAATCATCCCCAAGTTATCGCTAATGCGGCAAAGCATCAGTTTGTGCTGCATCATAAGCTGCTAAAGCTTCTTGTCGTCCTAGTACCAGGGTTGACGAAAGTGCATAAATATCTGTAGCTTCATCAACGTAAATTAATAGTGATTGTAACAAAGCAATAGCTAGCTCCGATTGCTCAGTTGTTATCCGGTTACGTCGTTCAGCAACGAGTAGAGTATTAGCAATTTCTAGCGACCAAATCAGGGGTACATAAGCTTCACAATCCGGCATCATTGCCAGAATAGCATTAGCATAATCGTCATTTTCATCCACCAAGCACCAACTGATTGCTACAGAACAATCCAATACAAACTGCATTAAAACCTGCGCCCCTCTTCAATCATTTCGCGAATTGAATTTTTATCCAACGCCACTTCTTGCCGCAGTTGTCGCATTTTGGCAACTGCTTCTTGAATTGATTTTTTAGTAGTTGGTTTTCCCCAAGCGTTATACTGTGGTTTAGTTTCCTCAGATGATAACGGCTGTACAACTACTACCAACTCAACCGAAGTATTTTTAAGCTCGGCAGGCATCTGAATTTGCAATATGCCATCTGTGCCAATATGCGATCTCAGTTTCATTGTTTCCATGTCAGACCTCAGAAACTCTACACAATTATAGCTTACCTGAGAGTCGTATCACTCTATCAATATCATTACAGACCAAATAGGTGATTTAATTAGCACCCGTTTAGCTACCCGACAAGAGTTCGATCGCCCTTCCTTTTAGTTTGGATTAACACTAGGAAACCGAACACCTTTTGCGACTCACAATCTTATCCATTTCCACCATGACTATGCGATGATTGGACTCTCTAGCGATCGCTTGATTCAAACCTTGCGATCCCTTGCTTGAATTTTAAGACAGTCGCTACGAAACTCATAAGGTACGCAATATCCACCCTGTTTAGCCGTAAGATATGATAAAATAGTTCGTAAAAATCACTGTAGCGATCGGAACTTACCTCATGCAAACAATCCTTCTCAGCCGTGAAGAAGTGGCAAGACGTGCAAAACAATTGTACGAAAATAGCATCCGTCAACAAGTGGAAGTGGATGAGAACATCGGCAAAATGGTCATCATCGACTTTGAATCAGGAGACTACGAAATTGATGAAACTGGGTTAAAAGCAGCCCGTAAACTCAGCGAAAAACATCCAAATGCTCGTCTCTTCGGCATCCGCATTGGATACAATGTAGCGGTGTCATTCGGTGGAGTTATGGAGCGTGTTTACAAGTGATTTCTGGTATCGTCTACAAATCCTCGTACATCACTTGATCGTTTTCCCGGATTTCTGTTTCAATTTCGTCCGGGAAAGCTTCAGCATAAGCCCAGGCATTTGCAATATCAGTAGCAGAAAGCGATGGATAGCTAGTGAGTAAATCGGCTTCACTATATCCAATGCGACGAGCTTCTATAAGTCCCCAAACGGTGATGCGAGTTCCAACAATACAAGCACTACCACCACAAACACCAGGCGTTTTTTCAATACCGCGCCCTAGATTAATTTTGCCCTGGGATAGGAGTTGAACGACTTGAGCTTTTTCGTCGTCAGAGAGTGCCAGCAGTTGGGGCTCTAATTCTTTCAGCGTCATAGCAAACAATAGAATTGCGACTAATTACTATATATTATTATGATTGTAGACGATCCTGACTTTGATGCCAAAATCCAAGCAGCAGTTTGGCAGCAAATGCAAACAGCAGCTAGTGCGTTCGCGTAAGCGATGCTTAGCATTATCGCCCTTCCTTTTAGCTTGGGTTAACGCAAGGAAACCCAACCTCTTTTTTGACTCACAATCCGATCCATTTCCACCATAACAATGTGATGATTGGAAGGAGAGCGATTGCCTACGGCACGCTGCGCGATCGCACTACGCCAAAAAAGAGCGATCGCCACTTTTCAATTACCACAAAAACCACGAATTATCAACAGCCACATATTTACCAATAACTGTCAATGGTAACACTTCCCCACTGCCTAGCACATCAACAGAAATTCCATCTCGAATCATAATTTTAAACACTTCATCCCCACTTTTAATCAAGCTTGCATCTAGTTCAATAACTTGACCCTCTTCATTCAATACACCCAGTAAATCCGAAGTAGATAAACTAAATACTTCTTGATTATTACCTTTCTTAGTCAACCGATCGCCACACCTTCCAGTAGCATCAATATCAGAAATCACCCATTCATTAGATAAATCCCAATTTTCACCTAAATACTCAACAATTTTAGCAACTCTGGATTCTAATGTTTCCTGTTCTTCACAGCAGAGTGTAACAGCCCACTTTTGGCTAACATTTTGGATCAAAGTAAAAGTTTGAGATTTCATAATGGTTCTGGTCTTTTATTTCTAGTAGGAGTTCCACCAGTAAGATTTGGTATCCACCTATGTTGATGAGGTGGCGGCAGATGATCTGGGCGAGGATTACCGTTAGGATAGGTAGGACTGGTAAAATCTAAATCTCTGACTGGTTGTCCAGACCCATCAAATTCTCGCATCTGATAAATCCTTTGGTTATAAGTATCCCATCTTAATTGAGAATGCGGCCCTATAGCATTCGGATCGGGTTTTGCTTCCCCAAGTCTAGGCGGTAGCTGACTTTTAAGTACAGGTGTATCATCTGCATAGCGTGAGTGGACTGACAATCTAATTTTATCGTTTTGGGGTAGTCAACTTAATGATTTTATCACTTATTGTAAAAAAGGCGATCGCCCCGACAAGAAACCCGGTTTCTGTGATAATTTTTGTCTGCTAATAGAGATTTGATTAAGAAACCCGGTTTCTGACTCTGACGCGAAAGCCCTACATTTTGAGGACAGTTTCCCGATTGGCGGACAACATTCAACACTTTATTAGGAGGAGGATTTGATTGAACTTCTGTGACTGATTGAGCTTGAGTTTGTACAGTAATTGAAGTTACCAGCAACACCAACAAAATTCCAAATATCGTTGCAATTATAGTCGAATTTTCCATAGTTAAAAGAAGGAAATTAATCAACTCCCACCCATCTTACAGCCGGACGCGAAGATACGACATTTTTATATATAATTGCGGAAGGATTACCTGGAGTGTCTGGTTGCAGTTGGACGCGAAAAATCACATTTTTGTTTTGGAAGCGGAAAGTGTAGAAAGTTCTTTCATCAACAACTTCAGATATAGCTTCACCTACGCAGTTAGCAAAGTTGCTTTTCAATGGCGCTATGAATTCCGCTACCTTTTTGTCTGATTTAACCAATCGGGCCGAACTTGCGATCGCACTCGTGTCAGCAATAACGGTAAATACAGAATTACCAGCGTATTTACCAATCAATGTCCAAAGCTTGATGTTACGGGGACAAGTTCCCGACTGGCGTCTTACGTTGAAAGTCGTATCGGGTGGAGTTCTAGGCACAGAGGGCGCTGGGAGATTTTGCGATATTGCTGGCGTGACTGCAAGCAATAGTAATAATATGCCCAACGTTGGGATGAACTTTGCTAACTTCTTCATAATTATGTTTTAATTACCGCTCATTGGCAATTCCTAATTTTAATGGGTAATTGGTACGATTATTACCCATTATCAATTGCATAATATACAGAAGTAGATGTTACCCGATTTGATTTCAATTAGTCGGCAATTTGCCATTTTACAGCTGGACGGGAAGACACCACACCTTTATAAGCAATTCCAGAAGGATTACTAGGAGTGTCTGGTGGCAACTGAACCCGAAAAGTAACTGTTCTATTTTGGAAGCGGAAACTGTAACCGTTTAGCATTTCTTCGCGAGACGCTGCTTGACCTACGCAGTCAGCAAAGTTACTTTTTAATGGCGCTGTGAATTCGGCAGACTTTGTGTTTGACCGAACTAAGCGAGCTGGCCCTGCGATCGCACTCGTATCGGCAATCACAACAAATTCACCACCGCCATCGTATTGACGAGATGAAGTCCAAAGCTTTACCGTCCTGGGACAAGTTCCCGACCGGCGCGTCACGTTGAGCGTCGAATCCGGTGCAGTACGTGGCAAAGTGGGTGGCAATAACCGTTGATTTTGGGTTAGTGCTGGTGTACCGGCAAGCAAGGCTGATAATATGCTCAAACTTGTAGTGAATCGCCACAATTTTTTCATCTGGTTTACCATAATTTTAGTCAGCGATCGCCCAGCGCACAGCAGGACGGGAAGAAACTACATTTTTATAGGTGATTAGGGAAGGATTACTGGGAGTATCTGGCGGTAGCTGGACGCGAAAAGTAACATTTATATTTCCGAAACGGAAACTGTAATTAGACTCTTCCGCAGACGTAGCTTGACCGATACAGTCAGCAAAGTTACTTTTCAACGGCGCTGTGAATTCGGCCAACTTCTTGCTCGATCGCACTAAGCGAGCTGGCCCTGCGATCGCACTCGTATCGGGAATCACAGTATTTTCCCCACCGCCTTCATAATAACGAAATGAAGTCCAAAGCTTGACCGTCGTGGGACAAGTTCCCGACTGGCGCGTCACGGTGAAAGTTGTATTGGGTGATGTGCGAGGGACAGTTGGCGGCGGTTGGTTTTGCGTCATTGCCGGTGCTGCGGCAAGTAGAGTTGATAATATGCCAAAAGTCGTTGTGACTTGAGCCAAATTCTTCATAAGTTTTGTCAGAATTTTGCACTACCGAAGGTCAGTAGACGATCGCAATGCAGCCAAAGTTTCATCACCTTACGATCGAACCTCGATAATAAGGTGATTTCAGCTACAGTCTTGAGAGCCACAGCGATCGACAATAAGAGTCTGGGTAGAAGCAGCTTCTGAATTGTCCTTATTTCAGCTAATATGAAACCTCGAATAATTGTCTGCGGCTTAGGCCCGACTGGCTATAAAATCTTCAGCTTGCTAAGGCAACAGGGAGCATCTGTTGTTGGCATCCATGACCAACGTATCCCTGGTGAAGACGATGATGTTGTCACCGGAGATGTAAAAGCGGCGGCTACCCTGAAAGCGGCTGGGATTCACGAAGCGCATACCTTAGTTCTAGCTGGGAAGGACGAAGCGCTGAATTTGGCGATTCTCACCCAGGCACGAGTTCTCAACCCCCGCATTCGCATCATCAATCGGCTGTTCAATACCAGCTTAGGCGATCGCTTAGATAAAATCCTCCCCGATCACGTTACCATGAGCGTTGCCGCCCTAGCAGCGCCCGTATTTGCCTTTGCTGCCTTGGGAAATAAAGCGATCGGACAGTTGCGGCTGTTTAACCAAACTTGGCCCATCCACGAAGAATACATTCACGAAAACCACCCCTGGAAAGGTCGCAAGCTGAGCGAACTGTGGGACGATCGTTCCCGGATGCTGATTTACTATATGCCAGTGAACGGTCAAATAGATTTAGTTTCAGCCGTCGTCTGCGGACAGCAACTGCAAGAAGGCGATCGTCTGATTATAGGCACCCAACCCAGCGTCCGCAACCATCGCCAACCTTCAATTCAGAAACTGCTCAAAATTTTCACAAATTTGCGACAATTTAAGCAACACGGTCAACCGCTAGCCGCGATAACTATCGTACTTTTCCTAACCGTTTTTACTGGCACGCTGACTTATATCTTCACCGATCTGCAAACATCTTTTATTGATGCGCTCTATTTTTGTGTCGGCATGATTAGCGGCGCTGGCGGTAACGAAAAAATAGCAGAAAACGCCCCCGACAGCATCAAATTATTTACAATATTCATGATGCTGGTTGGGGCAGCAACCATTGGTATTTTCTACGCACTGTTGACCGATTTTGTTTTAGGAACCCGCTTGAAACAATTTTGGGACGCCGCACGAGTTCCCGCACGAAATCACTACATTATCTGCGGACTAGGCGGCATCGGCGTGCAAATAGTCAATCAACTGCACTGTCACGGACATGAAGTAGTCGTCATCGAAAAAGACCCCAACAATCGGTTTGTCAATACAGTTCGTTCTTCAGGCGTTCCCGTGATTTTGGGAGATGCCAGTTTGTCGGCAAATCTGAAAGCTGCCAACCTTCAAAAAGCAGACGCTTTGTTAGCAGTTACCAGCGACGATATGGCAAATTTAGAAATTGCCCTCACCGCCAAAGGCATTATGCCCAAATTGCCGGTAGTCGTGCGTAATCAAGACCCGCACTTTGCTTCCACTGTGCAAAAAGTGTTTGAATTTGAATCTGTGTTGAGTCCGACTGAATTAGCTGCACCTGCTTTTGCGGCAGCAGCTTTGGGAGGACGCATTTTGGGTAATGGAATTACCGGCGATACCCTGTGGGTTGCCTTAGCAACGATGATTACTACAGGACATCCTTTTTGTGGCAAGCGCGTTAAAGAAGCGGCGATGGATGCTGACTTCGTGCCTTTGTATATCGAAACCAAATCCCAAACCATTCATGGTTGGGATGTATTGGAAACCGCATTAGGTGCTGGGGATATTTTGTATCTCACAATGCCTGCAACTGGACTGGAACAATTGTGGCGCGTGACGCCTGCTCAAGTTTTAGCTAGTTGAAGGGTTTAGGGTAACCATTACTCACCATAATTACTACTGATATCCTGTCCTGTCTAAAAGAGTAGGGACAGCTTTAGCGTTGTATATGACTAAAGTCGCCACTATTTTGCTTCCATATAAGCAATACACTGCTGCATCTGGTGACGCATTGTCTCGGCGTCAGCGTTGTAGCGGCGTCCGTGACCTGGTAGTACCCACTCGAAGGAATAGTCTGATAGTTTACACATCGCCATTAAAGCCAAACCTCAGACACCAACCAAAAACCCCATCTGTGTTCATCTGTGGTAAAAAATAAATTTAATTGAACCACAAAGAACACGAAGGACACGAAGAAGAAAAGAAAGAAGATAAGGAGGAATTTAGTATCATCTACCATCTGCTAACTGTTGAACTCTGGCGATGATTTCCCTCACTGTTTCAGCTTTGGGAGATTGGATATGCTGCAATATTTCTAGAGATTGCTGTAAGTAATTTAATCCTGTTTCAAAGTCTCCTTGTTCAGTAGCAGCTAACCATCCTAACCATTGTAATGTCATTGCTTTACCTTGGAGGTTGCCAATACTTTCAAAAATAGCTAAAGATTGTTCGTAAAGTGCGATCGCCCCAGCAATGTCTCCCGTGTTAGCTTTGAGACTTCCCAGACAGTGCAAAGTCGCCGCTTTAGTTTGGAGGTTGCCAATACTTTCATTAATAGCTAAAGATTGTTCGTAAAGTGCGATCGCCCCAGCAATGTCTCCCGTGTTAGCTTTGAGACTTCCCAGACAGTGCAAAGTCGCCGCTTTAGTTTGGAGGTTGCCAATACTTTCATTAATAGCTAAAGATTGTTCGTAAAGTGCGATCGCCCCTGCAATGTCTCCCGCGTTAGCTTTGAGAATTCCCAGTTGGTGCAAAGTCGCCGCTTTACCTTGGAGGTTGCCAATACTTTCATTAATAGCTAAAGATTGTTCGTAAAGTGCGATCGCCCCTGCAATGTCTCCCGTGTTAGCTTTGAGACTTCCCAGTTCGTGCAAAGTCGCCGCTTTACCTTGGAGGTTGCCAATACTTTCTTTAATAGCTAAAGATTGTTCGTAAAGTGCGATCGCCCCTGCAATGTCTCCCGTGTTAGCTTTGAGATTTCCCAGTTCGTGCAAAGTCGCCGCTTTTTGTATTTCGTCTTCAGAAGGGCAAAGTTTAAGAACTTGCTGATGGTGTTCCAATGCTTTTTCAATTAAACCAAGTTCTTGTTCGGAATAACCAATATTATGCAATATACGATAATTTTCCGTAAGTTCTAGAGTATCTTTACAAACCCTGACAACTTCCCGAAATCGGCTGTTTTTGATCCATCCACCTGTCAGAACTGTTGCCATTTTAACAGCAATATTTTCTACCTTCCCTCGCAACGCCAACCGATGAATTTCCAGCCTTTGTTCCTCAGTTGAAGTTTCCGAATCCTCCCACCAAAGACGATACAACACCTCAGCCCCTTGCCGATTCAAACTATCCCCATTTTCCGGTAACATTAAAGGCAAAATGCGCGGAACTCTTACCGAATCATCAGGACTAACTTCCAATAATCCCAAAGCAACCGCCCGAATTATCTGCCCTTCCAAATTCAGGATAGAATCACAAACAGCAGTTAGCGCCGCTTTTGGTACTGGCAACTCAAACACCAGTCCCCGTGATAACATTTCCTGCATCGGTTCATCCATCAGTTGCAGCAAAGCTTTCGCTAAAACCTGTTCTCGCAAGTCAATCCGCTTGCCTTCCATTTTGGTGAGAATTTCCGATACACTTTCGATGGAGAGAAGTTCTAAAGCAGCGCCACTCGTCCCACTTTTACCAGAATTCCCCAGTACCTTATCCAACCATTCCAACAACCGAGGATTTCCATCTGCCAATCTTTTTGCTTGCGACAGCAACGCCTTATCTACCTTAGATTCCTCACTAAAAGCAGCGAGGCGACTACACTTTTTTCTTAAATCTGCCCCCTGTAGCGCATCCAAAGGTTGCTTATAAAAATACCGCAATTGGGTAGATTCAAAATCGTAACGACTGGTAATAATTAAACTGTGACGCGAGTTAGTTTCCCGAATTGCCCAAACTAACGCTTCTAAAACCTTCGCAGCTTCCGTTTTCAGCACATACCCACCATCACGGGGTTCTAAATTGTTATCCTCAAAATCATCTAATACTAGCAAAAACCGTTTTTTTTCCGCCGCAAACACCCGCTTTAACCGAAATTTCAATTCCTCATCAAAATCTTGTACCGTTTTCCGCAATTCCTTCGAGTCCAACTTTTCTGCCAAACGATTCACCAAACTCGCTTCATCGATGCGCCCTACCCAAACAACTCGCTCAAATTTGGGTAATCTATCACATAATCTGGCTGCTAAACTACTCTTACCCAAACCACCCATGCCATGAATCAATACACCTACTTCTTTGGATGGCGGAGTCAGCACCCTTAAACAAGATTGTAACTGACGGCGACGACCGACAAAACTCTCGCGTTTGGCGACTTTTACCTTTCCCGCATTGTCAAAAAACTCGGTATCAACGGAAGCGGGAGGCGCTTCTTCTCTTTCTGGCGTATTCTCAGGCGTGACTAAGTTTCCTGGTAAACTCTCTGCTGCATACAACCGCAACAAATGCCAATCTCGCGCTTTGATTTTAATTAAAGTTTGGTAAGTACAAGCAACTGCTTCGGTAATTTGCTTTCCCGCCGCTAATTCCTTATATAAAGTTGCTGCTGCTTCCTTCGCATCTGCATCTAAAACTTTTTGTCCCCAACCTAAAACTGCTTTCCCACCCAATTTCAGCAATTCTTCCGCCATCGAAGGAACTCCGCCTGCTTTCCCCGCTTGTCCAGTACGACAACCTGAGAGGAAAATTAGTTTAGGGATGTTAAATTGTAACTCTCTGGCGATATCTTCCGCCGTCGCATGGTAAGCTTCGCCAATATCGGTTTCGGTAATAAAACGCGCCCCGGCATCGGTTAGGTTAGCATGACCTGTGAGGTGGAAAACGTCAAAATATCCTTTACCGTAATTTTTGATTAAATAACCCAACTCGGACAAACAACCGCTTTCTTCTACTGCTAAAAATAAAGGTTGTCGCGCCGTCGCCTCCAAAATTCGCCCTTCTTCCGCCTCAAAATCGAGTATCGGTTCTACTCCCAATGGCGATGTTGCCATAAATAACAGGTTCAACGCCCGATTTTCTGGTGTCGCCTCGATGGTTAATTTCTTGACTGCATCGGATGATAACCAGCGTACCGGCACAACTCCGGGTATTCGTTGCACTAAAAAACTGTTACCATCATGCAGCACTTCCCAAGGCAAATGGGCGAGGTTTTCCGCAGTCGCAATGGCTAAAACTATGCCATCTCGCTGATGTTGGTTGAGGAGTGTTTGGAAAAAGCGATCGGTCCCATCTAACCAGTTATACAGCTTTTGTCCGGTTTTGGCATAGTCTTCCGCTAGGCGAACATAGTAATCTTGTTCGGCTAAGTTCAGCCATTGGGCGATTTCTGCTAGGGGTAGCTGTCGTTTTTGATACTGGTTTGGGTTATCGAGAAAATACCGTAGTTCTACATATTCGCCTGCGACTTGTTTGAGGTCGAGGTGCAGGATTTGCATATTAGGTCGTTTTGGGGATATTTTATCGATTTTGACATTTTTGAGTGCGATCGTCTACTGATTGCTGGAAGGGTTGGTTTTTTTACCACAGATGTCCACAGATGAACACAGATGAACACAGATGTACATCCCAATTTAGGTCTTGTGTTAATTTTAGTCTAAAATTTTCCGAATGTCCTCTAATGTCGCATTCTCCAAAAGTAGCCGTTTGCCATTTTTGCCGACAATCAAGACTTTCTCGATTTTTTTGCCAGATTGTCCCTGTTTGTATTCTTGATACCACTTGCGAATCTGTTCAGCGATCGCGATCGCACCACCGACAATCCCTATAATAGTGGCTATGGTTGCTACGATTCCTTCGCGTTCTATTTCGCTGTCCACCTCGTAACTGCCGGATATTCCAGAGATGGAGAGTAATTCTTCGGTTGCTGCGATCGCATCTTGTCCCTGAACTTCAATTAAAATAGCTGTCATTATTCTTTATTCCAATCTATATAGACCTAGAAATTATATTATTATAAACGGATAGAGTTTGATTGTAAATAGTCTACCATTAAAGTTAAGCGAGCGATAAAAGCGATCGCAATTTCTAAAGTATTTGCTTAATGCGATCGCATTCCTTCCTAAAGCTTAGGTAACCAATCCAAAATCAACTGATTCACGATATCCGGTCGTTCGTCGTGGGGACAGTGACCAGTATTGGGAATTGATACAAATTCGATCGGTTGACCGTTCTCGCTAAGTTCCTGATAAATCTTTGCACCAGTAATAGGTGTCCAGGGGTCTTTTTCTCCCCAAAGTACCAGTAGCGGATGCTTCACTTTCGGCAACAATTCTGATGGACTGGGGCCAGGAGGCGCAGTCAGAATGGAAGCAAAAACCCGCTGTGCGCCAGGGTCGCAGGAAGGCTCGTAGAGGAGATCGACAAGTTCGTCTGCGATCGCTTCCCGGTTAAAATAAACTTGCTGGAGGGTGCGACGGATGCGGTGTTTCTGGCGAATCCGATTAAATATAAACGGGCCAAAAACTTGGGAACTGACCAGCTTGGTAAAGCCTCCCATCACCAACCTTAAGGGCAGATTTAGTTCGTCGGGGCGATGATTTAGTCCACCAGCACAGTTGATCAGAACAGCACCAGCAGAAATGTCTGGATAATCCGCCACTACCATTAAACTGAGTAAAGCACCGATCGAATTGCCCACAAATACAGCGGGTTCATCAATATGCGATGAACAGAAATCTTTAAGCAATTCTTCCCACAAATCCAGGGTGTAATCTAGTGGTGGCTTATCCGAACCGCCAAATCCCAGTAAGTCCAGCGCAAATACTCGGTAGCCACCGGCGGCTAGCACCGGAATATTCTGACGCCAGTGTCCAATAGAAGCACCAAAGCCATGAATCAGTACCAGCGGACGTCCAGCGCCCATGACAGTGTACTGAATTTTATGGCCTTTCCAAATCCAGGTAAGTTTTTCCAAGTTGCTGGCTGTCGCCAAGTGCTGGGTAATCACAGTTTTTTTATGAAGATTCGTAAAGTATGTTATTTAATATGATATTATCTTTTGACTTAAAAGAGTGATTAATCCTAAATCCACAGTTGAAATGCGTAAGTGCTATATGAATCAGAGTTTCTTGGCTTCACTTGGCAAGATTGTTTTTGCTACAGCTAGCTTGGCGATATGCGGGATTGCCAGTGCTTCCACCTTTGAGACAAGTCAACAACTTTTAGCGGCACAACCCGCTAGGAGAGAAGCTAGACAGAATAACGACTTGGTTCCAGAAGTTATTGCCAATGCGGTTTTACAGAATTTGTCTCAGCAGACGGGGATACCAACTTCTGGTCTGCGTATTATTGAAGCTAAACAGGAAACCTGGACTGATGGTTGTCTGGGGATAGCTAACCCTGGCATTATTTGCTCTAAGGCTGTGGTTCCCGGCTGGCGAGTGGTGGTGGTTCGCGATCGCCAACGTTGGGTTTATCGCACTAATCTAACAGGTTCCTTGGTGAAGCTCGATCCAACCGCTAGCCAGAATGTGGCTACAGAGCCGCCGCCTACTCGTCCGCCCCAGTCTACTCCCCCGCCGCCCCCTACTCGCCTGTCGCCGCCTCCAGCACGCAGACAGGCAACAGCAACGACTTCTAGACCATCGACAAGAGAGCCATTGCCTCAAATAGTTATTGACCAAAATCAAGCAGCTAACCCCGAAAATCAGAAACCTCCCCTGATTGAGGAACCACTTGGCGTCCGAACTGAAGTTACGCCCCCACAAGCGCCTGTTATTCGCAGAACTGAAGTAGTTACCGCTCCTCAAGAACCTGTGATTCGCAGAACTGAAGTAGTTACAGCCCCACAAGAACCTGTAATTCGCAGAACTGAGATATTTACCGCTCCACAAGAACCTGTGATTCGCAGAACTGAGGTAGTTACGCCCCCACAAGCGCCTGTGACCCCTGTGCCGCAGGTAAGCAGCACTGTGTCTACACCCCCCCGACGGGCGTTACAGCTGCCCCCTCGTCAAGTCAGCATGGAAGGTAAAAGCAGTTTCAGTCTGGCTATTCGACAACCATCAGCGACGCTTTCCGATGTAGTCGCTCGTGTGTCCCTAAAGCCTAAAAACGGCAACAGCTATGCACCAGAGCAGTTGATCGGCGACTATAGATATCGGCTGGATAGACGAGCTATGTTTACGGGGGGAATGAATACGAGCGATCGCATTGTCGTGCGCCTGTACGATCCTAGTAATCGCCTGATTGGTTTTACCGAGTTTGAACTCTTAGCACAAAACACAGCCGTTAACCTAATTTTTCCCGAACAAGCATCTCTATACCGCATGGTGCGGACTGTCTACGGTATTGATGCCGATCGCGACGGCTCCCTCGACCAAGGTACAAATTTCTACGATTATTACACCATCATCACCGGCACAAGGGCTGGTGAAGAGCGAGTCTCTTTCCTAAACGGCGTGCCAAATAATAGCCTCACTTGGTTCCAGGTAGCTGGATTGCCAGTACCGTCACGCACAAGCGTTTATCCCAACTCTTTTAGCGGTGGCGAACAAGCGGTCACAAATCAAGCTATTAGCGTTTTCAGACCGGATTTGCCTAGAGTTTTCACCACTGTGCCGGGTAAGGAAGGCGCTGTAACTAACGTCAACAATAACTCTAGCTACAACGTTAGTCGCTTGTCGGGAACTACGCGATCGCCAGTACCGCCAGCGCCTCAAGCTACCCCGGAAATCCAGGCGAATTTTGCCGATATACCATCGAATCACTGGGCTAGAAGCTTTATTGCACAACTGGTGGCTAAACAGATCCTCGAAGGTTTTCCCGACGGACTCTATCGCCCCAACGCTCCCGTAACGCGAGCCGAATTCGCCTCGATTTTGCGTAAAGCTTTCGATCGCAATAAAGTTCGCGATGTTGTGGCTTTTAGGGACGTGCCGACTAACCACTGGGCTTATCCAGCCATTCAAGAAGCTTATGAAATGGGCTTCTTGGAAACTAATTCCAGCCTTGGTTTTAACCCCGACCAAAAGGTTTCTCGTCTTGACGTTTTGGTAGCGTTGGGAAGAGGACTGAAGTATTCTCCCAGCAGAGGAGCCGACAGGATTTTGCGCGTGTACAGAGATATCGCCGCGATCCCAAAAAGCGATCGCGATCTCGTCGCCGCAGTTACTGAGCGGGATATGGTAGTAAGTTATCCCAATGTTAACTTTCTCAATGGCGATCGATTGGCAACTAGAGCCGAAGTAGCTGCGTTGATTTATCGAGCTTTAGTCAGTACCGGACAGGCTGAAGAAATTGTCTCGCCCTACGTGGTCGTATCAGTACCCGATCCAAGCAACACAGAAGTTAGAGAACGTCCGCGTTCCGATCCACAAAGACCCACTCCCCGCACTCGACGCCAAGGTAGCAGCAATAATAACGTGCCTCGGACTCCTGCTGTGCGCCAAGGCAGCAGCAATAATAACGTGCGCCGGACTCCTTCTGGGCAGCGCCAAGGCAGCAGCAATAATAACGTGCGTCGCACTCCTACTGTACGGCAGGGCAGCACCAATAATAACGTGCGCCGCACTCCTACGGTACGCCAAAACTAATGCCGAGTGTCGTATAGAACCGTTAGTCCGTTGGCTTCCTTATCGTTCATTGTTCATCGTTTGTGGTTCATTAGACATCTCCTTTCATAGAATGTAGAGACGTTGCATACAACGTCTCTACAAGGGTTACAGGTAACGCACCTTTAATTTCTGGAGATGTCTATTGAAATAGCCATGAACTAGAAGTTGAAGAAGTGACATCTCCTGAAGCCCTTGATTCTAAACCCTTCTGACCCTAGCCCCTAGTCCCTAGTCCCTAGCCCCTAGCTATATCATGCCCGAATTAAATTTGCCCAAACCCCCAAAATTTGAAAGTGTAGAAGACGAACGCCTGCATCGCAAGCAGCGCCTCGCCGCTGCCTTTCGCCTCTTCGCCCGCTATCGGTTTGACGAGGGTATAGCTGGGCACATCACCGCTCGCGACCCGGAACTGAGCGATCATTTCTGGGTTAACCCGTTCGGGATGTACTTTGGGCATATCCGAGTTTCAGACCTCGTGCTTGTCAACGACAAAGGCGAGGTAGTAGAAGGTAACAAACAAGTCAACGCTGCCGCTTTCGCCATCCATTCTAAGATTCACACAGCTCGTCCTGATGTCGTCGCAGCTGCCCACGCTCATTCCCTCTACGGCAAAAGTTGGTCGAGCTTGGGACGCCTCCTCGACCCCCTCACTCAAGATTCCTGTGCCTTTTACCAAGACCACAACTTGTTTAACGACTATACAGGTGTTGTGCTGGAGCCGGAAGAAGGCAAGCGCTTAGCGAACGCCCTGGGCCCGAAGAAAGCGCTAATTTTGCGTAACCACGGAATTTTAACTGTTGGTCAATCGGTTGATGAAGCGGCGTGGTGGTTCATTACAATGGAGCGATCGTGCCAAACTCAACTTATGGCTGAAGCAGTTGGAAAGCCAGTGCCGATCGCACGCGACACCGCACGCCTGACCTACACTCAGGTAGGTTCCCATTATATGGGTTGGTTTTGTTTCCAGCCCCTGTACGAAATGATCGCACGACAGCAACCCGACTTTTTGAATTAACCTTTTCGGTAGAATCAGTTACCTAAAAAATTCCTGTTCTTATTCTTATCTGCGTTAATCTGCGTTCATCTGTCTACCCTACGGGAAGGCGAAGCGCCTACATCTGCGGTAAAAATTTAACCAACGATTCCCACAGACAATCTCCGGATATCACTCTTACACTATCGCTCAAGACTTTTTACAGGCCCGATCGCTATGGCAGTTGTTGCTTTAGTTGTTTAAAATTTTCTGGATTGAGCGTAACTTTCACTTCCAACTTTTGCTGAGCGTCTCGTAGAGTAACAACATGATTTTCACCTTTCTTGCCGTATTCCAACTGAGGATTTGTTAGCTCAATAGTCTGATAAATGACTTCTTGTAGCCCTAATCTGATCGCAACTTCTTTTTGAGACTGAGGATAAACATACAAATACTGACGCAAACTATCGAGTTCTAGTTTGTGAGGAGTAGTGCTGCGTTCCTGCTGAGTATCCGGTTTTTGCCAATACAGAGTAATGCCGCGAATTTCGGGATTTCTGATTGCAAATACCTCATCAAACCGCTGAGGTTCCCAGTCAATTTCCCTGACATCTGCCGTAGGGGGAATTAATCGCTGCCGCCAGGTGATTTCTTTGCTGTTGAGACTGGCAAACCATTCCTTGATCGCAGAGAAGTTATTGCGGTTGTCGGGGTTGGTGCTACCTTGTTGCCAGACGATTGTGAGTGGCATGAGATGCTCCTGATAGGTTGGTTTGTTATCAAGTATTTTCATATATTATAAGCTGCTACGCATCTAAAATGACCGTCAGTTTTTCTGAACTTCTTGTGGGATGGGCATCCTGCCCGTCTTTGTATTGGATTTAGATGCGTAATAGCTTAACTTGCGATCGCAATTCTGTATATATTGTTTTACAATATTATATAGTGTTTCCATTTGAGATATAAACAATGGTAGGTTGGGTTAGACGCGGTAATTAACTTAATAATGCTCACAGATACATCTTTTGCCGCGTCGTAACCCAACATTCACTATTAAATATGTGTTCGCGACTCATTTGAAAACGCTATATAAAAGCGAACTAACATTCGCGTTCAACATTCATTGTATTATCTAAAGTTGTTGTCGAAAACGAAATATAATGGCTAAACTTTCAGATGAAACCTTAACCACTATCTTTACCTTGCAGCGACAGTTAGGCGAAGGCATTGAGGAAGCAGCAGCAGCAGAATGGGCGCTTTTCCAGCGACAGGGAGAAACAGAAGAAACGCTTCCCGAACTAGCGGAACTTCAGAGTGCCAGACAACGGCTAAACGCTCGTTACTCTGGGCTTTATAAGCTTTTGTTGAGAATTCTAGAAATTCAACCGATCGCTCCTGCTGATATGCTAAATTTATTAGCACAGACCATCGAACGAACAGAAGCTGCCCGTGATGCTTCCCTGGCGAGTGTTCGAGAAATTAAAAGGAATTGGAACCTACCATGAGCGAGCAACCAAAAATCCCTGATGCAGAGACGAGAAAGCGAAGTCTTGAACAATTGCGCGAAAGCAACCGACAGCTCGATCTTGTCGGTTTGCAAATAGATGAACTGATTGCAATGGCAGAAGCTCAACTTCGTCGCCAACGTCGGGAACGCCTTGAGGGGAAAAAGGCTCCATCAGCTAATCTAAATGTCACTGATATATAGCATGGGTCGGTAGGCTTTGTTTCTGTAGCCCCAGCCTTTAGGCTGCGGGCTTATAAATTAAAAATAATTATCATAATCCAGAAACGAGAGCGCGTTCCGTTGCTAGGATGCGCGAAATCTGCCAAATGTTCGATCGTCAAATAATGATATTGGATGAATTAATTGCGGAACTAGAAGCGCAAAATCGCAACAATCCCCTAAATGTTCGGCGGAGGGAAAAGGGAAAGCGTTCGATCTCATCCCTGATGGAAGAGAAATCAAAAGAAATTCCGCCTAGTATTGAGTAGCGCCCTTGTAGATAGGCTTTGTACAGTTAAACTATCAAGTATCGCAACGAGTGAGACTGATTATGACTCAAGAACTCCTAGATTTAAAGAATTGCATCCTTGAAGGACGCTATGACGATGCTTTAATCCTAGTAGATGAACTAGAATGGATGAGTAAGAAAGGCATTTTGCAAAATATCGAGAGTTTTCTTGTCAGGATGCTGGTTCACTTAATCAAAAACCAAGTTGAGCAGCGCCTAACTAATTCTTGGGTAGTTTCCATTCGCGACTCGATTCTGAAAATTCAATCTCTCAACCTGAAAGAGAATAAAACTTCTTACTATCTTAATCAAGACGAATGGGATTATATGTTTGAAACTGCTTTTGAAGATGCAATTTTTGCGGCCAGTGCAGAAGTCGCTCATGGTGCTTATAATCCCCAGCAACTTATGGAAATTGTAGATAAAAATGAGATTATAAATATAGCGAATAAATTCCTCAAGTTGACTTATTCTCAATCGGCTAAGACATTGCGTGCGGCGATATCGGAAGAAGTCACTCAATTAGCGGGCGGCGAAGATTGGAAATTAGGAAAATAAAGTTGAAATTCGGCTAAAATCAAAGATAAATTGCGGTGTAAGGAGGCGGCAAATGCTCCGGCGAATTTGGCAGCGGCTCAAAAGCTTTTTTCAGCGGTTATTGGGAACCCCACCCCAACCCTCCCCGCCACGGGGAGGGGGCCGGAGCAACAGTAGTCAGACTCCTACTCCCCCCTCGTTGACGGGGGGGTTAGGGGGGGTAAACGGGTTATTGGGAACCCCACCCCAACCCTCCCCGCCACGGGGAGGGGGCCGGAGCAACAGTAGTCAGACTCCTACTCCCCCCTCGTTGACGGGGGGGTTAGGGGGGGTAAACGGGTTATTGGGAACCCCACCCCAACCCTCCCCGCCACGGGGAGGGAGTCAGAGGAAGAGTAGTCAGACTCCTACTCCCCCCTCGTTGACGGGGGGGTTAGGGGGGGTAAAGCCAACCCGAACGGATATAGAGTATGAGGTTTTGTTTGCCGAACTCCTGGAAGGGGTGAATCAAGGCTGGAGTCGGGGGCGAGTTTCGGGGTTTTTGATCGGAAGAGGCATCACCGAGGCTCAATTAGCGGCGTGGTTGCGTCCCTTTGGGGAAAGATTGCTGGCGACACCGGAACAGCATCAGGAATTGGTGCGGCGGATAGTGCTGCTGGGTGAACTTCGCGGTGGGGAATTGGGTCAGGTTGCTGGAGAAATTGGCAGACAGATATCAGCACTAATTCCGCCGCCTCCGGTTTCGCCTATTAGTACAGATAATGTTTGGCGTGGCGAGGTGATAGAGGCGGAGTTTGTCGGCGATGGTTTGAGTGTTTCAAAGGGAATGAACCGCAGAGACGCAGAGAACACAGAGAAGAAAAATTCAGAGGTTGGTGAAGATGCAAACGTGGTTTGACAGAGGTAACCAGCAATACGATGAGGGTAATTTTCTAGCAGCTATCGCCAGCTTTGATAAAGCGATCGAATTCAAAGCCGACAACCACGAAGCCTGGTTTAACCGGGGCATTGTGCTGCGTAAGTTAGGAAGATATGAAGAAGCTATAGCCAGCTACGATAAAACGATCGAATTCTTACCCGACTACCACCAAGCCTGGTATAACCGGGGCGTTGCGCTGGGTAACTTAGGAAGATATGAAGATGCTATCGCCAGCTTCGATAAAGCGATCGAATTCTTACCCGACTACCACCAAGCCTGGTATAACCGGGGCGTTGCGCTGGGTAACTTAGGAAGACATGAAGAAGCTATCGCCAGCTACGATAAAGCGATCGAATTCAAAGCCGACGACCACGAAGCCTGGAATAACCGGGGCATTTTGCTGCATCACTTAGGAAGATATGAAGAAGGTATCGCCAGCTTCGATACAGCGATCGAATTCTTACCCGATTACCACCAAGCCTGGTATAACCGGGGCTGTGCGCTGGTTGACTTAGGAAGATATGAAGAAGCTATCGCCAACTACGATAAAGCGATCGAATTCTTACCCGACTTGCACCAAGCCTGGGGTAACCGGGGCGTTGCGCTGGATAAGTTAGGAAGATATGAAGAAGCTATCGCCAACTACGATAAAGCGATCGAATTCTTACCCGACTTGCACCAAGCCTGGTTTAACCGGGGCGTTGCGCTGGGTAACTTAGGAAGATATGAAGATGCTATCGCCAGCTACGATAAAGCGATCGAATTCTTACCCGACTACCACCAAGCCTGGTATAACCGGGGCGTTGCGCTGGATGACTTAGGAAGATATGAAGAAGCTATAGCCAGCTTCGATAAAGCGATGCGAATTCGGCTCTTCCGTACTTAGTGTGCTAAGTTAACTTAAATTTATCCTTAAGGCTTTGCTAGGTAAGGCGTTGAGATTATTTACACCCTTAGCTTGCATCTGGCAACTTGCGGTAAAGAGCAATCACCTTGAAATCCTTATCAGCTAAGGCGTAGGGGACAAAAAAACTAATCATTTGGCACACTAAGTACGGAAGACCCAGAATTACAGCGACGCGGCACAGATTTATTACGCCGCTTACTCAATATCCCCCCCAAAGTTGGCGACTCCTCTGTTATCCCCCTCAAAGTTGGCGACTCCTCTCTTATCCCCCCCAAAGTTGGCGACTCCTCTCTTATCCCCCCCAAAGTTGGGGGGTTAGGGGGGCAAAAACTCGCTCTCAAATTTTACACTTTCCAACAATTAACTGTTGATATTGCCGTACAATCCGGGCAACTCATAGAAGCATTAGAAACCGCCGAAGCCGGAAAAAATGCCTGTTTATCTTGGCTACTCTATGCCTACACCGATGAGATTCCCTCACCCAAATATACCGAAATTCAACAAATTTTAAATCCCACAACAGCCGCCGTCTACTGGCACATCAGCCCCTGCGCCCTCACCACTTTTATCATCAAATATGGCGAACCAACACCGATTGTTTTGGGATTAGAAACCCAGGAGATCCCCCCAACCCCCCTTAACAAGGGGGGCAAAGATGGGATGAGTCGCCTAGTGAAATTTGAAGACTGGGTAAAAGATTGGAATCAACAATACGAAGGATATCGCAAAGAGAAACCCCCCCTAACCCCCCCGTCCACGGGGGGGGACAAATCGGAGTCCCTGACTTTGAATCAAGCGCTATTACCCCCCCTAACCCCCCCGTCCACGGGGGGGGACAAATCGGAGTCCGCCTCCCCCTCCCCCTCCTACTCCCCCTCCTACTCCCCCTCCTACTCCCCCTCCTACTCCCCCTCCCCCTCCTACTCCAGCCCCCTCCCCGCAGGCGGGGAGGGTTGGGGTGGGGTTTCCTGGCGCGACAACTTGCCCAAAATGCTATCCCACCTAAGCCAACTTCTCGACATCCCAGCAATTGAATCCGCACTTACCGGAATCACTAAGTTAATCTTAATTCCCCACCAAGACTTACACCCCTTTCCCCTTCACGCCCTCTTTTCCAATAACTTCACCATTACCTACTTGCCTAGCGCCCAAATTGGCAAAAATCTCTCCGTTACATCCGCTGCTAACCTTACCGATTCATCGCCAAAACTACTAAGCATTGAACATCCCCAAAGCACAGGATTAAAACCTCTCCTATTTGCCGAAATTGAATCTAGTGTCATCAGCCAAATGTTTGCCAACCCCACTCGCATTGCTGACGCAAATGCCACTCGCGCACAAGTAGAAACCGAACTGAAAAAACCTCACACCATCTTTCACTTTACCGGACACGGCACTTACAATTTCAACAATCCCAGTCAGTCAGCTTTAGCCTTATCCGGCGACGATAAACTCACCTTAGCGGAAATTGCCAAAACATCCTTTAGCGGCTATGAACTCATCAGTCTTTCTGCTTGCGAAACCGCCATTACCGGAAACCAAACCATCACCGCCGAATACGTTGGCTTAGTCAGCGGCTTTCTGCGCCAGGGTGCATCCTACGTCCTCAGCACTCTCTGGACTGTTGACGAAATCTCCAGCGCCCTGATTGTAATTCGCTTCTACCAATTCTTCAAAGCAGGCGCAACTCCCACTGCCGCCCTCAAACTAGCCCAAAACTGGCTTCGCACCGTCACCTACGCCCAACTTGCCAAATGGTATGCCAAACTAGCAACAGATGAAATGCAGGACGCCGACTATGGATGCTGGCAACGTCTGGGCAGCCTCGCTAGAAATAGTCAAAAAAATTCGGATAAAATGAACTCAAGCGAACCGCCTTACCAGCACCCGTATTTCTGGGCTGGATTTACACTGACTGGCAAAGTTAATGCCTAACGTGCTTGAATATGAAAGAAACTGACGATCCCATCACCAAGCAAGCTTTCTTAGTAGCCCTTGTGGAATTACCTTCTTCTGAGTCTGCACCTTTAGTAGATCAAACCTTCATAATCGATCCTGTTTCTACTGTATCTCGTCTGAGAAAGTTAGGACAGCACAAGAAGTTCTGGCAACTTTATGATGATGCTTACGATTTTTTTATGGAAGGATATCACGCTAATCCAAAAGACAAGATTTTTCCTAGCGGAAGTCTAAACGAAGCTTCCAATGTCGCTAACAACGAACTTGAGAATACTTCACTCCACGCTTCTGTTGTCGAAGAATCATTTGACCGCTTCAATAATATTTTTCAAGAAAACCCTAGAAAAAAAGCCGAAGCATCTTACAATGAATTTCAGAAAAATCCGCCTGAAGGTCTTGTAATGACAGAGTATCCTGTACATGATTGGGCAGAATTTGCGTGCAGAACTTGTTAATCTATCCCCACCTAATTCTATTTGCCTATAACCTGGAAGAAAAGCCAGAAGGGCAGGAAACCACCCAGCAGAAATCCTGGGAAACTTTGCGTACTCGCTTGAAGGTTCCCCCAGAAGCAGATTTTAATTCGGAACGATATTATCCTTTTTTAATTGATGATGTCCACGGTTTCTATCAGCGCATTTGTTTGGGCGAAACGGATAGTCTGCTGGTTTCCTGTTTTACTAAGGATGAGGATAAGCCGCAAGATGTCAGTTGTTTCCATAAATTCCGCCAAAAGCTGGATGTACAGGCAAATATTGGCAGAACTTGGCTGATTTTGGGCTACTCACACTATTCGGCGGATAGCGATCGCGAAAAGGCAGCGAAGGAAGCGTATAAAGCTTTTAAAGGCACTCAGCAAGACCCCAATTTAAAGCAGGTAAACTACTTTTTGGGCAGTTCTATTTTTGAAGTATGGCAACAGCCCCAAGATTGGACAAAAGTTGAAGACAATGACTTGGTATTGATTTGTATCTGTCCTTACAAGAAAACGATGGAAAGATTCGCCGCTTTTTATTATGATTGGCTGTGGCTGTTCTACTATCGTCATAAAATTCTCTGGGCTTATAGCAATAGTAGAATTGTGAAAAAGTTACTGGAAGAAGAGGATTTATTTCCTCGCGCTTCAACAATTCCAGCAATTAAAGTTTATTTACCAGAAATGAATTTGGCTTATACGGATTTGCAACAAATAAAAATAGATTTGCACAAAAATCTGTTAATTCTATCTAAGCATACAGCCGGACTGGAAAGTTTAGCATTGCAGCTGCAAACTCTCAAAACTAACCTGAAAAATTACCAAAACCGGCTGGGGAAAATTAAAGATACAGCTAATAACGAACTTGGACTTACTAAACTGCATTCTCTAGAAGAATTTGGCGAGTCTGTGGCGTCGAAATATCAAGGGCAAATCGAACAAGATCATGCTAGTCTGAGTCCGGGATTGAGGGTGCGAGAACGATATATCGATACGATTCGAGGAATTGTGGAGGTTACGCAGGCGGAACGCGATCGCACTCTCAACACTACTATAGCTCTAGCTACTTTCGGACTGGCAACCAGCGGCATTACCGCCACCATTATATCAACCCAACTGCCTCAGCCTCAGCCCAAAGACACAATTTCCTTGACATCTGCCTTCTTTTGGAGTATAATAGTCGCTGGAATTTTTCCGGTTGCGATCGCTTTAATAATCCTGGGCCGATGGCGTCGCCGATAACACTTTCCTATTCTTTAAATCCCTACAAAATCTTACTCATCGGTTTCGTTTGATAAATGGGAATTTCAATAATAAACTCTGTTCCTTCCCCTAACTCCGAAACGCACTTCAACTCGCCCTTATGCTTTTCGACCACAATTTGATAGCAGATAGATAGCCCCAAACCAGTACCTTTCCCTACAGGTTTTGTAGTGAAGAAAGGGTCAAATAACTTGCTTTGGTGTTCCGCAGGAATCCCGCACCCATTATCCTTAATGCTAATCGCAGCTCGCGGCTGACTAGAATCAGACCCTCCCATTTTAACCTCAGTGCGAATAGTAAGCGTAGGCGTAAAGTTTTCTCTTCCCTCTTCCGCGTTACATCTGGCCTTTTCCATAGCATCGATTGCATTACTGAGGATATTCATAAACACCTGATTTAGCTGACCCGCGTAACACTCCACTAAAGGGAGATTCCCGTACTCTTTAACTAATTCAATAGCAGAATGTGTCGGTGTAGCTTTAAATTTGTTTTGGACAATCAGCAAAGTGCTGTCAATTCCTTCGTGGATATTGACATCTTTCATATCAGCCTCATCAAACCGAGAAAAATTGCGTAATGACAGCACAATCTCGCGAATACGATTCGCACCCATACTTATTGAAGAAAGCATTTTCTCTAAATCTTCTACCAGAAAATCTAATTCAATTTCTTCAGTAAGATCTTCAATTTCCTGGTCTGGGTGTGGATACTTCCGTTGATAAAGCTCGATCAATCTAATTAAATCTTGCGTGTAGTTACTGGCGTGAGGAAGGTTACCGTAGATAAAATTAATCGGATTATTAATTTCATGAGCTACACCTGCAACTAGCTGACCTAAACCAGACATTTTTTCAGTCTGAATCAGTTGAGCTTGAGCTTGTTTCAAAGCCTGGTAAGCTTTGGCAGATTTATCCATTTCTTTTCGTAATCGCTTCTCATTTACAGTTACCTGTCCCAACAAATTATAGAACGATATAGTCAGTTGCCCAATTTCGTCTTCCCGGCTCATCAATTCTTCACTTTTTGGACTAGCTTCAGCCAATAAACTACACTCATCCATAATTGGCTGGAGACGTTGATTTAAGCGTTTGACAAACAAAGCAACTACCACAGCTAGGACGAGTGATGCACCAAGAGCCGCCAATAGAGTCCCAATTAATGTGAATTGTAACAATGGGCCAATAATAACCCATTTAGGCACAGATGCCAGCAATACCCAGTTATTATTAGAAATTTTCCTGTAAGCCCAAAACTCTCTTTTACCTTCAGCATTCTGCCAAGATATAATGCCACTGTTGATAGGTTTTGACTGGATATTTTTTTGAATTTCTTGCCATAATTTAGAATAGTTACTAATTTGGGGAAATGGCTTTAATTTAAGAGCCAATTCAGAATTGGGTGGATAAGCAATTAGATTGCCTTTAGCACTCACCAGCACAAAATATCCATTTTCCCTCATCACTGGCTTTGATAATTTCTCACTGAGAAACCCCAATTCTAAATCTTGAGCCAGCACACCCAGCAACTCTTTTTTCTGGTTGTAAAATGGTAATGAGTAACTTGTACTCACGGTTTGTTCGGGAGGGTCTACCGTTGTTTCTAAATAAGAAATTGGTTCGAGCCAAATAGGCTTACCTGCCTTAATTGGCTCTGTAAAATAGATTTCTTGATAGTCGTCTGGGCTAGAATCTCCGCCCTTAGCAGTTACTTTACCATCCTTCCCCCTAATTGCAAAAGGATAAGCATACTTTCGTGCGGGAATAATTAAACGTTTTTGTGGTGGCTGACCAAAACCAAGCCCGGTTCCCAGCGGTAAGGTTTTCAAAGAACGACCAATTAAATTAACATAAACTTGTTCGCGTCTTTCTCCTGCTTCATAGAGTGTGGTTGCAGCATCTGCAACCAGCTTGGCTGAGTTTTCAAAACTATTTAAACTGCCCTCTAAGTTTTGAGCTTTTACTTCTAAGCTCGCCATTAATTCGGCTCGTGCCTGTTTGATAAGTTCTTGGTAGAAGAAGTAAGACGCGCATCCTAATCCCACCAACGTACCGCCTAAAACAGAAAGAAATAATCGCGAGCCAATGGATTTTACAGTAGAAATATTTCGCCTGCGACGCGGAGGTGATTTTGGGGCTGTATCCTGCATAGTTTTTTTTCCTAGCAGTAGATGCACAAGAGAATTAAAGTACGACATAGGGATAATTACAGTTAAAAATCAAAAGTAAAAATTATTAATCCATAACTACGTTAACTAACTAATTTTAATTTTTTAGAACGATCGTAATAAACGTTAAGAATCGAGTCCATAAGTTCTTTACCTTCGGCGACTGCGTTAATTTTGTCTGTAAATTTATTGTCAATAAATTTTTTCAACGGTTGTTCAACCTGGTTGAAATATTTCATAGCTTCAGATGCTTTTCGATCCAATTCTGGATAATTATCTAAAATATCATCAGGCATTACCTTTGTCCTAGAACTATTTGGTTCGTGCAAGCAATAGAAAGGTTTATCCAAATTCAAATATCCATAGTCATCGGTCAATTCTTCTCCTGGATGAATATCCCTGGCTGCTAATTCAAATTTATACGCTGTACCGATGCAGCTGGAGTTAAAGCTATGATTGACAAACTTGGCAATGTCCCAACATAATATATATGTACCTTGGTTATCGCGATAACAGTATTTAATTAATTTTTCTCTGAGAATGGGGTTGAGCGACCAGATGTAGGATGACTCAAACCTTTGATCTAAATCATCTAATACCCAAGTAATAGTACCTTTGGGAATAAATTTAGTTGCGAATACGCCGTATCCTATCAATTTGTTTATATAACGGAGTTCTGTGTGGGGGTGGATCATTTTTTTCAAAAATTAGGTTTAACGGTTGATTAGTTCAAAGTTGATTATAGCCAACCTACTTTTACAAATCTGTAATGGACTTGCCACTGGTATATCACCCAGATTACGTCGCACCGCTTCCAGAAGGGCATCGCTTCCCCATGAGGAAATTTGGGCAACTCTACGAACTGTTGTTAGCCTCTAGCGTCGCCGTACCAGAACAATTCCACACACCCAAACGTCCACCGCCAGAGTGGATAGAATTAGTCCACAGCCACGATTATGTCCGGGCTTACTGCGAAGGAACCCTCGACGCCAAAGCACAGCGACGCATCGGATTGCCCTGGAGTCCAGCACTGGTGAATCGTACCTGTGTTGCTGTAGGCGGCACTATCCTCACAGCCGAGTTGGCACTAACTCACGGTTTAGCTTGCAACACCGCCGGAGGAACTCATCACGCCTTTCCCAATTATGGCTCTGGTTTTTGTATTTTTAACGATTTAGCCATTGCCGCCCGCCTTCTGCAAAAGATGGGACTTGTCCGCCAAATTCTGATTGTGGATTTAGATGTTCATCAAGGCGACGGCACAGCATTTATCTTCCAAAATGACAAGAGTGTTTTCACGTTCTCTATGCACTGCGAAGTTAACTTTCCGGGCACTAAGCAACAAAGCGATCTCGATGTTCCTTTACCCGTCGGGATGGAAGACGATGCCTATCTGCAAACTTTGGCCCAGTATCTCCCCGACTTACTTTCCCAGGTAAAGCCGGATTTAGTTTTGTACGATGCTGGGGTTGACCCTCATGCAGGCGATCGCTTAGGTAAATTATGCCTCACCGACACCGGCATATTCCGCCGCGAAATGCAAGTTTTGAGTACCTGTGTCGCCGCTGGCTATCCCGTCGCCTGCGTGATTGGCGGTGGTTATGCGGACGACCTCAAGGGCCTCGTTTATCGACACTCTTTACTTCATCGTGCCGCCACAGCCGTCTACCGCCAGTACTACCTTTAACAAGCGATCGGGAAGTCCTTACCCTACTTAAGGCGGGGATAATAAGGAAAAGGATTGTGGATGATAGAATTATTGTGGTGAAATATTCACCCAAACGGCTGAAAACAATATCTACACAATCCATACAACAGGGCTGAAATTAGTCTGACTCGATAGGCTTTTAAATAAAGGAGTTTGGCGATCGGTAATTGGTGATTCTCCCCATCTCCCTTCACCAAGAGCCGAGATCGGATGTCCCATTGTCCTATTCCCCAGTAAAGGAGAAACCGTGCTGCTATCTAAAGGCTTTGAAGTTGAGATGTACACTGGGACGCCACAAGGAGATATTGTGGGCTTCTCAGACAAGATTGTGGCAGACCTGGACGGATTTGTGACAGAGCCAGATAGTCGCAATGTGGAATATACCACTGCCCCGTTGTGTTCATACGATCGATTGTTGTGTGCTTTGGTGCGTCCTCGGCAGCGACTGCGATCGTACTTACAGCGTTTGGGAGACTATACGATCGTTCCGGGAAGTACTCTTTCTTTGGGTGGAAGCGATCGCTTTTATCGTTCCGACCCCAATAACCCCTACCACAGCTACATCGAAAACACCTACGGCACCAACGTCGTCACTGCCAGCATCCACATTAATATTGGCATCAGCAATCCAGAAGCTCTGATGCGGGCAATTCGTCTCATTCGCCTGGAAGCACCCCTGTACTTAGCCTTAACTGCTTCTTCCCCATTTCTGGATAGTCGTCCTACGGGATATCACTCCACCCGCTGGGGACTCTTCCCGAAAACCCCCGCCTATGTTCCTCTCTTTGAAAGCCACGCTCACTTTATCCGGTGGACAGAAGACCAGCTAGCCGCCGGGACAATGCAAAATGTCCGCCACCTGTGGTCGTCTGTCCGACCGAATGGCAACCGCCGCCCCTACGATCTCAATCGCCTGGAACTGAGAATCTGCGACTTAATTGTAGATCCGATCGGCCTGCTGGCAGTTACAGCACTCTTAGAAGCTCGTCTGTGCCAGCTGATGGCTGACCCCAGTCTCGACCCCCTAGAAAAAAGTCTACTGTCTTCCGAAGACTTAATTGCGATCGCCGATGCCAACGAAGTCGCCGCTGCAAGGCAGAGTTTGGATGCCTCCCTCAGACATTGGCAAGATGGCAGAGAAATTCTGGCACGAGATTGGATTATGGAAATTTACCAGGAAGTCTCGCCTTTTGCCAAAAAACAAGGCTTCGGCTGTTTCCTTTCACCCCTGAAAAAAATCCTTCGGGAAGGCAACACTGCGATTCAGTGGTTAAAACTACACCAGCAAGGTCTGGACACTCGGCGCATTATCGCTCAAGCTATTCAAGCAACGCTTTTGCAAGAATTAGAGCTAGAAGATAAGTTGTGCCAGCTTCTAGTAGCTTAGGGAAGAGGGGCTAGGGAAGAGGGGCTAGGGGCTAGGGGCTAGGGAAGAGGGAAGAAGGAAGAGGGAAGAGGGAAGAATCCTTCTTTTGACTTTTGACTTTTGACTTTTGACTTTTGACTTTCCTCTGCCCCTCGACCCATCAGAATATTTAATCAATTAAGTTGTCCAACTTAGTATTAAAAATATATATAGGTTGCCTCTGTCCTACGATAGATTTTAGACGATCGGTGTTACATACTTAGTGTTTGATTTCGAGTAATTTTAGGTCTTATGCCGTTTGTTGTCCTGATTAATCCCCAAATTCCACCTAACACTGGCAATATTGCCCGAACTTGCGCTGCAACGGGCACAGAGTTGCATTTAGTAGGGCCGCTGGGCTTTGAAATTAGCGATCGCTACCTCAAACGAGCTGGCTTGGACTACTGGCCCTATGTTGACCTGCACTACCACGAATCCCTGTCAGATTTTCAAGCTTTCCACAAGCAACGCGGGGGACGATGGATTGGCTTTAGCGCTTCAGGACGTTGTAGTTATGTTCGCTGTCAATTTCAAAATGATGACTGGCTTTTGTTTGGCACGGAAACCGCAGGACTGCCACCAGAGGTACTGAAAGCTTGTGCCGAAACAGTCTGCATACCCATGACGCAACCGGGAGTTCGCAGCTTGAATCTTTCTGTCAGTGCTGCGATCGGTCTATTTGAGGCCAGACGGCAACTCGGCTACCTGGGATAAATTTTATACTACTTTCTCTAAGAACCCGAAGTGCGATTAATCAACACTGTATCTATATATAAACATATAAGTTTATTGAGTATCCGGATGGGGCTGATGACCTTACGACTATAGAGGTAGTCAAAAAAATTGCCCGCTTATTACCCAGAGGGGCTCAGAATTATGCACCTATCTAAGGAAAGGAATTCGTCTGCCTACGATAAGAAATTTATATGGCAATCTCGCTTGCCAGCTCCTATTGGATTGATAGATATTATTCAATTTTACAAAAGTTGGTTCTCAATGAACGAAAAAATGTAGTACTTTGTTCCACAATTAATTCTCCTTGCTCTTGAGTATAGCAACCACCAAGGCGGTTAGGACGTTCTTAATTCCTGAAACCCTTGATTCTAGACCCTTCTGACCCTAGTCTAAGAGTGCGTGTTTTCTCTCCCCGGAGATCCCCCCCAGCCCCCCTTGAAAAGGGGGAGAATCCAGTCAAAGTCCCCCTTTTTAAGGGGGATTTAGGGGGATCTGACTCTAACTTGACACTTTGAAAACACGCCCTAGTCCCTAACCCCTAGCCCCTAGCTATACTTATAGCGATCGCGTACACCACTCGAAGAGCCTACCGAATTCTACGGTTGTTGTTTCCCTCTTAATTGGCTATATCTGTGTTGAAACCAGCACTGTGTTGCTATCTAGAAGGGTGTGCTACAAACGTTGCGACAACAAAGATCTGGTTGCCCATATTGTCTTTTCAGGGAAAATCTTGTTTCTTATTGATGGTGTGTCTGAACTACAAGGGGGCCAATGCCTGCGGCCCGATGGTGAGGAAGGTGATGCGGAAGTCTCCTGGCGGTTTCACAGGAGTGCCAAAATCTTCGCTTTGTCAAAGTGTCACAAGGGCGACTCTGGTAAGCGAAATATGGTGGGCAAATTTTTTAAAGTTTTGTAAACTTGTCTAAAATCAAAAACCAGGGTAACCTTGCCTAAGTATGTTTACCGCAAGCGATCGCGATCGGTTCCGGGAAGTGATCGAAGTCATTGACAGGTAAACGTAGACGGCATCCATCAGGGACAGTTAAACGCTAGTGATCGTAGGAGGTCGTTTTTTGAAACGAGCATTGACGCAAAAAATTAATCCAGCTATTCCTGCCTGTGAGGTAGACAATTCTGCAATGGTGGGACAGCTTAAATCAATTCCACCAGAGGTTAATCGTCGGGCTCGCACCTCTGCTGCCATGATTGGCTTGGCTATCTCAATGGGTGCGTCTAGCCTGTTAATACCACAGCAGAACGAGAGTGCGATTGCCGCCGAACCTACGGCAAGCAGCGCTTTATCAACAGTTCCCTCAACCACAGCAGAAGTAACGCCAGCAGGATCTCAAGAGGTAAAAGAGATCGCAGCAGCGAGTGCTACAACTCCAGAAGCGATACCAGCAAAAGAAGCAGCACAAGTTGCAATGCCAAAACCGCTGGTACTGGAACACAAAGCACAAGAATGGCAACCGACTGGAATAGGGACGAGTGCAGCTAAAGAGTCTACGGCCACACAAAACATCACGTTAAACCCGTCCCAAAAGGCTTACGAGGTTGAGCCTTGGAGTGTAACGCCAAAAATCAGTGGAATTGGTCACGATTTCAAAACTCGCGAGACTGTTGCTACAGAGTCGGAATCTTATAGCGTCAGACAAAATCAATTAGGGCAGTCTGCAACAACAGAAGCATCTACAACTTTGCAGGTCAGCGAATCTGCTACAGCAGCCGGTAATGTAAATAACCTTTTAAAGGCTAAAGAAGCAGTTGCACTCAACCGTCTGAGAGAGTCATCGAACCGTTTGAGAGCCAGTCTGGCGGAGTGGAAATCTGAGGAGTTAGGAAATACATCGGCTCAAGTAGCTGAGCCTGTAGCGCCAGTGGCAGTTGCTGGAAAGTTGAAACCCGTAATTGAACAAGCCCCTGCTTCTGTAGGGGTTTCTGATTGGCAACCTAAAGTGGCAGCTGGTTCGCCAGCAGTAGCCACAGCACCACAAGCTGACTCAGGCAGGGTGAGTGTGGCTACTGCTTGGTCACCGACCGTCATGCCCCAGCCAGCGGTATCGGCACCGACAATGGTTTACCAGGTGAAGCCAGGGGATACGGTAGATGCGATCGCTCGCAATTATGGGATCGCCCCGACGGCGTTAGCCAAAGCCAACGAGCTAAACAACCCGAATCGCATTCAGATTGCACAACTAATTTCAATACCTCAATCCCAGTCCGTCGGGGTTACATCCAGTCAGCTAGCCTTAGACTCCTCTGAGTCTGAGCCAATATCACCAAATTTTGCGGCTTTGAATCGTTCAAGCGCGTCCTCAAAGCCCAACGTACCGATCGTCACAGCCTTGGCACCAGGTTCCACCAGAGATGGTATCTCAGTTCCTACCGTGCCTCCAGCGAATTGGACTCCCAGCATGGCTACAGCCTCAGCCTCTAGCTCAGGGACAGATGCGGTTCCGCCAGGGTTCAAGGGGGCAAAATATGAGGTTCCCGAACACATATCAAGGACAAAGCAGACTGCTGGGGCTGGTAATGGGAACGACTTCCAGTTACCCACACCTCCAGGAGAACCCTCTCTGTTTGCTGAGAATGAGCCTAACCAGGCGTCTCAAGCCAATTCAAAACAGGAAAATAACCTTTACGTCGAGCGCTTGCGGGCTGAAATCTTGCAACTGCGGGAGCAGTATCGACACCAGCAAGGGAGCGATGTATTGCAGCGCGTAACGTCAATGCGTCAGCCCTATCCAACACCAAATGCGACGCCAGCTGTAACGCCGACGCCAGCAGTCACGCCGCTGAATTCGTCTCCCGAATCGCGCCCGTCCTGGACATCCTCTACCCCCGTCAATCGGGACTACAATCCGAATCGGTATAACGAGGCTTTGCAGGCAGAAATTCAAAGACGATCTGCCAGAGGGCCATCCCAACAGAGTTCCATTCAGATTCCTGTTGCGGAACGTGCTACAGCTCCTGCTAAAAGGCAGCAACAGCTGATCGCTACCGCCCCCATAGGGCCGGAGGCATATCAGCCCTACAACCAACCCACACCAAGGATGGTGGCTCCAGAGTTACCCGCCCTTCCCGGCCCGGATAACTATCTCCCTGGTGGTTTAAACCAGAACTTTAACGGGTATAACTGGCCAGCAAGAGGAGTCCTCACTTCAGGCTATGGCCGCCGCTGGGGACGGATGCACAAGGGGATTGACATAGCAGCTCCTACTGGAACGCCGATTGTGGCATCTGCTCCTGGCGTCGTAGTCTATGCACGCTGGAATTCTGGTGGTTATGGGAATCTGGTGGACATTAGACACCCTGATGGCAGTCTGACTCGCTATGGCCACAACAGCCGCATTTTCGTGCAAGAGGGGCAAGCAGTTGAGCAAGGTCAACATATTGCTGCAATGGGCAATACGGGATACAGTACAGGCCCCCACTGTCACTTTGAGGTGCATCCGCCTGGACAGGGAGCGGTAAATCCGATGGCTTTTCTACCCCGCCGTTGATATACTTCGCACGGGCATAAATGGGCGAAGCATCCCGTGAATAATTTGTTGGTTGAAACCAAAGATCTTGGACGGAATGCTTCGCCCCTACAGGGATAAAAAAAGCTCGGTCACAGACCGTGCTGAGTATAGTTTTGTAGCCATCATCATCTGCGATCGAAATTGGGGAGATCTTTGACTCCCCACTTTTTTTGTCAGGGGACTAGCAATTTCTCAAAACTGTATGTTATGATTGTCAATGTCTGAAAAAAACAAGGCTCAGTAGCTCAGTTGGTTAGAGCGCGGGACTCATAAGCCTGAGGTCGTTGGTTCAATTCCGACCTGAGCCATCTTTAATACCACTTTCGATCCCAGTGACGGATAATTTCGGCTACAGACCATGCTTGGGCAAAGGCTCCCTGGGGTGAGTGGGGCGGATCGCCATCAAAAATTTCGGAAACCGAACCCAAGCAAGCTTGTTGCTGGAAATGTTCTACTAAAGGTTGCCAATCAAAGGGAACGGGTATTTCTGGATAGAAACGTTTCCAAGCAGCGAGAAAAGGGCCGATCAGCCAACTCCAAACGGTGCCTTGATGGTAAGCGCTGTCTCGGTGGATGGAGTCTCCAGCATAGCGATCGATGTAATCGGGGTCAGAGGGGTCGAGACTGCGTAAACCGTAGGGGGTCAGAAGGCGATCGCACGCCACCTCCAATACCTGACGAGCTTGATGCTCCTCAAACCCACAATGATGCAGCGAAAGTGCCACAACCGCATTCGGACGAATTGCCGGATCGGGCTGTCCATCCGGCTCGATCGCATCGTAAAAGTAGCTTCGATCTGGATTCCAAAACTTTTTCAGGGATGCCTTAACCTCTTCTGCTTGCTGGGCATAGCGTCGAGCTTGGTTACTGAAGCTCTCCTGCTTCTCTGGTGTTTCCCTTGCCAAATGCAGGGCCCACTGCGTCGCCCAACACAAAGCTGAGTACCAGAGAGCGTTTATTTCTACTGGTTTACCGCGACGAGGCGTGACGGGTTGACCGTCAATCACCACATCCATCCAGGTAAGTGCTACTGCGGGTGCATCCCAACTTAGCAGCCCATCAGTAGCATCGACGAGGATATTGTAAAGAGTACCGCCACAAAAGGCTTTGTAGATCTGCCGCACTACGGGATATTGCTGGGCTAAGAAATCCCAATCCTGGGTTGCTTCCAGGTAAAGTCCCAGTATTTCTATCCACCAAAGCGCAGCATCAATACTGTTGTAGAATGGCTCAGTTCCAGCATCTGGGAAAGCATTGGGAATTAGACCCGACTTACAGTAACGACCGAAGGTTTGCAGCAATCCTTTGGCTAAGTCAAAGCGCTCAGTTGTCAGGGCTAAACCGGGTAAGGCAATCAGTGTATCCCGTCCCCAATCATTAAACCACGGATAACCAGCGATTACGGTAGGGCCAGCAATGGAGGCGCGGTAGACGATAAATCGATCGCCCGCTTGCAATAATTGCCACCAAATGTCGTTCTCAGTTTTCGATCGCTCGTTGCCATAAACCACTTTCAGTCGTTGCTTCTCTCCCCACACAGCTTGCTCAAAGTCCTCTTTCCTAAGCCGATCGGCCTCTGCATCGGGCCATCCTACTTGCGCTTCTAAAGTGAGGGCGTTTTCCGGTTGCAGGGTTATTGTTAAGTAGCCTGGACTGTAGAGGTCTTCGCTTGATCCCAAACCCCGCCGCTTTTCCTCTGGATACTCATAACCCCAATACCACACACCCTCTGGTTGATAGTTACCGTCACTCCAGCGCAGCTGCCAAGGCGTCCCCGCCCAACCAGGACGAGTCGCTTGCAGGCTAACTTGTCGCTGGCCCAGTAATTGCGAAAAGTCTAATCCTGGTGCGGCTGATTGCTGGTGGTGAAAGTTGCGATCGCCAATCAGCGGTCGCAGCCTCAAAATCGCCACCTCTCCACCTTCATAGCGATACTCAATCAAAATGCGGTTGCAAAACTGGGGATTCTCCTCTGCCCCTCTGCCCCTCTGCCCCTCTGCCCCTCTGCCCCTCTCCCCGGCTAATCCATAAGGCATCACCATCCGCCTCGTCAGCTGCCAGTTTTCCCCACTCCATACCCATGTGGGTACTGGGTCAATCTCAAAAGAGCGCAGATTGCGATCGCCACGAGGAGCGATTGTCCCATCCGACCAAAAATTCGTTCCAAGCGCCCAGACTTGCCCCCCCACTTCCAGCGTTGCTTCCAAGTGAGACAGCAGCAGGGTACGCCGACTGGGCGGATCGAGAGCAGCAATCAACCAGCCGTGATAAGTCCGGGTGCGGGCATCGCTTACCGTGCCGCTAGCAAAACTGCCTAAACCATTTGTCAGCAGCCATTCTCTTGTATCCAAATCATCCATTGCTACTCAAAATCGTTATGAGTATGATATATTTGTAACAGTTCGTAAATAGTCAGTTGTTGCGCTTACTGGTAAGCCTTCACTTACCTTACCTGCTATTGTGTACAACTCGATAGACAGTCATTTAAGGATAAGGAGAATCCGTTCATGCCCTTAACTTACGCAGCCGAAGGATGCCTTCGAGTTGGTCAACCCGCTCCCGATTTTACGGCAACGGCTGTGGTCGATCAGGAATTCAAGACGATTAAACTGTCTGACTATCGCGGTAAATATGTAATATTGTTCTTTTATCCGCTTGACTTTACCTTTGTTTGCCCGACTGAAATCACAGCCTTTAGCGATCGCCACGCAGAATTCAAAGCAATCAACACCGAAATCCTGGGCGTCTCTGTTGACAGCGAATTTTCCCACTTAGCTTGGATTCAAAGCGATCGCAAAACAGGCGGCGTTGGCGACCTCAATTATCCTCTCGTTTCGGATATCAAGAAAGAAGTCAGCGCTGCTTACAACGTTCTCGATCCTGAAGCTGGAGTAGCTTTGCGCGGCTTGTTTATTATCGACAAGCAAGGCATCATTCAGCACGCCACTATCAACAACCTGTCCTTTGGTCGCAGTGTAGAGGAAACCCTAAGAACCCTGAAGGCCATTCAATACGTTCAGGCTCACCCTGATGAAGTTTGCCCCGCCGGTTGGCAACCGGGTGACAAAACAATGACTCCCGACCCAGTGAAGTCCAAAGTTTACTTTGCCTCTGTTTAATTTAGGCAAACGCCTATCTTCTAGGATAAATTGTCAACCCCAATACTGCAACTTAAACTTATAAGCTTGTAGAGTTGGGGTTGATATTTTATCTACAATTAGATAAGCGATATCCAGAAGTTGTCTGTTGTCATCATTGGTTAAATTTTTACCGCAGATGAAGAGGGATGAACGCAGATGAACGCAGATATGAGAGGGCGAATCTTTTGCACTAAAGCCGAATGATATAGCAACCGATGAAAGTCAGTTAGGACGTTCTTAATTCCTGAAACCCTTGATTCCTTATTCCCCTAGCCCCTAGCTATATTATGCTGACTTCCACTGATTTTAGCGGTTTAATAAATGAGCGCTTCTTCCGCAACTTTTTACCTATTCCTGCCAGTAATAGCCTGAAACTGCGAGGAATCACCCCAGACTTTGAACTTGCCGATATCACTCACAAACGCCCAGTCCGGTTATCCGATTATAGAGGAAAGCAACCAGTTGTAATAGCTTTTACTCGCATCTTTACTGAAAAGCAATACTGCCCTCTTTGCTATCCCCACATCAAAGCACTGAATGAAAACTACGAGCAGTTTAGCGGTCGGGGTGTTGAGATTTTGATGATTACCAGTACAGATAGGCAACAGAGCGAAAAAGTGGTGAAAGACTTAGGCTTGAAAATGCCTTTACTGAGTGACTCAGCGTGCGGGGTTTTTCGTGCCTATGAAGTTGGTCAGGCGTTGGGTGCGCCTTTGCCAGGACAGTTTGTGTTAGATAAGCAAGGAAAACTCCGCTTTAAACATTGGTTCTCCTTCCTCTCCCCCAATGCTTCTGTGGAGAAGTTGCTGGAGATAATAACTCAAGTTGCTAGTTAGTTCCATTGGCTCTTGTTCGGAATCGATAATTGGTACGTTGTTGCGCTTTAGCGCTCTTTTAGCGCGGCATCGCAACAACGTACCTACTAACTACTAAGTGCCTTAATCATATAACTAGCAATTTGCTCTACAATTTTATTTGCTTTAAATCACTGCGGGGATTGAAGCTGCGTGCGGTACGGATTTTCTCGTAATACTCGCGCTCGACGGGACTGAGGTCTTTTGGGGGTACGATCGCAATTTTCACCATCTGGTCTCCCCGCTCAGCTTTGGGTTTGGGCCATCCTTTGCCGCGCAGACGCAGCGATTGAGCGGAACGAATTCCGGCAGGAACATTCACCGTTACGGAACCATCGGGGGTAGGAACTTCAATTTGGGCTCCCAACACGGCTTCATCTGGCGTAATTGGCACTTCGCAAACCAGGTTATCTCCATCAAATTGGAAGAAGGAGTGCGGTAACAGTTCCACCGTTAAGTACAAATCCCCTCTCTGCTGGTTGTAGGAATTGGCTGCACCTTTACCTTTTAGGCGAATGCGGCTACCCGTTTTGGCACCAGGCGGAATCCTCACGTCAACAACTTCCGTACCTAAATCTAAGCGCTTCTGGACGCCGTGAAATGCTTCCGATAGGCTGAGGCTAAGGGTTGCTTCTCTATCTGAGGCTGTTGCTTGACCTGTCTGATTTTCAAATCCGTCGAAACCACTATAGCCGCTAAACCCTGTCGGGCCTCCCGTGTTGGTGCGGTAGGTGTAAGTCCGACCCCCAGGAGAACGCCCAGGCGCACCAGCGCCTGTGGTGCCAAAGCGACCTAGCAATTCGTTGATGAATTCATCAAAACTACCGTACTGACTAAAGTCGAAGCCACTGACATCAACGCCTGGGCCTGCTCCTCCCGACGGCCATCCTTGACCGGCCTGTTTCCAGTACTGACCGAATTGGTCATATTTTTTACGTTTTTCTGCGTCTGACAAGATTTCGTAGGCTTCGCTGACTTCCTTGAAGTGAGCTTCAGCTTCTTTGTTGCCAGGGTTCATATCGGGGTGGTATTTGCGTGCCAGTCGGCGGTAGACCTTTTTGATTTCATCAGCGCTAGCGGTCTTATTCACCCCCAGAACGGCGTAATAGTCTTTGAAGTCGGTCGCTGGCATTAATAAGTCTCCTATAAAGGTAAAGATGGGATTTATGTATTTTCTGAAAGCTGTTTAAAGTTTGGTTTTAATGGCAATTAGGGGCAGAGCGCTTTTTGATTAAGGCTTTACCCTAAAGCACGGTTACAGTCGCTTGTAATGCTTGCCAAATGAGTAGATTTGTGCTTGGTGCTGTCGCCGATCGATTTTATATTACTAAGACTATCAAATATGGGAGTTAGGTTGGGTTCGGTTATTGCTCATTAAGCCGATCGCAATTTCCTGACTCGATACACCTGGATAGTAACGGAGGAGGCGGTCTAGGCCATCCTCAAGTGTTGGAGGAGCATCGCGAAGTTGGCGATACATCCGAAATATAACATCTTCCGGTACTTGACGCTGGCGGCGGCGATTACGTGCCAGACAAAGCCAAACTGGTAGATCTAGCCACAATCCTGTGATGTGGGTAAAGCCGATTTCGCGGGCAAGGGCTAAAGCTTCAAGTCGATGTTGGCAGGAAGCATTGGTGGCATCGTAAATTGCTTCCTCTGCTTGCCCCAACTGTATTTGCTCGACAGCTTGCTGAAATTGGTGCTGCAATTCGCGCCAAACTAACAGCCAATTTCCTTGAATTGCTTCATCTCCAAATAGTTTAGCGCGAATGGCGTCTGTGGAAATTAGCAAAGTCTCTTGGCTTTCTGCAACTAGCTTTTGTGCCAGAGAGGATTTACCGCTACCGGGAAGCCCAATTAGGAGAATTAGTTTGGTCATTGGTCTTTGGTCATTAGTCATTAGTCAGTAGCTTTTTACAAATGACTAATGACTAATGACTGATGACTAATAACTAAATCACAGTTCGATCGGGAATGATGGCGTTTTTCAAGACTACAACAATCCCGCTGCGGATGTAGAATCCTTCACTTTCGCGTTCGGCTTCTTGCACTCTGTCTTTGTTGACAATTTGAACATCGCAGCCGATGTGAGCATTTTTGTCAATGATGGCGCGACGAATTGTTGAGTTGGCACCTATGCCCTGATAAACGTGGCGGCTTCCGCTGTTGGAGGGCCGTTCGCTAAAGGGTTCGTAGAAGTCTGACCCCATAATGAGGGTGTCTTCAATCAAGCAGCCTGCTTCCACGCGCGATCGCACTCCCAACACTGAGCGATCGATGCGGCATTCTTTGAGGATACAGCCTTCCCCAATCATCGATTCTGTTATGTGACAATCCAACAGTTTTGTGGGTGGCAGATAACGGGCGCGAGTATAGATGGGGGCAGTTTCGTCGTAGAAGCTGAAAGGTGGTTTGGGCTGCTTGGTTAAAGCTAAATTAGCATCGTAGAACGACTCTATCGTCCCGATATCTTCCCAATAGCCATCAAATAGGTAGGCTTGAACGTTATAGTCCTTTGCCGACGCGGGGATAATCTCTTTACCAAAATCCGTGCGTTCTAGTGATTCTTTGAGCAACTTAATCAGCACGTCTTTTTTGAAGACATAAATCCCCATTGAGGCAATATAGGGCATTTTCTGGGCCTCTTCGGGTGTTAGCCCCAGAGCGGTGGTATCCACCTGCATCTGTTGGAGGGCGTCGCCTTTGGGTTTTTCGCTGAAGTCAACTACCCTGCCGTTGCCATCAATTTTCATCAAGCCGAAGTCCGAGGCGCGTTTGTCGTCCATCGGCACAACGGAGATGGTGATATCTGCGTTGGTGTCGCGGTGGCGTTGCCAGAATAGGCGATAGTCCATCCGGTAGAGGTGATCTCCCGACAAGATTATATATTCATCGACATCCCACTCTTCCAACAGCCAGAGATACTGGCGCACCGCATCGGCAGTACCCTGGAACCAGTTGGGGTTTTCCGGTGTTTGTTGGGCGGCTAGTACCTCAACGAAGCCTTCGGTGAAGCCGGAGAAGTTGTAGGCGCGGGCAATGTGCCGATTGAGGGAAGCCGAGTTAAATTGCGTTAGGACGTAGATTTTGAAGATTTCTGAGTTAATGCAGTTACTGACGGGGATATCGATGAGGCGATATTTCCCTGCTAGAGGTACTGCTGGTTTGGCGCGGAGCTTGGTTAGGGGGTAAAGGCGGGTGCCAGCGCCGCCTCCAAGGATAATGGCTAGAACTCTTTTCACGAAAAACCTCTTAACTGCCGATCGTTCCCAAGTCCAGTGTCGGACTGTGCGGGATCGTTGGCAAGGGGGGGAAGGGAGGAAGTGGGGGCTAGAAAAGTCACTCATTCAAAAGTCAAAAGTCAAAAAGGGGCTAGGGGCTAGGTGCTAGGGGGGGAGTGGGAGAGTGGGAGAGTGGGGGAGTGGGGTAAAAAGCACTGTACCATCAGCGATCGCTTTCCCGCTATATTGTGCTTTGGAAAAGATTAAGTTGAGGTATTTATGTTGAAGTACAATCCGTTAGGCTGCTTGCCATCTTCAGAAGAATTACCCAGTTCGGATGATACGCCTGTGGATAATGAATTGCAAGTTTTAATTCCGAGTTTGTTGTCTGCGGTTTTAGCTTTAATTTGGCCAGACCGCGAGGATTGGTTTTTTGGCATCAATATGGGAGTTTACTACGATCCTGCTAAATCTGCGATCGTACCTGATGGTTTTCTGAGTTTGGGGGTGGAACGTTTTGTTGGGGAACAGGGAAGGTTGTGTTATGTGCTTTGGGATGAAGATGGCATAGTTCCTTCTTTGGTATTGGAAGTTGTTTCTAAAACTTATAATGCTGAGTACGAACAGAAAAAGATTGATTATGCGGAAATGGGGGTGTTGTATTATGTTGTTTATGCGCCAACGCGCCAACGTCGGCGCAGACAGCGTTTGGAAGTTCACCGATTAGTCAATGGAGAATACGTTTTACAATCTGGGGATATAATTTGGATGCCTGAAATAGGTTTGGGGATTGGAAGGGAGAGGGGAACTTATCAGGCTTTTACGCGGGAGTGGTTGTATTGGTATGACGAAAATGGGAATAGATATCGGACGCCGGAAGAATTAGTTATTGAGCGAGAACAACAATTGGAGCAAAGTCAACAACAGCTTCAGGATATTTTAGGTAGGTTACAGGAAAGGGGGATAGATTTAGATACGCTGTAAAGAGATGAGAAAGTATTGCGATCGCATAATTAGCAAAACTGTGGAATCCTTGGTGCGATCGCACTTTCTTTCTCCTCAACTATAGAGTATCTTTTTTCCTATTATTTTCTGATTCGACAATCAAAAATCTAAAATCAATTGACTGAAATTGGGGATGACGTGCTAGGATAATAGATGAAAACCGTACAGAAGAAACCCATGTCTGAATCGGTACATTATGTTACTAACCACCAGGGAGAGCGAGTCGGTGTAATGTTAGATTTAGAAACATACCATCGACTGACACATTCTTTGCGATCGGACGCCGAACTATTAACTGATTTGAGTCTGGATGAACTGCAAGCTTTGGCAGAAAGTATTTTGGCTCCTAAAGACCAGGGAGAATTGGATCGGTTATTAGTTAAAAATAAGGAAAACCAACTTTCTGATGATGAAAATTATGTGCTAGATAAAATGTTAGCACAAGTAGATCGACTCAACATTATTAAAACTAGAGCCAGGTACACTTTAAGTCACCTTGAAAAGGGATGAAAGTGTCGTGAGCATTTACATTCTCGTTGATTTACAAAGACAAATTCGCGATCGCTTTGTCAACTGTTGTGCTTATTGTCGTACTGCTGAATCTTTGACAGTCACTATTTTTGAGTTTGAACATATTATTCCCCTATCAGCAGGTGGAGAAACTATTTTTAGAAATCTTTGCTTGTCTTGTCCGTCTTGCAATCGCTACAAAGCCTCCCGCCAAACAGCAATTGACCCCATTACTGAGGAAGAAGTCCGTTTGTTTCATCCTCATCTTCAGGCGTGGACAGAGCATTTCGCTTGGAGTGAGGATGCAACAGAAATTATTGGACTTACACCAATTGCAAGAGCGACTATTTCTGCTTTGAGAATGAATCGTCCGCAGTTGATTCGCGTCCGTAAAATGTGGGTAAAAATGGGTGAACATCCACCGTCTATTTGAGTCTTGCTAAAGCGATCGCACTTTTTTTTCCTCAACTATGACTATCTTTCTTCCTATTATTTTCTGCTTCCACTCGCTGACGAATCGCAATTATGGATGTACTCTGTTAACACCTGATTAATCAACTCTTGAACCCCTTGTTCACCCGCTTTTGTCTCGAAGTATTCCAAGATGAAGGCATCCAGCAGCAAACTTATAGCAGTTCCCGCTGTAATAGAGTACATTTTAAGTAAGGGCGTAGGGGCGAAGCATTCCGGTAATTAACCTCTGCATATAACCAATAAGTTATTTGCCGGAATGCTTCGCCCTTACTTCTGTACCTCATAACAGCGGGAACCCCTGTATCTGTCGTCGATCTCGTTCAACATTCGGGCGAGCGTTTTTTGGTTTCAATTCGATCGCTTGTTCTGTCCCGTCTTCCAAGACGCGAATCAAAGAGCCCTTAAATCCCCGATGTCTACCAGGTTTTGCATTGCTGAAATCATATTCTTCCAACATATCTTCTGCTTCGCTTTCATCCCGTTCAAGTTTGTGATTCATAGATTCGTCGTTCATTTTTAGTCGCTAATCTAGAACTAATAATTCGTATTCTATCGACTCGTTCAATAGACATCTCCAAAAAATAAATTATGGCTCACTGTTCGGGGCAGGGCGAAGCATTTGGGATATCCAGATCTCTAATTTTTCCGTCAAATTCTCCCCCAAATGCTTCGCCCCTACAAAATACTACAAATCAATACAATGTTTTCTGGAGATGTCTAATGTAAGTGACAACCAACAAGCGCCCACTGCTTGATATGCCTACAATCTTAAACGGATCTTCCTCGTCAGAGTGAGCTTCATCGTAATCCTCAAGATAGAGGGGATCGTAGAAAACAGTTGCCGCCTCATCAAAGGAAACCCCATGCTTTTTGATATTAAATTGTGCTTTTTGGTCGTCTCATTCAAACCGTAATGAATCCATGCACCCTATATCTGTAACATAAACAAACATTTTCTACCATAAACCCGAAAGACCCGAAAATACCAGACTCTCCTGTGCCAGCAGAGATCGTATAAAATGTATTGTGTATGTATTTTTGTCCTATCGCCTACTGGCATCACGTTATGAATGAGGAACGCATTCAAGCTTACCGGAATCTGATTCAAGCGCTGCTGAGTTGTCCCAACGGTGAGGAACCGCAGATTTTACAGGCTAACTCGGAATTGCTGGATGCTGGGTTTGTGCAAGTTTGCGAGGCAGTAGCGGCAGGGTTGGCAGAGGAAGGAAAACAGAATGAAGCTGGTTTTTTGCGAAGTGTTGCCAGTCAGCTAGGGGAATTGTTGGGGATGAATGATGGGGGAGATAGCGATAACTCGGAAGGGGAAAATCCCCGCAAGTATGTAGAGTTTATTCAAGAATTATTGCAGGCAGAACAAAGCTATAGCGGTATTGCGGTAGTTTATCCGATTCTAGACAGAGGGAAGCATCTCCTCAATGCCCGGTTTGCGGAAATTTTACAGCAAGGGGCTGCGAATTTAATAGCTGAATAGTCAATAATATTGAGGATAAAGATAGGATAGATATTTCTATAGTTAAAGGAGAAGTTGCTGAAAATATCCTAGCAAAAAAGCTGAAAATAATTAGGGAATCAAGGAAAAATAAACCGAGCGATCCAGCTAAAATTGATCTAGCTGAAAGATTTCGCCAGTTGTGTCGAGAAGTCCAAGACTTACACGCAGATAATCCTTTATCCGAAGCGGATATTGCAGCAGAAATTGATGCGGTGAGGAGAGGCGAGTGAAGATTATCATCGATACTAATGTTTTAGTTTCTGCAACAATTGCCGATGGAAAGCCAGAAGATACCATTAATTTTATTTTAGCAAGCGATGATTGGGAGTGGATTGTATCAGAAGATATTTTAAATGAATACCGAGAGGTATTAAATCGTCGAAAATTAAAGCTAAACGAAACCGTCAAGCTAAAATGGTTAAATATTGTTATCGATTTTTTAGATAATTTTTCACCAAAACTGGCACAGCGAATAGCAGCGATCGATTATCGCTTGCTTTTTCGATTAAACCCCGTTTCCGCAAAGACTGTACTGCTTTCAAAAAATCAGTATCAGATAACGCTAAATCTGCTGGTTTGTGGAAAATATCGGCTGCATCTTGGTTGGCTAACCAGAGAATTACCAGTTTCTCAGATGCCGATAACCGTTGATAATATTCTTCTAATTTGGGTTCTAAGTCTCCTAGAAATAAACTGGGATAGGATAGGTAGCGATCGACACTACCGTTAAATAAATCTTCGATCGTAGAAGCTATTATATTTAACCAGGAAGGGTTGCCGCCGTAAAGTTGGATCAGTTCCCCCCATTTATTCTCATCAGTTAACCCTTTGTTGGTTAAGATTTCTGCCGCCGCTTCTCCCAAACTGCCAAGTTGTAGACTGCGACAAGGGCGATTTTCTCCTTCTAAGGTAGCAATTTCTGTGGGTTTTTCCCAACTTAGGAGTAGTAAACAACTGTTGTGAGGAGAACAGGCTATTTCTTTTAAGAATTTACCGTAATTTCGGCAGTCGGGTAGATAATTTCCTGCTAATTCTTCACTGATAAATAGTTCTTGGAAGTCGTCGAGAATAATTAGACAGGAATGAGAACGCAGATAGTCGATCGGGGATGGCAGTTTAGTTTCTGTATTTTGGGATAAAAACTGTATTAAATTGGTTTGTAGGGATTTCAGGGCGAGGGTGTTGGTACAGTTGCGCCAGATGATATATTCAAAGTTATCTTGAATTTGTTCGACGAGTTCTCTAGCGAGGGCGGTTTTGCCAATTCCCGGTAATCCAAAGATGGTGATGATGCGGATATTTTCTTGCAGTATCCATTGTTTCAGGGTTGTTATTTCTGCGGTGCGGTTGTAAATGCGATCGTATTCGGGTGCTTCGGTTAAATCTTGGTGTTTTTCTGATTCGTTGGTGGTGGATGTGGGCGATCGATTTTTTGCGGCTTTTTTTGCTTTGGGATAGGGGCAAATTTCGCTACAGATATTGATGTTGCTCAAGATTTGCATATCTGCGCCAAAATTTGAAATATTGGAAAATTCTATTCGTTCTAATGTAGATTTAAGGTTTGCTTTTTTAACATCCTCTCCCAACACATCCGACAAGAGTTTCCATAATTCCGAAGCCGTCTTTCTGACATGATCCACAGTACAGTGATAGTTCTCAGCCATGTCCTTGTATTCTTGACGTTCCCAGACACCCTCCAAAATAGACCTCTGTAAAGAGTCCAAATGCTTTCCTGTCTTGGCAAAAATCAAATCATCCGTCCAATTTAAAGCTTCTTGAATTTCCATAGATTGTAGATTGTGTTGTAGTTTTGTCTACTTGCACCCCACATTATCCCACATTTTCCCATTTTTATCTATAAAATCCCACATTATCCTATTTTTTTAGTTTTGAAACGATTGGGAAATACCCCCCAAAATGCCATCTTCAGGAGTTGTATAATCTAGCTCTTTCAACCGCGTGCCACGTCGCGGCGTCAACATCATAAGGTAGAATCGGAATAGTAAGACGAATTATCTGATTCAAATACCTTTCTAAAAATCTCCGTTTCTTAGAATTTGGAAGGCGTTCGCACCCAAAAACAAGTTCCTGCCACACAGTAGTTGAGGTAGCAATTTCTCCTTCGTGTTGTTGTAGCTTTGCTATAACATTTGGGTGTGGACGTTGACGGGTTGCTTCCGAGAGAATGTTAGTATCCAGTAAAAAGCGCAAACTCATAAAATTACTTCCCGACCGGGCGACGAATCTCGCACTCCCTCAAAAACTTCTGGTTCGATCCATATTCCCTCAGAATCAAGTTCTTGTCGAAAGCGAGCGAGACTCTTCCAAAACCCTTTATCTGTCTCAATAGCCAGCATAATTTCTTGACCATCAGGGATATCTATATCCTCAAATATTTCGATATTTCTACCTCGTTTTATGCCTTTAATGTGCATTAGATATCCTTTTTAATTGGAGAGTTGATAGTTTCTACTATCAGCATAGCATAATCCAGAGCGATCGCTATTTGATGACTCAGAAAGGCGATCGCGTTCTAATTTTCGGGAAAATACTGATTCAGAAAATCCCTAGCTGTCACAATAGCAATCCCCTCATATTCCTGTAATACTAATAAATCGCGATCGCCCGTAACAATCAGATCGACATGAGCCGCGATCGCGGTAGCTAAAATCATATTGTCATTCCGATCGCGTAAATCAGGTACGTTGATAGCTGCAATAGGATAAACTTCCACTAATTCTCGTGTTCCACTCATTAAATATTCAACAGTAAAACCCAAAGATTGTAATTTACCCCGGAGTTTCTGTTTGCTCAAAGTCGTTTCTAATTCTGCCAACATCGGTTCGGATGCACAAATTATGAGTTGACGATCTCTTGCCAATCTAAATAAACGAGCGGGGATACCTCCCCACAGCCAACCAGATACAAAGAGATTAGTATCTATGATAACTCTCATTTTTAAGGCTCCGTTTGAGAACGTTTCTCGCGGCGCACCTCCCGAACAATTTCACAAATCTCCTCCGTTGTTAATTGATCGGGATCGGGATTAGCCGCTTCTACGCGCCGTTCCCATTCCTCCCAGTCAAAACCACCTTTCACTTTCTCAAAAACAATCTTATCGGCTGTCACTATCACTTGATATCGATCCCCAGGCTTCAGTTGATTTTCAATCTCAGCCGGAATTTCTAATTTACCATCGGCACTCACACAAACAGTAATATCTGATTTCATATTCCATTTCTCTTCGACTCATCAAGATACTCAGATATTTTAACACAATCTCTCAACGCGATCGCTCTTTTATTGAAACCAATTTTCTATTTTCAGAGCCAAAAAATCAGCATTGCCACACAGTAGTTGAGGTAGCAATTTCTCCTTCGTGTTGTTGTAGCTTTCTCTCTGCTATTCAGCTTAGGCGCTGGTTTAGTGGGAGTTGCGATCGCGGCGAGAGTAATTAGATATATTCAGGAACATGAGAAAAGTCGAATTGCGCGGATTGTTAATTTCATTTTAGGCAATAGTTTATGAATAAATTTTAATAACAAAAGAGCAGTAAGAGTACCGAAAATAGGATATTGCGATCGCACTTTACAAAAAAGCGATCGCACTCCCTATACCCTCAATTTTCAGCCTCTTTCTTTTTTGTCTTCTCGTCAACTATCCGTTTAAATAATTCAAATTGTTCTTGTTCCTCTTCTTTCGTTTTTGGCGGGTGGAATAAGATCGTTTCTGAATCTGGTTTACGGCGACTAAATAGCACGCGCAAAGCCTCAAGATCGTCATCACCGCCGCGATGTGCAAGTGCATAAGCTTTCAATTCAGCGTTAGTCATTGCTTCAAAATTTGGTTTCATAGAAAATACCAAAGTCCACTAGGAGGTACAATTATTTGCAATTCGTCGCCTGCGAAAATATAGGCATCCCCTGTCTGGTAATCGAAACGGAATAGCTGAATATCTTTGTAGCCGTTGGATAACCACTGACAGACTCGCAGACAGGCTTGAGCTTGTTCGTTAGTTGGGTTAATGGTTGTTTCCTCAATTCTGACACAGAGATTAAAATACAACAAATTAGGGTCGATTACAAGCTACTATATCTTGTCTGACGCACCCTACAGACTTTATTCTCCTTTAGATAAAATCAAATTCAACACATTCAACTCATTGGAAGTCAATAAATATTTATCGGTATAAATCTTTTCTCTCATTTCTTCTAAACTGTAACTGCTAAAAACTACAAAGGGAAAATCTCGATATTTATAACCAATTGGCAATGTTTTATCGGCTGGATAAAGGTGATGGATATAGGTAGCGAGAATATCCCTAAATTGTTCATCTTCTGGTTCTTCTGGTTCATCGGCAAAATATTCACTCATCGCCTCACCGCTGATAAAGGTAAATAATGGTAACGCATAATATTGGTCGAGGCGTTGGTTATTCTGCTCTAAAAATTGGGTTCGATGGTTGTAATCACGAACTTTATCCACTAATTCTATAGCATTTTTAAGGGCCGATCGCAACCTGCTAGGATAATTATTACATTTGCTAATTCCCCACATTTTATCCAACAGTTCTTTGTTGGCGTGATTCGCAATATCCATCAGACGCATTTCGTAAGTTTCTTCTAATCTTTGTTCGGCAATTGGTACGACTAATAAGCTACCATTAATCAGACCGGGTTCTATTTTACTGAAGTCTAGTAATTTATCAAAACTATCGGCAATTAACTGAGAAAATTTGCTGTTGAAAACTTCTCGTAATTTCAAATAGGAATAACTTTCAGAAACCCGGTTTCCTGAATTTAACACAAACTCAGCGCGACTTAGGAGTTGTTCTAAACTTATATAAACTTCTTTTAAGAGTTTATGACTAGGACGCCTGCGGTGTTCGTTTTTGAGGTCTTTAATTAGGTTAGCCATTTGTCCGCTAAATGTCTGACCCGCCGCCGATACGGATTTTCCTCCGATGGGAATCATCAAGAATTTTTCCCTACCTAGTTGTCCATATCCCTTAATTCTTGTCATAACACAAGTTTTGACAATTAGCAAGATATTTAATAAATTGATCGTACTTTCTCGCAATGACAGTTCTTTGTCATCGGCGTAATAAATAGCGCGATCGCTCAAATAAAAAATCAGTTCTTTTTCCTTATCATCCAGTGTTTTTTCTTCTCCATTTTCGATATATTGACCGCGACCTCTGTAAATAACCTGTATTATTTCCATCAGGTTACTTTCCACCCGAAATCGAGGAATTTCTACTAAAATATGCTTCGCTTTGGGAAATGATAAACCTCGACTTGCAGAGGAAGTCATAAATATAACTTTTACTTGATTTTTGAACTGATGTATTTCTGACTTATCTCGATCGGAAAGGTTGGCGTGTATTTCTAGATAATCCTTTTTCTCATCAAATTCTCCCCGCTGCTTTTTAATTCTTTCAATTAATTCTTGCAATTTCCGCTTATCTTGAATATATACTAGAATTTGACCTGCATCTGGTTGTTTCCAGAGAGTGTTGATATCTTGAACAATTTGCGTTTGGACAGTCTTTTTTAGGTTATCTTTTTTCTCCGCAAAAGTATCTTCATCAAACTTTACCGACTCGATAAATACCTTATATGTAATAGTTAGACTGCTTGCTGGATAAGAGTTAGCGTTGATAATAATTGCTGGCGATCGCTTAAACTCAAATTCCTGTGATGAAAGTGGATCATCTGCTTGGGAAGATGCACGCCTAAAGAATATTTTATCTGGTTCTGGTGATATTTCAGATAAATGTTGCTTGATCACATCTGGCGCGACGATCGAAGCATCTGCTACAATAACTTTAGTGTTAAAACCGTGTTGCAAATCGGTTAATTTATAACGATTCAAAATCGTACTTATTCCATTTAAAAACTCTACGCCGCTATCATCGCCAGTTATTTCATCTATCATAATGAATAAATGCTTGATGCGGGTCGATATTTTGATCATCTCAGCAGGAATAACCTTACCATCGCGCTTGTTATAAGCACTTTTGAAGATATTCTCAAAATGCTCTAAGGTGTTTGCACCGTGTTCAGTCTTTTTTAAAGATTGGATACAAGCTGTCGCGACAATATTATTGGATATTTCGTATTTTATCGTTGTATATATTGCTTCGCAAAGACTAGATAAAACTCCTTTACTGCGGCGATTTGTAGGTTCAATTTCATCTTCAGTTCTTCTGTTAAGTGCTTGCTGTCGCGATGCTTGGCGTTGAATTTCCTGCGCGGGGTCAAGAAAAATAACTAGATTTTTGATAAAATCACCATGATGTTTTTGGGAGTGGTAATTGACGACAGTAGAAGGAAAGTTATCTTTGATAATTTCCGCGTTAGTGTTGATACAAAATAGGCGACTATCAGTTAACTGTCCTGTTTCTGAGTCTGTGAATTTCTCGATGATATCCAAATTGACTTGTTTGCGGGGACTGACGTAGAAAAAGAGAAAACCTTCGTTGATATGAGCTTTTAGAAAGTTTACGATCGCAGTAGTTTTACCAATTCCTGGATTACCAGTTAAAAATAGATAAGTTTTGTCTGAATCCAGCGCATCTTTAATCATTTTCTCGTGACCATCTCTTAGTTCTAATGTCGAACTGAAGTTATCAATTTTTTCGGTATGAGATATGGGAGTTGTGGTGTCGCTGGGTATTTCTAGTAGTTGCTTGACAAAAGCTTTCCCGTTGTCGAAACTTCGACCTGCATTAAGTTGAATCAGATTTAAAACTTCCTTTCGCGCTCGATCGATCTCCTGTTCTTTTGGTTCATTTTGGTAAATCTGCGAACAGGTAGTTAGTACATCTAAGTTTTCGGGACGGAGGGACATGGCGCTGATACCGCGATCGCTATATCCCACCACATTAAACACTAGCGATGCTTCATCATTCAAAATAGCAGTTTCGCGTAAAAATCGATAAAAACTGTGAGCATAAGAACCAGCTTGAATTAACTTAGCACTTTCTTTATCCTTCCGCTTAAAAGCAGTAAAATATCTGGTCAAATCCTCCGCAAAAGCAAAACTAAAATTATCAGTAGCGCCAGTATCTATACGCAGCTTAGAAAAAACACTTTTTGATCGTAAATAACCGATCTCGCGACCCAACAAACGCCGCTGATTCTGCATATCTTTATCTTCAAAATCTAAGAGGTCTTTAGCTGACTTGACGGAAAATATCGATAAGTCTACTGAGAGAATCCTAAACTCTTGGCGTTGACGCAATAACATCAGAGTGTCTGCTTTCAAAAACTCACCCTTTTGTTTATATCGAGTCCAGAAACCGGGTTTTTCTAAAAAACCCGGTTTCTCAAATTGCGATAATAAATCTCTATATTCTTCTTCCTCTGTTTTAGGATATGTTTTGATGCTATTATCTGCACAAAAACTGCACTGGTAGTACAAAATTTCGATTGGCGATCGCTTACTGTCATTCCATCCAGTAGATTTAATGTACTCTCCAAAAAAATTTAATCCAGACAGAAAACCTTTCTGCAATGAATACAAACACCACTTTTCAATTCTTTCGATATCTTTCTGACTGATTGTTTCTTCTTCACTCACTATCCGCTTAAACATTTGGGCAAATTTGAACTGCTGCAAATCTCGCCGATACAAATTGCCAAAATTGTGCTTGATTTGGTGTTGTTCGATATAAGTAAGAATCCCGATATTGAAACCAACCTCAAATAAACGACCCAAATTTTCTGCTATCATTTTGCACTCCTGTTATACCTATACGTTTAAAACTCTCCTAACTTCGGTCAAAAATGCCAACGAGTTGAAACCAACATCTCCTATCATGTGATTAAATACAGATAGCTTGCTAAACGATTCCTCACCCATAATGTTCTCATAAGGATCGAGTTTTAAACTAATGTCGCTGGTTTTCTCGAATCGCGAAAAATGAAAAAGTGTCAGATATTGCAAAATGTCATTTTTCAGGGTGCTATCATCGTCTATCAAAGCTGAGCGAATATATTTGTCATCCAAAATTCCGGGATAAATGTTCAACAGAGTCGAGTAGGAAATCACACCATTGTAAAAGCGATCGTCCCCCTTACCTACACTAATCCCATTAAACAAATTGAAAAAAACTACCGCTTGCTGCGCGGAATCTTGCGCTACATTCAGCAATTCGTTTGTGTCCTGAATATAAAAAGAAGTTGCTTTAGGATTTCCTGCTTTCCGTACATAGTATTTATCAAAAAATACCGGATAGATCTTGATGTCGTCGCGGTTTCCTTTCAACTCCTTTATTAATGCAGGCGACATAAAATATAGGCGATCGTCATCCTCACTTTGAGTTATATTCAGGTTACTCGTAAAAGGTGCTTGTGCAATATACAAAAAGTCTCGGTATCCCTGCTGATAAAGATTGTTCACCGTGTCTATGAGAATTGGCGGATCTTGATACAAACGTCGATTGCTATAGTTATCAGAAAAAGTTTTGATAATATGCAACCGAATAGCACCATCTGGTTGACGTGCGATCGCGATCGCTTCTCCTACCAAATTAGATATTCTACCTTGGCGGTTTCTGTTACCTGTTCTGGCGTCGCTTTCCAAACTGGAAACAATTATAATAGCTAGTTTATCCAGGTTTGGAGTATCTAAGTTATCGGTAAACGTAAACTTTCTAGGTAATACCGAATACAAAGAACTCAGACCGTTCTTAACTTTCAAATGATTTGCACCTCGGACGCGGAAACCCTGAGAACTACACCGATGGTTTTCGTTCAACAAATGACACAATGCTTTAGAAAGATGCGCTATGAACTTTTCAGATGGTGCGGGATTTTGGTGGTCGCCTTCGTGCAATCTTACCATCGGAACAAATAATCTTTTATTAGCAGCATCTAGCAATATTTTTAGGCAAATATACGCTAACAAAGAGATAGTAAAGCGATAAATAAAGCCTTGATTAGCATCAAATCCCTTTGGATCTAAGCGTCGATTATTGTAGCGAAATAATACCAATTTATTATTTCCCATGAAATATTTTTGATACGAATTCATACAACTTTCGGGAACCCACATTACTGGTAAAGCATTAACACCTCTGATATCATATTCCATCCTAAATTGTTGGCGTTCTTCTGTCGGAAAATAGCGGATGTCTTCAATAGTAATACTCGCAGGTAGCTGACAGACAGCATTTTCTTCGACGTGCGCTTCTCCAATAGAAATGTATCTCAAACATTCTTTGGGATTGCGTCCTACAACTTCTCTGAAAAAGATACCATTGAAAATTCTATTTTCGTCGTTTTCCAGAATACCTCTTTTTACACTAATCTGGATTGGATAAGTTCTGGTTGGCAAAATACTCTGGGTTTTAATAAATTCTCTCAGCAATTCCCTTAGTACTTTGATTTTATCTCGAACTTTGTATTCATTCAAGCCTCGTATAATAGCGTTTAAAAGCCTCTTTTTTATTTCCTCGTTATTACCCTTTAAATCGGTTAATATTTTTTCAAAAGGGATGATAGGGTTATAATTTAGATCGTCATTAGGATTATAACCATCTACGTTGGGGTTATTGCAAGCAAATACAAAGAAGTACAAAAATGCGAGTTTTAATACTTTTGCTCCGAAGTTGGGATTTTTGGCAAGTTCCTGACGGTGTTCAGCACTTTCTGGATCGAGAAGATTGAGATTGTAGTCAAAAACTTCTCGACCGTCAAGTGCTTGTACTGGATTACCAAACTTCATTTTGAAACCGCAAATAAATTTGCGCTCTCCCTTGTTAGTGTTTGTACTTTCGCCCAAGTTACCTGTTACAATGGGAATGATCGGAAGAGAGTCTAATACTTCCGATCGCGAAAACACATCTTTGTAATTAATCTTCACTCCAGCATAGTTCACCTCATAATAATCATCCGCTTTGTCCTGGTTAATAAAATCTTCTATTAATCTGAGACGGCGAATCAAATCTTGCAGATAAATAAAACCAATGCTGTCTTTATTATCGATGTTATCTCTAAGATATTCCAAATATCTTATCTTTGCTTCTTTCTTCAATTTACCCAGTGTTTCCGTGTCTACAATTCGCTTTAGGCGGTTGAAGTCAGAATACTCGTCTTCTATCTTGTCTTGAACCGTATCGTGCAGTTCTTTTCTGTCAGATTCGCTGTCAAAAGTAACTCGGTCATCAATATGATTTTCCAATCCCTCTCTCAAATATTCGGGAAATCGATCGATCTCCCTTACTGTAATAGTCAGTTTGTGAAATTTGAGTAGGGAAGCACTACCGGGACGGCTGCTATCCAAACAAAGTTTTTGCTTCTGTAAATTAGAAGAAGAATTGTTAAAATTATAAGTGAACCCTAACTGAGTTGCATCTCCCTGGAAAGATTGCAAAGGTGTAATCAAACTGGTAACAAACTTCTCAATCGCTCCATTTTCTCCTAGACTAGACTGTAGTAGCTGTCTCAAACAATCTCTTATTTCTCCAACCTTATTGGGAAAGCTGTCTCGGAATCCCGCCGTAAAATTAATGGTAGCAGAACGTACCCCCTGAGAGGATGATAGAGGATTTTGAACTTGGGAAGTTGCGACCTGACTAGCTACGGTGTCAATATCAATCTGCAACCGTTGGCCATTTTCCGATAGGCGAAACGGCTGCTGATTCCTTAAGTTTTGTAAGAGCTTCTCCAGTAAATCGCTGTAGTCTACTGGGACTAGCTCGTTGTCACCCTGTTCTAAACTGTTAACCATGTAGTGTCTTTTGGCTGATGTTATTTCATTCAACCACTAGATATGAATTTTAGTCAAGCGATTTTAGATTATTTGTACAGAACCATAAGAAAGCGGAACGCAGGTCACGCTGCTGAATTAGCCTCTAGGTAGGTTCGGCAAATGAGCAATGACCCAAAAGGTATTCACCCTAAGTTTTTCTTGACCCAATCTCGTAAAGCCTGCTCCGTATTTACACCGAAAATAGAGTGGGGACAATCTGTTTTTCCTCTGTTGTGTTCCGTAAATCTATGGCCTGTAACATTATCCGGCGATATCCCATATTCTACCATCAGCCATTTGTGGAGTGCGATCGTTGCCTCTTCTTGCTTTGGCGCTAGTCTTTCGCCAGCTTTGGCAATATGTTCGATGCCAATGGAATCGTTATTCTCTCCATGTGCGTGCCACGCCTTGTCGGCATCTTCCACCATTTGATAAATAGTGCCGTTTTTATCGACAATGTAGTGTGCGGAAACCTGGGATTGAGAATTTTGATACCAACTAATTGTGCTTGCTAAGTTAGCCACATTTGTGTAATGATTGATGATCCGCTTGATTCTTTTCCCGTTGCGGCTAGAAAAATTTGGCGAGGCGACCCATTTTACTTCAGGCTTAAGAGGTGCTGAAGTACTGGGTGCATTAGGGGCAAAGTCTCCTAGTTCATCAGTGGCAATGAGCGATGGTTTTGGTTTGTCTTTTGGGGCGAAGCTGAACTTATTCGCGACACTAGGATCGAGAATTTTTTGCAGTTTCGCTACCTGCATTTGGGTATCCCATTTTTGAATCGCTTTATCGCCATACATTAAAAATACAGTGCCATCTTGAAAAATTTCAAACCACATTTTATTTGCCTCTAAATCGAAGGAATCTTGACCACCTTTTAGGGTAATATAAAAATGTTATTTGTTAAATGCGCTACTTACACTAAGTTGCATTTAACTGACTTGGGGACGTCCTTGACATCGGGACACGGCGAATCCCGGCAACACGCAATACTGCTAGGGTTTTGGATATTGGTAGGCCCAGAAACCGGGTTTCTTTTAGCTCAAGAAGAGCAGTATTGCGGCTACACGGTATTAGCAATACAGTACTTGCTCCATCCGATCGGGACAGAGTTTCTGAGCGATCGCAGATCTAACCTTAAAGCTTTTCTATCAGAAGTAGGAACCCGAAACCTGGGAATAGCTGTACCTTGACAATAAAGAGCTAGCAAGTGATTTATGCAGATTAATACTCCAGATTGGGTCAAACACGCTGTTTTCTACCAAATTTTTCCAGATCGGTTCGCCAAAAGCAAGCAGCCCCACAAGCGGCTGTTGAAGAATGCCTCGTGGGAAGCCTGGGACGATATGCCAACGCTGCAAGGCTACAAGGGCGGCGATTTGTGGGGTGTGATAGAACAGCTGGATTACTTGCAGGATTTGGGGATTAACGCGATTTATTTTACCCCCATTTTTCAATCGGCTAGCAATCATCGTTACCACACTCACGATTATTACCTGGTCGATCCGATGTTGGGGGGAAATTCGGCTTTTAAAGAATTGCTAGATGCAGCCCACCAACGGAATATCAAGATTGTTCTGGATGGGGTGTTTAACCACGCCAGTCGCGGCTTTTTCTTTTTCCACGACATCCTGGAAAATGGCCCCCATTCTCCCTGGTTGGATTGGTTTAAAGTTGAAGGTTGGCCGGTATCTCCTTACAATGGTGAGTTCCCGGCTAATTATATCGGTTGGGGTGGAAATCGGGCGCTGCCAGAGTTTAACCACAAGAATCCCGAAGTGCGGGAATATATTATGGAGATTGCCGAATATTGGATTAAATTCGGCGTCGATGGTTGGCGCTTAGATGTGCCGTTTGAGATTAAAGCAGCTGGATTTTGGCAGGAGTTTCGCGATCGCGTCAAAGCTGTCAACCCCGAAGCCTACATCGTCGGCGAAGTCTGGTTAGATGCTCGCGAATGGCTGGATGGCACCCAATTTGATGGAGTGATGAATTACTTATTTGCCGCACCGACGATCGCATTTACAGCAGGCGATCGCGTAGACATTGAGCAAGTACAAGATCGTTCCTACCATCCCTACCCGCCCCTATTTGCCAAAGAGTACGGCGAAAAAATTACCCAAGTACTAGAATTATACCCCTGGGAAATTCAGCTTACCCAGCTTAATCTACTAGCCAGTCACGATACGGCGCGTTTAATTTCTATTGCGGGAGGCGACAAAGCCAGTGTGGAATTGGCAACGTTGCTGCTATTAACTTATCCCGGTGCAAGCAGCATTTACTACGGCGATGAAGTTGGCTTACCGGGTAAGTTAGATCCAGACTCGCGTCGCGGCTTTCCTATGGAAGCCCACTGGGAACTTGATGTTCTAAAATATCACCAGAAACTGATAGGATTGCGTCACAAATACCCTGCTCTCAGAACGGGTTCCTACAACATTTTGTATGCTGAGGGAACGGTTTATGTGTTTGCTCGCGTTTTAGGATCTGAGGAATTAATTGTTGCCGTTAACATCGGAACTGCACCCGCAAATGCCAGCTTTGAAGTAACCGCTCTGCAATCCTTACCTAGCCAAATGTTGTATGGTACTGGAGAAGTATCGTGGAACGATGAGGGAGAATCTAATCAACTAACATTGGATCTTCCGGCTCGGAGTGGCTGTATCTTAGGTTGAGTAAATCGGTTAGTCAGATTCCCTGATTGGAGATCCTCCCAACCCCCCTTCAAAAGGGGGGCAGAGGGGCAGAGGGGCAGAGGAGAAAAGAAATAAAAATGTTCTTAATTATGAACAAAAGCATAACAACTCTTTCGGAGTTGTTAAAAAAAAGTTTAGTTCACAAATCAATTAGGGCTTTTGCTGGTTGCTATATACTTGATTGGTGTATAAATAGTTTATAATAAACCAATTAATAGTATATGTCATCCTCACTAGGTTACGACCCTAGCCTGGATCAACCAATTGATGAAGCAGATCCAGCCCAGCAGTCCCTAAGAGATCGTCAATTGCGGACACTTTTTGAAACAGCCCTGGATGGGATGGCGATCGCAGACGACCAAGGGCGCTACCTAGATGTCAACCCTGCCGCCTGTGAATTATTTGGTCTAGAGAGAGATGAACTTCTGGGACGCAGTATCGTTGAGTTTGCGGAACCGGGGTTGAATTTCCAAGCAGTTTGGCAAGAATTTCAGCAACAAGAGAAAGTGCGCGGTGAGTTCAGCTTAGTGCGGGCCGATGGGGATATTCGCATAGTGGAATATGCGGCGACGGCCAACTTTTTACCCCACCGCCACCTATCCGTGATGCGAGACATTACAGAGAGTAAACGAGCAGAGGCACAAGTCCGGGAACTGACACAACAGCTAGATATGTCTCCGACACGCTTAGGCGAACGGCAAGTTCGCGAACCTGTCAGCGAACTGGAGCAAACCCAAGCCCAATTACGGGAATCTCAGCAACGACTGGAAAGCATTTTGAATTCCGTTGAGGGAGTGGTGTGGTCAATCCACCCGGAAACCTTTGAGACGATTTACATCAACCCCGCAGTAGAAGAAATATTCGGTTGCTCAGTGGCAGAGTTTTTTGCTAATCCTAACTTCTGGTTTGAAATCATTCATCCCGACGATAAAAGTAACATTGCCAATGTTTTCGCCAGACTCAAAGAAAAGGGGAGAAGCAGAACAGAATATCGCATTATTCGCCGGGATGGACAAGTGCGCTGGTTGTCTGTTAACTCTCATCTGGTCTATGACGAAACCGGAAAACCGATTCGCATTGATGGCATTACCACCGACATCACCGATCGCAAACAAGCTGAAATAGAGTTAGCCGCCTCTCAAGCCGAATTAATGGCACTATTTAATGCCATGCAAGATGTCATTATTGTGCTGAATTCAGAGGGACGCTATCTAAAAATCGCTCCTAGTTCTGCTCCCCTGTTATACTTACCTTCAAATACAATGTTAGGCAAAACTCTCCACGAAGTCCTCCCCCAAGATGCCGCAGATTTTTTCCTCAATACTATTCACAAAGCTATTATTAATCAATCCCTGATGCCGTTGGAATACTCATTACCTATAGGCGATCGCTTAGTCTGGTTTGATGCTAGTATTTCTCCCATGTCTGAAGATAAAGTTGTTTGGGTAGCTAGAGATATCAGCGATCGCAAACATCAAGAACAATCTCTCCGCTTAATCGTTGAAGGTACAGCGGCAAAAACTGGTGAAGAATTTTTCAAAAGTTGCGTCCAATATCTCGCCCAAGTATTAGAAGTCCGTTATGCTTTCATTGCTGAATTTGTTAACTCAGAAAAAGTGAGCGCGAAAACTCTAGCATTTTGGGCGGGAAATGACTTTGGTGATAATTTTACTTACAATTTAGTCGGGACACCCTGTAACAATGTTTATATTCAAGGTGATTTATGTCGATACCCAAATTCAGTTCAAACCCTTTTTCCCGAAGATAATGATTTAGTCACCCTCCAAGCCCAAAGTTATGCTGGTTTGCAGATTATTGATACTGCTGGAAATCCCTTGGGATTGATCGCAGTTTTAGATACTAAACCGATGGTGCAAAATGTAGAAATGCAGTCAGCCATCTTAAGAATATTTGCCACTCGTGCGGGTGCGGAAATAGAGCGGATAGAGGCGGAAGCAGCAGTGCGTCGATCAGAAATTCAACTGAGGCTACAATCTGAAGAATTAACAGCAACCCTCAAAAAGTTGCAAAATACTCAAACTCAGTTAATTCAAGCGGAAAAGATGTCAAGTTTGGGGCAGTTAGTAGCAGGAATTGCCCATGAAATTAATAACCCCGTGAGCTTTATTTATGGCAATCTTCAACCCGCTGCTGATTATGCCAGTGACTTAATTGAGCTAATTCACCTTTACCAAGAGCATTATCCGACTCCACCCCAGGCAATCTCTGATTTTACAGAAGATATTGACCTTGAGTATCTGATCACTGATTTTTCTAAGTTGCTAGCATCAATGAAAACAGGAGCCATACGCATCAGTGATATTGTTAAGTCTCTGCGAACATTTTCACGCCTGGATGAAGCGGATTTAAAAGAAATAGATATTCACGAAAATATCGAGAGTACCTTAATCATTTTACAAAATCGCTTGAATAGTTCGACCGGAAAAACAGCAATTACAGTGATTAAAAATTATGGCAATCTGCCTTTAGTTGAATGTTATGGTGGTTTACTAAATCAGGTGTTTTTGAATTTGTTAGTCAATGCTATTGATGCGATTGAACAGCAGCGAAACAGCCTAGATTTAACCGAGCGATCGGATTATATTGGCTGTATTACAATTACCACTTCTATCAATTTAGGAAATCAGGTGATCATATCCATTCAGGATAATGGTTGTGGGATGAATCCAGAGGTACAAGAAAAGATATTTAATCCATTTTTTACCACTAAACCTGTCGGTAAAGGTACAGGAATGGGATTAGCCACCAGCTATCAAATTGTAACGGAGAATCATCGCGGTAATTTGCGGTGTTGTTCTACACTTGGAAAAGGGACTGAGTTTAGGACTGAGTTGCCGATTAGCCAGCCGAAATAAGCGATCGACCCTAATTATAGCTAGGGACGGGCGAAGCATTGCGGGATTAAGCTTAACTCAAAACCGAAAAGTTAATTCCGCAATGCTTCGCCCCTACATAATCTTGTGGCGGGAACGGAGTAAGCGCGATCGACCCTTGTAAATCTTACCGCTTCCTCTTTTGTTTGTTCAATCAACTGCTGGCACGAATACCTCGCTTTTGCAGTTCCTGCATGAAAAACTCTTCCAGTGAGGGACGAGCTAGATTCAAAGAGGTTATTTGTGCGTCCATTAGGCGCAGGCTGGCTAGAAAATCTTGGAGGTCGCCTTCTAAATGACCTCGCCAACCGCTTTGGTCAAATTCTAAGTCTGGTATCCATTTTTCCAGAACTTCCCGATTTCCGCCTTTGCCTTTGATGTGGTAGAAGTCAGTGGTGCCGAGAAGATCGTCCAAAGCGCCGATGCAAATCAGTTCGCCTTGGGCGAGGATGGCGATGCGATCGCAAATCATCTCCACATCGGACAAGACGTGGCTGTTGAAAAAAATCGTTTTGCCTTGCTGTTTGAGCGATAATATAATCTCGCGGATTTGGTAGCGTCCCATCGGGTCAAGTCCAGACATCGGCTCATCCAGAAACACCAATTCCGGGTCGTTGATTAATGCTTGCGCCATGCCAATTCGTTGCACCATCCCCTTAGAATATTGACGCAGTTGCTTTTTCTTGGCGGCAGATTGGGCAAGTCCCACCATATCCAGCAGTTGGGGGATGCGCTCTTTTTGCACGGATTCTGGGATTTCAAATAGTCCTGCTGTCATCTGCAACAATTCCCAGCCGGTTAAATTGTCGTAGTAATAGGCGTTTTCGGGGAGATAACCGATTTTTTGCTTGACGGCCCGATCGCCCAACGGCTCTCCAAATATTGTCCCATGTCCGGAAGTCGATCGCACAATGCCCAGCAGCGTCTTGAGCAGCGTGGTTTTCCCGGCTCCATTTTGCCCCAAAAGACCAAAAGTTTCGCCTTTATAGACGTTGAGGGTGCATTTCTTGAGAGATTCGATTTTTTGATTGAGCCAGAAGCCAGTGCGATAAACCTTGCTCAGGTTATAGGTTTGCACGACTGGCTGACGTGCAAGTACGATCGCTCCCTCTTGGGTATCTTCAACGAAAGTCATATCAGTTCGGCTATATGCGGTAACTGAGAGTGATTATTCCTTATTTTGCAGGGTTTTGTCTCAGTTGAGGAAGTCTGGCATTACTCACCAGATGAGTATATAAAACATGACTATGACGGATAATTTTTGAAAAAATAGGAGCTTAACCAGCAAATGTGATGTTGAATACATAGTTGGGCTACTTCACGTTATCTGTGGGGACAGCAGTTTGAGAGCTATCCGTAGGACAGCATTTAGAGTTTGGTGGTAAGTTGAGCAATATTGAGCTAGCATTTCAACCCATAATATTGGAAGTTGCGATTCTTGAGGTTAAACCTGATTTGACTGAAGAATTTGAAGCTGCATTCAAAACAGCCTCAAGGATTATTGTTTCTATGTCAGGCTATATCTCCCATGAGCTTCAACGATGTCTAGAAACTACAAATCGTTATATTCTGCTTGTACGTTGGCAGCAATTAGAAGACCATACGGTTGGATTTCGACAATCGCCAAAATATCAAGAGTGGCGCTCCCTACTCCACCACTTCTACGATCCATTTCCAACTGTGGAGCATTATGAAAGCGTTTTGTTTAACTCTGGCTCTGAGTTTTGCCCATAGTAAGCTGCTATATCTGCCTCAATAGCATCTCTATTTGCATGATAATAAGCTAGCGCCGCATAAACTTGTGCTAACGTCAAGTGCGGTCTGGCGTCGGTGATTTCTTCTGGAGTCATCCCCGCCTTGTAATCGATGGCTATGTTTTGGACAGAAATCCTCGTTCCCCCAATTCGAGGACGACCGCCACAGGTTTCTGGAGTTTGGACAATTAGCGTTCCGATGTCGATCGCAGTTGACATATTCACCTCTTGGGGAGTTACTTCTAATTCTAATTTGCTAGAAAATGCCTGTGACTTGTTGAATTCGAGTAAGTTTAAGATACTAAATATAAGTAAAACTCCAAGGAAACGGATGGATCGGTCAAAAATTATTGCTGTAATCACGGGTGCGATTTCTTTAATTCTGGCGATCGCATACCTACTCCTCGTTCAACTGCTAGATTTTCGTGGCCCAATGCAACCCGCACCTCAAAGCCAAGTGCCCCAAGCAGTAAGATTTATTTCTTTTCCTCCCCCCGTTGCGGGGGGATTGAGGGGGGTAAAAATGCCGCTAACCAGCTAAACGCTACTACCCTCTAAGGGTACAGCCTTAGTCGATTCCAAGTGGGTAGCCTTGATCATGTGATAAGCGATCAGTAGCTGCGTCAGCGCCAGAGGGTAACTCTGGAGAGTTTCCCCAGTTGTCCCCGTAAGTTTGCCAATGTCTGGATTCCCTTCGCGGCTACAGAAAGGCAATAAGTTAGGTATTTCGCTACAGATCATCCTCTCTATCTTGCTGACTTGTTCGCCAGTAGCGTGACTATCGATTTCCAGAACATCAACAGGCTTACTCATATCGCGATCGAGTTCTAGGCGGATTGCTTGCATCGAATCGACTTTGCTTTGCTCTAAAATCTCAGTCAAATCCGGGTGGGGAATAGTAGGTCTGAGTACCAAGCGCACATTCAGATGCGAACTGTCTTCCCCAGACGCTTCTTCAGGCGGGTAGAAACTGACCACCACATCTGCCCACTGGCGCTGAGGACGAATGAACTGTTCCGAGTCCGGTTCGCGTTTTTCCATTTCGGCGAGAACTTGTTGGGCCGTGTAGCCCCGCTTGATGGTATCCCGCTTAACCTTCCAGTGGGCACGCAGCGATTCCGGCGGTGCCAGATAAACCTTCACATCGTAGCAATCTCGTGCAAGGCGGGTTGAATAACCGAGCAATCCCTCAACAATGACAAATCTGTTGGGCTTGATGTAGTGCGGTGGCTGAAACGTACCCGTTTTGTGACTGTAAACTGGCTTGAGAATCGGTTCTCCAGCTCGCAACTACATTGATGTGCTGCTGCATGATATCAATGTAGTTGCAGTCCGGGTGGAGGGCTGTAATGCCAAGTTCGGCACGCTGAGTGCGATCGTAGCGGTGGTAATCATCGGTACAGATAACTGTAACATTCTCTGGCCCCAATACCTGAGCAATGCCTCCAGTCAGTGTTGTTTTACCGGCAGCGCTATCACCGACGATGCCAAGGATAACGGGACGAGAACTCATAGTTTCTGCTCTATGGATAAGAAAAGAATTTTTAATAGGTTTAATTTTAAAACGCCTGGGGGATCAATAGATAGCACTCCAGTACAAGAAGTTTTGTATGATTAAGGGCGGCTAGAGGAAAAGTTGATGGAATCGTTTACCGATTACGCACGCGATCGCACCTACGCCATCCTTGGCACTGGTGCTGTAGGCGGTTTCTACGGTGGCTGCTTGCAAAAAACAGGTGTGGATGTCCACTTCCTGCTGCACAGCGATTACGAATACGTTAACAAGCATGGCTTAATCGTGGAGTCAAAAGATGGCGACTTCACCCTTCCCCATGTCAAAGCTTACCGCGATGTAGAAACGATGCCGCCTTGCGATGTGGTAGTCGTCGCCCTCAAAACCACCCAAAATCACCTACTGCCGAAATTGTTGCCTAGTGTGGTAAAGGATGATGGCGTAGTTCTGGTGCTGCAAAATGGATTGGGCGTAGAAGATGAAATCGCCCAAATTGTTGGCTCAAAAAGGGTTATGGGCGGACTGTGCTTTCTGTGTTCCAATAAAGTGGGGCCGGGATATATCCGCCACCTAGACTACGGTGAAATTAAGTTAGGTGAATATGCTCCCGATTATCAATCTTGTGGTATAACCGAACGAATGCGTCAGATTGCCAGTGATTTTGAACGTGCAGGCATTCCCATTAAGTTAGCTGAAGATTTGCTGCTGGCACGTTGGCAGAAATTAGTCTGGAATATACCATACAATGGCCTTTCTGTGGTTCTCAATGCTAGAACCGATGAGTTGATGGCGGATGTTCACACACGCGCTTTAGTCGAACAATTGATGTGGGAAGTTGTGGCGGGGGCAAAAAGTTGCGATCGCGCAGCATTTCCCCAGAAGAATCGCATTATCCTCGATAGCTTCGTTGAACTGATGCTCGATTACACTTTGAAGATGAAACCATACCGAACCAGCATGAAAATTGACTACGACGAAAAGCGTCCGCTGGAGGTAGAAACTATGTTCGGCAATCCATTACGTTTGGCTCAACAAAATGGTGTCGATTTACCGCAGATTACCATGCTTTATCAGCAACTGAAATTTCTCAATGCCAGAAATAGCAACTTTGGCAATAACGCAAGTTGCTAGTTATATAGTTAAGGCTCGTATTAGGTACGTTGTTGCGCTTTAGCGCTCTTATCCCAGTTGTAATAAGAGCGCTAAAGCGCAACAACATACCAAATATTTAACTAGGGCTAATCGACCGGACATGATATAATTACCAATCATCGCGTTTAGGAGAAGGATCGGTCCAATCATCATATGCGTGTTTTGGTTCTAATTTCCGATCTTCTTTCTCTAGTTCCTCTTCTTCATATTGCTCCTCTAATTCCTCTTCTTTCTCTCGTTCTGGGGGGAAATTGTCTGTCAGTGGTTTAACTACTTTTGCGATCGCTTCCTGCACAAACGCCTTGACAAATTCATCCTTGCGGTTTAGCTGAAACTGTCGCTGCACCACCTCAGTAATACCGCCATCGCCCCAATCTTGATCGTGACGAAAATATTCAATAAAACTTTTACCAGCAATCCTGGTAATATAAGCAGCAGTAACACCCTGAATTGCCTTACCGACTAAATAGGTAGCGAGATTTAGCTGAAGTGCCCTTGAAAGTAATTCGATCGCACCTTTAACAATACCCAAACTTGCCAGGGTTTTTCCCAGGGAAAGCGCCAACTCTCTTCCCCGTTCCATATTCAACTCACAGCCGTAGATTTTGCCGATTTCTACCACCATTTGGGCATTAACAGCCGCTGTTGCCAACAAATCTACCACAGGCAAAGGCGTAACAGCAATTACACCAGCACCAATCCACTGAAATCGTTCCACCACTTTATCAGCTTGACGCCGCCGCTGAGCATCGATGAGTTTCCGCGCCTCTTCTCCCAGACGTTGAGATTGCAGTAAAATGTTATCTGCCATCAAGTCGTCTCCCTCTGCACGCAGAACTATTGCCAGACGGCGGATTAAAGGCATTACGTCTGGTTCCGCTTGGAAGATATCGCCATTTTCCAGTTTGACAGTTTTGGGATTAGCTGCGATCGCAACTATATCCGATGTAGCGATAAACCCCCGGATTCGTTCCCGCAGTCGCGCCTGAATACTTTCCTTATCCTCATCTGTATAGAGGTCGGTTTTGTTGAGGACGAGGAGACTTCGCTTACCAATTTCTGCCAATGCTCGCAGCGGTTCATATTCCGACCTTCGCAAATCATTATCTACCACAAACAACAACAAATCTGCTTCCGTCGCCAGTTGACGCGCCAGTTGTTCCCGTTCCGTTCCCGCCACCCCAGCTTCTAAAATTCCAGGCGTATCCGTAATCAGAATTTCTCGTTCCAATCCTTTCAACTTCAGATTATAAGTTTCTCCCACCTCCGTCGTTCCCATCGGCGCATTCACCTGTCCTACCATTCTCCCCATCAGCGCATTCACAAGGGAAGTTTTACCCGCCGAACCAGTACCAAACACCACCACTTGCAGGTTACCGCGAGATAGGGTCGCCTCAATTTCGCGGGATCTCGTCAGTAAAGCTTGTCGCGACACCTCATCCTGAATCTGCTTCACCTGTTTTCGCACAGCGCGGAGAGTTTCTGCTGCTGCTTCCGTTTTCGCTTCAGGGACTTTCGGTTGAATTTTGCGACGGCGCGGCTTATTTTGCCCCTCCCAAAACATCATCGCGTAATAGCCGAAAGCGGCAATTAACATCGCCAGCAGCACAATCAGCAAAAACAGCAGCAAATTGGCTAGCAGCGGTGGTGATGACCAAGCTATATTGCTGTAGAGGCGAGTTAGAGAGCTAATTAGCCAAATTACCAGCCCCAGGAGTACGGTGAAGCTAGCAACCAGCGGGAGAAGGCGAGACAGACGCATGAACTTGGCAGGGAGTATTCTGCTGTTTGGAGGCAAGGCCCGTGCAAGTACGAGTTGCTTAAGGCTCTAAATTCTAGCCTACACCCGCAGCCACAGTCTGCATCGGTCTTAAGCGGTTTATTCCTGACAAACTAGGCATAACTTGGCTCTTTTACTTCCACATAATGAGAACTTTTCAGGTTTCTGAGTCAGAAGCAGAGTATATTGTTGGGAAAAATATTGGGATCGAGTAAAAACCTCATTCCAATTCCTCTCTAATTTCCAGACTGGGTTGTTCTCGGTTTTCCATAAAGTCTTCAGAAAATAGGCTTAAGCTATCAAACATAGCTTGCCAAGGGTTATCTTTAGGAATTAGAGCGATCGCCCTGCCAATTTTTTTGATATAAACCTCACTGCCTTGAAACTGAAATTCTTTAGGTAAGATAACGGATTGATTTTCGCCGTTCGACCACAATTTAGCTGTTTCCATAGTCATAGTGTGTTTTTAGGTGGTTAGGTTAAATTCCAATCATCAGGAAAATCACTGACTTCTATTCTTGCGCCGAAACCCAATCCAGAGAGGCAATAACTCGTAAGATAACCTAAGCATTCGTAAAATTCTGCGGTGATTTAAAACCCCCACTTTCTGATATAGCATTAACCCTTGAATTAGAGTTTTTATGAATTTTAATAAACGTCCTTTACGCAACGAAACAACTGCTAAACCCATTAGACAACTAGCTGCTCCCTGAAGCTTACCAGTATCTTTTCTTCTTTTTAATGCAATTTCAAAGTTTCTAGCTGCATCATCAACTTTGCCTTTTTCCAGAAAAATAAATCCTAGCTGTTCATAAGAATCCGTGATTCCCCTTTGATCTTCTATTTTATTATATTCCTCAAAAGATATCAGGCATTCTACTTCTGCCTGATGATATTTTCGCTGATTAAGGTAAACCCAAGCTTTATGATGGCCAATCCCTATATTAGCGTTTTCATCCCCAATTTCTTCAGCTTTTTTTCTCGCTTGCTCCAAATTAAAAAGAGACTCACTATAATGACGTTTTTTCCTTAGTATAACGCCTTGATGTATTAAGGGATTAACAAGCTTATAAAACATCCCGTTTTGGCTACATATTTCGATCACCTCTGAATATAAATTTTGGGCTTTTTCGAGGTTTAGTTTCTTCATTTCCCAGTATGCCATATTACTTAATATATCAGCTTTTAATCCTAAACAAATTAAACTCCTTTCCCAGTCAGGATTATAATTTATGTAGTCTTCCATCATTTTCAATGCGTTATTAAGATTTAATATCCCTTCCTCGTAAAGTTCAGACTGAACCTGAGACATTCCTAAACGCCCTGTAGCTTCTATATAAATCTCTGAATTGTTCCATGAGTATGAACGTACTTGCTCAAACAAAACGCAAGACTCTGACAATCTATCTAAACTGTACAATGCTCTAGCTTTTAAGATAATAATTTGGCTAAGATCTATATTTGTATCTTGCAATGATATTAGGATATCTTCACCAACCTCAAGTAAATTACGTGAAAGTAATTTAAACATTAAATATTCATATAGTGGTAGGGAGAAACTCACAGATTTAGTATCGATCCTGATAGATTCATCAATAACAATTTTCATTTGTTCCCATACTTGTAATTTACAGAGATGGTATAAAGCTTCTAAATAACGCTTCACCTTCTCCAAATTAGTCGCATCTGACGGCGGTTCATCTTCAACAGTCAGGAAGTATTTAACTGCTGTGTAATTTTGGCGTTTCTCAAGTGGAATTTTCCGCGAATCTATACCTAACCTGGCATAAAGTAATTGTCCCGGTGTTGCCGAATCACTCATAATTTCCTACCCCTAAGATTTTGAAGCTTCGATCTAAATTAACGCTAATTTCCAGACACCTACAGCTTTACTCTGAGAACTTGTTCAGCAGTTAAATTCAAATCGGGAAAAGTTGCAGAGATAATCCGTTCACCACCCCTAAACTCCTGTTTCTGGTAAACTTTATTTTCCAACTGGTGAACTGTCACCCGCTTATCTCGCTTCGATTCAGGATTTACTACCCAATATTCGGGAATTCCTAAAGCTTGATACTCCCCTAATTTTTCCTTGTAATCATCTCCTGAAGAACTGGGACTGACAATTTCCACTACTAACAAACTGGGAACTTGCAAAACTGCTGAACAATCCATCAAAGTTTCCGCAACTTCTAGCAGTACAATCAACACATCGGGAAGTCGTGCGCTATCTTCCCCAGTTTGCTGTCCGACTTCTCTAAATGCTTCCCAAGGATAGCCTAATCGCTCTATTTCTAAATCAAATTGGCGTTCTAAAAACTTAGCAATTCTGATATGTAGAAGTGTAGGAGGATTCATCAGTTTCAGTTGTCCCTGTACCAATTCATAGCGGTTATCAGTTCCATTATCGTAGGTAAGATATTGTGCAAAAGTCAACTTTGGTATAGTGGTATTCATGGTATTTATGGTGTGATTCATGCTTTTCAATCGTGCTAATTTTGCCTCAGCTTTCAGAGCAACTTTGCAATAACTTTCTGTTGTGTTCCAGCGACACACTACGAACTAAGTTATGTTGTCCCAAAACTAGCTTTTGATTATGGTTAAGTGATTCTTCAACTAAATATCGATTCCTTAACTCATCTAAAGCTTTCTCTTGTCGCTCTTGGCTACATTCTCGGTCTTCTAAACATTCTACCAAGTCTGCCAACTGCATCAGCCAACCTTCTTGTTGTACGGGAATGCGATATACTGAAGCAGCGCAAATCAAAATGTAAGCATCCTTCACCTGCTTTTCCAATCGATTAAATACATCTCTAAACCGATTTATATTGACTTGTATTCGCACTTGACTGGTAAGCTTATGTAATTCCCATTCATCTTTTTCGCCTACGATTATTCCTCCTTCTGCTTCCGCCAATGCGTTTTCTACATCTACTATCTTACTGCTGACTTCATTCCAATATGCTTGCACTTTTCCATCGAAAGATTCCCAAATTTCCCCGATAATCACCCGCAAAACTAGGGGATGTCCTTTGTAAGCTTTGCCAATTCGTAATAATATATTTCTATCTGGTGAATTCTGACTGATATCTAAACCTGTGATATCGAACAAAGCCTCTTGTTCGGATTGGCTTAGTCCATATAAAACTTGACGATGCCAAAAACTTTTGTAGCGGAAATCTACCAGCTTAACTGGCAAATCCAGAGAAGTAACTATTATCCGACTTTGGCAAGATTCTGCTGACAATAAGCTCAGAAAAAATTTTTCCCACCACTCGTCAGCAAAATCACCCCAGCCGTCTTCGTGATTACCAGTCAGCAGTCTTTCCAAAGAATCAATAAGTACTAGCACTTGATTCTCTCGTAGGTGCTTCACTAACCTCTGCAATAATCTTTCTGGATTTTTATCCTCTGGTGCAATTTTGTATCCCCACTCGATCAGCCATGAAGCAGCAACGCTTGCAAAGTCTCTGGCTTTATCTTCGTAGTCAAAATTTGCTCTACAAAATCTGTTTTTCCAGTCTTCCTGAAACCAGTCTTGCAACTTCAAAGCCAATTTTTCAGCCAGAGTAGTTTTGCCCATTCCTGTCAGTCCAAGAATGAGTAATAGACGACAGGAACCGCGAATTTTTTCGCTTAGTTCTTTGACCAGGTTTTCGCGACCTACCCAAGAAGAATCATAGGCAAAAAAATCTTCTGGTAAACTAAACTCGGACAAATTACCGCCATTCTGCTTAACTGATTTGGTAATTTCTCGCTTATCTAGTCCCAGCGCTTCACAAATTTCTTCAAATTTCGAGACATAGACAGGTTTGCTGTTGATGAAGTTGCTAATGGTCGATAGAGCTATCCCTAGATGCGCGGCTAAGTCTCCCTGCGTCAGAAAACCGTTACGCTCAAGCGCTGATAAGACATCTGGCTTGTGGTCTGGATGGATCTTGATTGAGCGTGGCATGGCTCATCCCGCCAAATTTACCAAAAATGGATCAATCTCTATTCTAAACGCAGGTCAGTCACGAAGTCAGGTATCAACTCAGTTATCAACTCAGGTAGCTCAGATTCGTACTCAGTAAATCCTTAACCATAATCGAATAGTGCAGCTAAAAAGCTATCAGTTGTTGATCGCTATCTCAGGAAGCGCTTAAGAAACAATGCTTGTCACGACTAAAGATATCGAAAAGTTGATTCAAGACGCTAAGGCCGCAGGCGCTGACCTTGCGGAAATTGATGAGCTTGAAGATCACTTATCAGAAATTAAGTCTGGAAAGTTGATGTTTATCCCAGATAGTGCTTTCAGTTATCAGAAAATTGAAAAAGACAGTACTAAGGTTATTTGTTTGTCCACTGTCCCAGTCTCAGCAGATGATGACGATGATTTTGAGGGAGTAAGTTTCAAGCCTCTTAAACCTCCTTTCGCTCCCAAGTAACATGATAACTTGAAAATATCAAAAAATATAAGTACCTAGCAAATGTACCTAATACTTGCTAGGTTGTTTTATAGTTTGCAAATGGAGAATAGGCATTGCGCGTAATAGACCATACTGGCAATTTTAGCCAACCAGAGTTACAAGAGTTAGCTAATTTTGTCCTCAACGATTTACTCTCTACGAATGTAGATATTGAATGGCTTGATGTCATAAGAATTCGCGAAGATACTCGCAGTGGTTATCGAGGATATTGGAAGTTTAAATTACATTTTGATGACCAAAATCGAATTGACGGAATTGTAGCTGTAGTTGTCCTAAACTATTACTATGTAAAAACACTCTCTCCACCAAGTAGACTGGACGTTCTAAAAGAGGTATTAGCTCATGAGTACGGACATCACTGGACTCTATCATACTTTCTAATAAATCAACATATTATCGATTTATGGAAGGAAAGGATGCCGATAGAATACTATCAGCTTCGAGGTTTAAACAATCAAGATCATGTTTGTGACTACTCCCAAGGTTGGCACTGTTGTGACAAAGAGATTATTGCTGAAGATTATCGAGTGCTATTTTCTCCAGCACCTTACAACGAGAATCATAGAATGGTAGGCAATTATGGTTATGCTAGTATACTTGCTCTGCCTAGCCCGGAAGTTGAAAATTACATAGAGAATCTAAATACTCTGTAAATAGTCTGTCGTTCCCCCACCCATCTATCCAATTTCCCCCAATTCTCTACTATTAGCTAGAGGCGATCGGCCCTTAAATGTGGCATATTTGCCTAAATAAAGTACAAAGAGCCACAATTATGGGACTTTTAGACCAAATCTTGAATTCAGTCAGCAATTCCGACCAACAAGGCAGTACAGGTCAGCTTGCTACCATTCTCAGCACCGTGCAGCAGCTCGGCGATGGCTATGGTGCCGACCCCTCAACCGTGCAAACCGCCTTGTCTGTGGTGGGAAATCATGTTCGCTCCGCCTTACAGCAGAAGCAAGCCACAGAAGGCTTTGAGCAAGCGCAGAGCCTTGTGAATCAATATAGCGGCACTTACCCTAACTCCCAAGCCGTCGATGCTCTTTTCGGATCTCATCAGGTGCAGCAAATCGTGCAGACAATCACACAAAGGACGGGATTCGATGCTGGCATGATTCAAGAAATGCTGCCGGTATTGGTTCCCCTGGTACTGAATTTACTGCAAACTGGCTCAAATTCTCAAAATCCTCAGCAGGGGTCAAATCCAGTGCTGAATTCTTTCCTAGATGCTGATAAAGATGGCGATATCGATATCGCTGATGCTATGGGGATGGCAGGTCGCTTTCTGAGTCAGTAGCTGTTAGATCGATTTTGTCAAAAGTCATTGGTCATTAGTCATTTGTTGACTACACTCACTCCGAGTCTAGTTTGAGGTCAACACTCAAGAGTTGATTTCGTCCTACATGGCGAGGGATGTAGCAAAAAGGAATGACTTTTGACTCTTGACTAATGACAAACTAATCAAATCTTCGTTAAATTTTAGCTAGATAATTTTGGATTTTGGACTATTGCTTATTTAATCCAAAATCCTCTCTTGCGAAGGTGGGCATCGTGACGGGAACCGCCAAGACGCCCACTTCGCGCAAAATCTAAAATCTAAAATCCACTACCAATGGGCTTGTGGCCCTGCCCAGGTATTAGCGACGCTGCGACCGAAGACGATCGGTTGATCTTTTTTTGCCGCCACAGTTTGACCGCCCAGATTAACTGCCCATAAGGGCGGCTTAACGTCACCTAATTCGCCAGCACGGAAAAGAACTTGGTCGGGTTTGGTTTGACTCCAACCTAACAAGACGGCTTGGCTGTATTCGATTTTACTGGGAGAGAGGGTTTTGGCACGATTCTGCTGCCGATCCCAGACAACGGCGTAGTCGGAAGCATCGGATGTGTTAAATTGGCCTTCAAATTGCCGTGCCAAAAGCCGATCGCCCTTTTGAGACCAAGAGACAGGCATCAAAATCGAAATCACCCCTAGCATATCGGCTGGTTCATTTTTCTTCAACGGATTATTTGCCAAGGGAGAATTAGCACTCACCGTCCGCAAATTCCCTGTAGCCAGATTTTCCACAAACATCACGCTACTGACGCGACTCTTGTACATTTCCGACTTCACTTGGATTTGAATGCGGCTGTAGGCTGCGTACTGACCATCTGGGGAAACCAGGGACGGGGTGCGATAGAAGCGTACCCCAGCACCTTTGGCTGAACTGACCTGTTCTTGAGTTGTCAATATCCAATTCCACGGAACGGGATGAGGGCTATCAAGCGGGTCAGTTTGCTGTGGTTCGGAGCTAGTAGGAGCGGCAGTAGGGACTGCTAGAGCGTAGCGGGACGCCCCTGCGACCTTCGCTTTTTGCAAGCGCAGCTTACCGGGTGACGCGCCCTCCTTGACAAGCTTTTTAGCCAAGGCAGATGAGTTAAAGCTGACTATCCCCGAAACCATGAGGAGTATAGCCGCCAGGGTTACCTGGTATGGTTTTGTGGGTCGCCATCCACGAAGCAATGGGTGTTGGAACATTTATAAATCTCTATAAAGCGTTTTTTTGTGTGAGGACGAACACCCAAGCGCTCTTTGAGCTTGTTTATCTTTTATTTATATCAGGCGAAGGATGTTTTAACTTGCAAATTCCATAATCTTTTTAATTTTTTAACTGCTGTTTGCCAAACTAAATACATTCAGGATCGGATGCCAACATCAGCGAATTAGAGATAATATCGCAGATGCTAGGTTGGCTTTATTGTTCAAGAGTGTTCGGATGAGGGAAACGAACGTGAAGGAATATTCAGATGAATCAACAGGCTTTGGCCGATTTTTACTGGTTTTGCTATTCAGATTGCTACTTTTGGCAGTAGGAGGCGTAATAGCGGCGCTTTTGGGGGTGGCGATCGCAACTGTGCGTCCCGGTACGACACCAAATAAGCCAATGGTTGCGAAATTGTTGCAACTTCCCGGCGATATGAAAAACCCGCCTACTACCCCCAACAATGCTACTCCCACAGAACAGACCAGTCCTGAGTCTGAAGCGGCGGCTGTTCCGACCGCACCAAAGCTGACGGCAGAACAGAGACAGAAATTGCAAGCGGAACTAAACCAGTTGCAGGCACAGTTGAAGAGTTTGCGCGATCGCACCGCCGCCTTGGAAAGCAGGGTGGGCAGCAGTGCTTCCACCGAAGCCCTGGAAACGCGAATCCAAGTTCTCACCCAGCAACTCAAAGCAACTCCCAAACCGCAACAGACTAGGGAAGCAGCAGCAGAAGTCGATCGAGTACCTTCCACCATTTCCACGTCTCTGATTTCTCCAGACACCCTGACAGCGACACTGCCCAGCGACGCCTTGTTCCAAGACAGCGATGCTACTTTGCGTCCAGAGGCACGCCTAATTTTGGACAAGCTGGTCGCCGAATTGCAAAATTACCCAACCGCAACTATCCGCATTGCTGCCCACACCGATGGCGCTGGAGAAGCAAAGAACAATCGAGTCCTATCCTTTCGGCAAGCTCAAGCGGTTGAACAGTATCTATCCCGTCTTAAAAACCGCTTGTTTGTGGTGGGGTACGGAGAAACTCGCCCTCTTGCTCCCAACGATACCAAAATCAACCTCCAACGTAACCGCCGGGTGGAAATTTCCGTTGAGAGTCAATAGTCATTAGTCATTTGTTCTTTATGAAAGTAATCTTTTTCGGCACTCCTCAGTTTGCAGTGCCTAGCTTGGAAAACTTGTTAAACCATCCCGATTTTGAGGTTGTGGCAGTTGTCACCCAACCGGATAAACGTCGGGGTCGCGGTAACGAGCTGATTCCCTCACCAGTGAAAAATGTTGCCTTGGCTCATCAATTACCAGTCTGGCAACCCCAGCGGGTTAAAAAAGATCCTGAAACGCGAAATCTGCTCAGACAAGCGCAGGCAGATGCGTTTGCAGTTGTAGCCTATGGGCAGATCCTTTCCCAAGAAATTCTGGATATGTCCAAGTTGGGTTGCATCAACGTTCACGGTTCGCTGCTGCCCAAGTACCGAGGTGCTGCACCGATTCAGTGGTGTCTCTACAATGGCGAGATGGAAACGGGGATCGCCACGATGCTTATGGATGCTGGCATGGATACGGGTGCGATGCTGCTAAAAGCTAATTTACCCATTCTGCTGATGGACAACAGCGAACAGCTAGCCCAGACGTTATCTGTGTTGGGGGCAGATTTGTTGGTGGAAACGCTGCTGAAGTTGGAAAGCGGGTCGCTTACTCCTATCCCTCAAGATTCGTCCCAAGCTACCTACGCACCGTTGATTAAAAAAGAAGATTACTGGCTTTCTTGGTCGCGATCGGCTTTTGAGTTACACAATCAGGTCAGAGGATTTTTCCCTGATTGCGTGGCAACTTTTCGGGGTGCGGCGTTGAAGATCTCCAGCACAGCACCCATTGCACCTGATTTTTGGTCACAGTTGCCCTCAGAATTGAGAGTGCTGGAGGAAAAATGGTTCGAGCTGTCTTCTGGTGCGGCACAACCGGGCGAGGTAGTGGCTATTGTTAAGGGAATTGGCCCGATCGTGCAAACGGTTGAGGGACTTTTGCTACTGCGGAAAGTGCAAGTGGCTGGTAAACGTCCGAAATCTGGTTTGGAGTTTGCCAACGGGATGCGTTTAGCAGTGGGAGAGGTCTTGGAAAACGGCCATTAGGGTAGGCGTCCATCTACTATGCTGAGGATTTTTCGTAGAAGCGGCAGCGATCGCACGGCCCCTCTGGATTGACGGCACAGCGAATTAGTTCTGAACGTGCATTGAAGTGGCAATTGGCATCTCCCAGCACCCAGCGTCCCTCGATCAGGCTTCTTTCTGTAGGGCGCGGTGCAGACTGTACGTACAGGGCAATTTTGTGCAACTTGTAGCGCCCTGACTTGAGTTGATAGCGGTGACGACGTTCTAAAACGGCGTAGGTTTTACCTTCCAAATCGAGATAGTTACCGGGTTGCGGTGTCCAGTCGAGATTCACGTTACCGAGGGACTGACGCGGATGCGTCAGAATCACCTCGGTTGGCAAAGAGTCTGGCTCCATAGCTTCCTCTGGATGTATTGCAGACGACATCTTTTAAGGTATCGCACTCAAAGCCTAGAGCCAGAGGGAAGAGGGAAAATGGTTACGGAGTAAGGGATGGAAAAACCAGAGGTAAGAGTTGGAGTTGTCCTAACCGACGAAAGCGGTTGCTATACAAAAGATAAATTTACTGATGCGAAATACATGAAGGAATAATTGGCTGCAATGGCTAGAGAGCCAAATATCCAATCAGAAATCGCAGTAATTAACGAAGAGTTTGTCCTTGCTGAAATGGATGGTTTAGAAGGGCTATGACCATTAAGCGCGTGGTGGCGCGATCGCACATCCTCAAATTAAGCATTTCCGTTCTCGATCGAGAAGGGATGCTCGCCTACTCCCAACTGCTTTTTGGTATTTTCCAACTGTTCCCAGAGCGCTTCAATGTCACTAAATGCCTGCTCTATCGAAAGCTTACCATTGCTTGCCAAGCAACTGATATAATTCACTCGTTGAGCAAATTCCTGTAAATTCGCATTGAACACTAAATTTTCTGGGCTAACATCACCGTAGTATCGGCTTTTAGGATATAAAAAACTATAAATAGGTAACATCTTTACCTCCTGGCATAAATTGCTTTTTACTTATACTTCTATTATTAGTCTCGTTCCGGATATTAATTAGTGATAGCAGTCAAGTGGTGTTGTGATAATAATCACCATCTAAGCATTAGTAGCAGATTGCCGCTACCATCTGCCAAAAGTACCAAGGCACACCTAAAAGATCGATCGCATATTGTCAAGTTAGCATTGCTTAAGTTTGGTGAAAGCGATCTGGTTTCACCAGATCGCTCGCTCGTGATTTTTTATGCCGAAAATCAACGCTTCTTCTTACCGCCACCAGAACTACCTTTTTTGTCAGAAGGCTCAGCTAAATCTGGAAACACCTCCCGCACCGCCGGATGCACCAACTTGTGCTTCTGAACATTCAAACCCTTACCTAGCGCTGGGTCTAATTCCAGTGCTTTCATGCCACGATTAGCCAGTTTCAGAACATAGGGTAAAGTACTATTATTCAGAGCCTGAGTGGCAGTCCAAGGAACGGCTCCTGGCATATTTGGGACACCGTAATGGACGACTCCTTCGTCGATGTAAACTGGATTGGTGTGAGAGGTGGGATGCAATGTTTCTATACAACCACCTTGGTCTACCGCCACATCGACAATTACAGAACCGGGATACATTTTTTTGACAAAATCTCGCGATACGAGGATAGGGGCTTTCTTTCCCAGTACCAAAACCGCACCGATTAATAAATCGGTGTCTGGAACATTGGCTTCGATCGCAGATGGATTACTGTATAGCAATTCCACTCTGGAGCCAAAAAGTGTTTCCAGATAAGCTAAACGGTCTACATTCACATCTAAAATTTGGACTCTAGCACCCATACCTATAGCAATCTTGGCAGCTTCCGTACCTACGACGCCACCGCCTAAAATCATTACTTTGCCCGGTCTGACTCCAGGAACACCTCCCAGGAGGACGCCTCGACCTCCTTGCTGTCTCTCCAGAAACCTTGCTCCGAATTGCACGGCTAGGCGTCCGGCGATGATGCTCATTGGGGTGAGGAGGGGGAGTTTGCCATCTGGCAATTCTACGGTTTCGTAGGCTATAGCACTGACTCCAGAATCAATTAGATGCTCGGTCAATACGCGATCGGCAGCCAAATGCAGATAAGTAAACAGTAACTGCTCTTTTTGGAGAAACTGGTACTCTGGTTTTAGCGGTTCTTTCACCTTGACCACCAGTTCCCTATTCCAGGCTTCTTCTGCTTTAGGCACAATTTTAGCCCCTGCCTGGATATAATCTTCATCCTTAAAACCCGCACCAGCACCGGCTGCTGTCTCTACAAACACAACATGACCCGCTTCGTGCAACACCCGCACGCTACTCGGACTCAACCCTACCCGAAATTCCAGATCCTTCGTTTCTTTGGGAACGCCAATTTCCATTTTTTACCTCAATCTGACCTATACTTCCAGCTTAAGTCGGCTAGCCTTATCCCGGCTTTATGGCAGAGTGTCAATACTGGTTAACCTTCTCTACAATAGAGAAGGTTAAGATTTGTAACTAGGCAACCCTGAGTAACACCTCTGGTTGGCAGCCAATCTGGCCTGGTGGAGAACAATTTGATTCAGAAAGGGTTAAAAAGTTTATGGCGCAAGGGTTCCAACCAAAAACAACACAACCGCAACCAACTACCACTCCGAAGCTGGAGGAACCAAAGTTTGGTTTTAATGAGTATGCAGAACGCTTGAATGGCAGAGCAGCTATGATCGGCTTTGCCCTCACCCTGCTGATTGAATACGTCACGGGTCAAGGTCTGCTGTCCTGGCTGGGCCTAAATTAGGGGCTAGGGGCTAGAAAAGTCACTCATTCAAAAGTCAAAAGTCAAAAGAAAATAGGGGCAAGGAAAAAAGCATTGATGCAAAAGAGAGAATTGTTCACTTTTGACTTTTGACTTTTGACTTCCCCAGTTCCATCTCTCCGATCGGGCTGGGAGTTCTACAATAGGAAGCGTTAATATCAGATCAAAAAGAGGAATAGTACCAATTGTGATGAATGCTGCTTGGGCGCGGTTTTTGAAGTCAGCCTACCGCAGGGAACCGATTACTAGCTTTGTGGTTACCGTTGGGGCGGTCGATGCTGCGATCGGTGGTTTGGGCGAGCGGTGGTCTTTATTCACCATCGGACTCGGAGCGGTAGGATTAGCGATCGCACTGCGTTGGTGGATGATTCACCGTAGCACCGCTGAAGTTCCCTCAGAAGCACCCGAATATTATTTACCCCCTAGCCCGTCTCGACCTCAGTTACCTAATTTGAGCGTTTCCAACCGGAAACATCCACCCCGCTAGATGAGCGGGTGAGCGGGTGAGCGGGTGACTAATGACTAATGACTAATGACTAATGACTAATGACTACAGCTGTTGTAGGCAAACTGCTTAAGATCGGTCAAGTTGCCGAGTCAAGCGGGTTGCCGGTAAAAACTATTCGATATTATGACGATCTCGGCTTACTATCCACAGTTGCGATCCGATCTGACTCAGGCTATCGTTTGTTTAATCTTCAGGTACTCAAAAGACTCGATTTCATCAAACGATCGCAGTCTCTGGGGATGAGTCTAAAAGAGATTCAACTATTTCTAGAAATTCACGATCGAGGTAAATTACCTTGTAGCGAAGTAAAGCAACATTTAGAGGCAAAGATAGAAGCGATCGCCAACAAAATCGAAACTCTAGAAATCCTGCGTTCAGAATTGCAAGAATTATTATCTAGTTGGCAAGAACAACCATCAGCCGACTACCTAGACAAAATCATCTGTCCCAACATTCAATCCGAACAGGATGAAACCTCATAAAGTTAAATCCAAAAGGCCAAAACAGAACAACCCGATCCTCTTAAATCTTTCTTTTATCTTTTGCCTTTTGACTTTTAACTTTCTCAGTCAAGGGCAGTCGAATACTACTGCCCAGTATAAACCATTGCCCGTTCCAGTTCCGCCTGGGCCTGTCGTCGTTCCAGTTCCACCTTTTCTCAGTACTGGAGGATGGCAAAACGTTAAATTACTGCACGTTCTCAAAGCTCATTGGGGTCCCGTTTATGCCCTTACCTTTAGCCCCGATGGAAAATTTATGGCTAGCGGCGGAACTGATATTGACACCAAAATTAGGTTGTGGAATCCCATCAAAGGCAAAAATATTCGCACCATCCAAGCTCATAGCAACAGGGTACTTAGTCTTGCCATTACTCCTGATAATCTAACTATTGCCAGCGGTAGCGAGGACACCACGCTCAATCTCTGGAGTCTCAAAACTGGACGATTAAGTCGTAGTTTAACACAAGATTTTAGTAATATTTTGTCACTTGCTATTACGCCGGATGGTCAAACATTAGTCAGCGGCGGTTTGGATGGAATAAAATTAATAGATTTGCGGACGGAACGATTGCTTTACACTCGCGTTCCTTTGTCTCAACCACTTGTTTATACACTGGCGATTAGTCCCGACGGTCAGCTTTTGGCTACTGGAGGTAGGGATAAAGTAGTTCAACTGTGGAACTTAGAGACTAGCCAATTTCTCGGTGCTATACCGGGTCATCTGGGTGCTATTACTTCTGTGGCATTTACTCCTGATGGTGAAAACTTAATCAGTAGCAGTTACGATCATACGATTAAAGTATGGAATCTCAGAAAAAAGAGATCTTATACACTTTTAGGACATCAAAATATAGTTAATTCTATAGCTGTTAATCCAGATGGGCGTACTTTAGCTAGTGCAGGTAGAGATGGTTTAAAACTTTGGGATTTGCAAACGGGGCAGCTAATCGGCTCGGTTCCGCTAGATACAGACTGGGTGCAGTGTGTTGCTTTTAGTCCTGATGGGCAATTGCTAGCGAGTGGTGCGTATGATGGCACGATTAAGATTTGGCAAGCTAACTCTAATTTCGTCCCGCCCAATTTTAGATAAAAAATTAGGGAGGGAACTAATATTCCCTCCCTTTGAGTCTTTCTTGTTTTCTGTTTCAGACTGTTCTTTGAGTTTCTTGCGTAGCATCTGTTGTTGCTTCTTGAGTTGTCGCCCACGTGCGGAACCGCCTCTGCCTTTGTCGTTTCTGCCTTCTCGGCGGGGTGACTCCCAGCGCTTGAGTAGTCGAGCCATTGTTTTTGCCTTTTTATAGTATGGTTTAGCAACTAAATTCTAGTGTAGTTCAATTGTAGCACATTGTCAAATCCATCGAAATTAGTGCGATCGCCTACTTGACTTTGTTTGAAATTTGGTTTATATTTATAGAATGGTAATCTGTGGGCTCATATATACTAAGTTTTATTACTAAAGCAAATAGCCATCTTGCGATCGCATGACTCAAACCACTAACCCTGGCATTCCCTTTGAAGTGGAGGGAGAAGTTACCTATCTAGCCCCAGACTCTGCGGAGGGTAAAGCCTTGCAGCGTATCCGCAACCCTATCCCTGAAGATGAATGGTGAGCAGTAGGAGAGATTGGGGAAGACATTGATATGGAAACAGTTAGGGAGCGGATTAAACAGCGTGGCTACAAAATCCAGGTATCTTCTGAAGATTCATCCACTGGTAAACAGTGAAGATAATCCCCAAAAGCACAATACTCTTCGACAGACGCGCTTCCCCAAAGTAAAAGCTACAACTGGTATAGTGCAGTAGAAAAAGTGCCATGCCAGAGAATCCCGATCGGCCCAAAGAATACGATGCCGTTCTTGGCGGACAAATCCCATCCTTATTGAGTGGGGCAGTTTTGGGAGGACTAGCAGGAGCCAAGCATCGACTGAAAAGCGAAGTAGTAGAGTATCGCATTGGGGCGCTAAGGGAGGCGCTGAACTATGGAAATGCAGGCTTAGAATTGATAATTCCGATGCTAGAGGACAAAGCACGGGAAGTAAGGGATGCTGCTTGCTTGCTGTTTAGAAAGTCAGAACAGATTATCCTACTTACTCATGGTGTAGCTGTTTGGAATAAGTGGAGGGTGCGTTCCATACATCTGGAGGGTTGCGATGTAGACCTCAAGGAAGTCAACCTCAGCGGAGTTGACCTCAGCGGAGTTGACTTCAGCAAAGCTGACCTCTGCGGCGCGAACCTCTGCGGCGCGAACCTCTGCGGTGCGAACCTTTGCGGTGCGAACCTTTGCGGTGCGAACCTCTGCGGAACTAACCTCTGCGGCGCTAATCTCAGGAAAGCTAACCTCAAGGGGGTTAACTTCAAAGGGGCTGACCTCAGCAAAGCTAATTTCCAAGAAGCTGACCTCAGTGGGGCTGACCTGAGAGGGTTTAACCTTAGTTACCTTAATTTCAGATGGGGGAAACTCAACCAGGCGAACCTCTGCGGTGCTGATTTACGCTGGGCGAACTTCTTTCAAGCAAGCTGCAAGGGGATTAATCTCAGCGAGGCTAATCTCTACACGGCTAATCTCAGGGAGGCTAACCTGAGTGAGGCTAATCTGAGTGAGGCTAACCTGACGATAGCTAATCTGGAAAAGACGTACCTGAGCGATGCTAACTTCAGTGGGGCTAACGTCAGCGGGGCTAATTTCAGAGAAGCGAACGTCAGTGGGGCTAACTTTATGGGGGCTGACCTGAATAACACGGATCTCAGTGACGCTTTCCTATATAGGGCTAACTTTAAAGGGGTTGACCTCAGCGACGCTTTTCTATATAGGACTAACATGGAAGGGGCTGACTTCCAAGGTGCAATTATGCCTAATTGCACAATACATGAATAGCGATCGCGATTTCCCACAACAACAATTCTTTTGCAAAGATGCTCTCTTCAACGCTCTGACGAAGTAAAATCTAAACCTGGTATAGTGCAAAAGAAAAAATGCCATGCCAGAGAATCCCTCAGAACCCAGACACTATGATGTTGTGCTTGGTGGTAAAACTCCACCTCCCTTGACTGGCGCGGTTTTGGGAGGATTAGCAGGAGTCAAGCAGCGACTGAGGAGTGTAGTAGCAGAACATCGAATTGCAGCGCTAATGGAAGCACCCAATTATGGGGAAGCAGGTTTGGATTCGATAATTCAGGCATTGGATGATAAAGCAGAGCAGGTGCGGGATACTGCTTGTATACTATTGCAGGGGAAATTAGCAAAACTCACCCTTCTTAAAAAAGATGTTGCTACTTGGAATAAGTGGAGGGCGCATTCTATCCGCTTAGAGGAGGGTATTAATGTAGACCTTAGCGCAGTGAACCTAAGCGGGTTTAACTTGAGTGGGTTTAACTTCAGCAGTGCTAATCTGATGGGGGCAAACCTCAGCGGTGCTAACCTGAGAGGGGCCGATCTCAGGGGCGCTAACCTCAGCGAGGCTAACCTGACAGGGGCCGATCTCACGCAGACTAACCTGACTTTCGCTGGCTTCTGGAAAGCTGACCTCAGACAGGCTAATCTCACAGAAGCTAACCTCACACAGGCGGATCTCCGGCGGGCTAACCTGGGCGGTGCAACTATGGCTGATGGCACAATACATGAATAGCTAGGGGCTAGGGGCTAGGGGCTAGGGGTTTCAGGAATTAAGAAGCTCCAGCAAGCAATTATCGCTGATGGCACAATACATGAATAGCGATCGCACCCACTACACCTCCCCAAACCATAAAATTAATCAAATAGCTTAAATAACAGGGGCAGTAGGGTTGTGAAATCGTCCTCAAAAGGTATTTATAAAGTCCAAAATCAGACAAAAAACAAAGAAATTTTACCTAAAAACAAGGACATAGCTTACCCGTTACTGGAAATCAACAAACTGTTATCGGTAGCTGCATCTAAAGGTACTTACCATCTATCGCAGGGAAAGCAACTACCACGGGGATGTCCCAGGATACCGCCGTTGCTACAGTTGCGGGGATATCAGCAACAAGCGATCGCCAGTTGGTTTGCCAATAAGGGAAGAGGTACGCTGAAAATGGCGACTGGTAGCGGTAAGACGATTACCGCATTGGCGATCGCAACTGAACTCTACAATAAAATTGGTTTGCAAGTCTTGCTTGTCGTCTGTCCCTATCGTCATTTAGTAACCCAGTGGGCGCGAGAATGCGAGAAATTTGGCCTAGAGCCAATCTTAGCATTTGAGAAGCGGGACAGTTGGCAAACTCGACTTTCCACACAACTATATAATGTGCGTTCTGGCAATGAGTCTTTTCTCGCCGTCATCACTACCAATTCCACTCTCATAAGTGAAGGTTTGCAGTCGCAGCTAAAATATTTCCCAGAAAAAACCTTAATTATAGGAGACGAAGCTCATAACTTGGGCGCACCTCGGTTGGAAGAAAGTTTGCCTCGCAATGTGGGGTTGCGATTGGCTTTATCTGCAACGCCAGAAAGGTATTTTGATGAAGATGGCACCCAATCGCTATTTGATTATTTTGGGCCTGTTTTGCAACCGGAATTCACTCTCAGAGATGCGATTCAACAGGGTGCTTTGGTGCATTATTTGTACTATCCCATTTTGGTGGAACTGACAGAATCGGAAAGCCACGCTTATATTAAATTAACGAAAAGTATTGGGCGCGCGCTACTATATCGCCAACGAGAAGGACAAGCAGATGGAATATCGGATGAGGAGAATCAAGATTTAAAGCCATTGTTGATGCAGCGGGCGCGTTTAATTGGGGCTGCTGCTAATAAATTAAAGGCTTTGCGCGATTTAATGTTTACTCGTTTGGAGAGTAGTCACACTTTATTTTATTGCGGTGATGGTTCGGTGGAAAGCACGCACCAACTCAAGGCGGTAACTAAGATTTTGGGAACTGAATTGGGTTATCGGGTAAACACTTACACCGCTAAGACTTCTTTAGATGAAAGAGAGGATTTGCGGCGTCAATTTGAGACGGGTGAATTGCAAGGTTTGGTGGCAATTCGCTGTTTGGATGAAGGGGTGGATATTCCGGCAATTAAAACTGCCGTAATTTTGGCGAGTAGCGGTAATCCCCGTCAGTTTATTCAGCGCCGGGGACGAATTTTGCGCCCTCATCCGGGTAAGGAACGGGCTACTTTATTTGACATGATCGTACTCCCTCCAGAACTCGACAGAGAAACTTTGGAAGTCGAACGCAATCTGCTGCGAAAGGAGTTGCGGCGATTGGTGGAATTTGCCGATTTAGCAGACAATGCGGGGGAAGCGCGGATGAAGTTGTTGAGTCTACAAAAACGTTATGGTTTGTTGGATATTTAAGGTACGTTGTTGCGCTTTAGCGCTAAAGCGCAACAACGTAGCAAATCATAAATTTTATGTTTCGTTACATAGTTTAGTTTTTTATTGCCGATTTGGAACTTTCCGATCGATCGCGCATAACAACGAGGAGTTGATTTTTTAAATCTTACAACGTAAAATTGCCCTTTTTCGAGAAAAAGGAATCAGGGTAATATGTGTAAGCACGCAAGCATCCTCGTTACCGCGTTTACGCGCTATTATAACTGCCAGGGCTGACGATCGTCCGCAATTGCTACACTCTACGCACTTACGTTCTAAGATCGATCGAATAAGCACAAATTTTCAGGGTAGGGACGAGATGAGTGAGGAAGTCAGCCTAAGTTACGTACAAGAGCCTCTAGCGACGGCTCCACCAGAGGTACGGCAAATTATTGAGCGGGTGAGACAAGCTGAGAAAGATAAGCTTTATATGTCAAAACCCAAAGGCATTAACGACGACATTCTCGCAATTATAAAGGAATGCGTCAAATGAAATTAATTTCTCTCAAAATTTGTAACTTTCGCTGCTTTTATGGGAAAATGCCAGAAATTTTACTTTCTGGGGAAGAACAGCGAAACACGACGATTATTCACGGTAACAACGGATCGGGAAAAACGACGTTGTTGAATGCCTTTACATGGGTGCTGTATGAGAAGTTTACAGCGGCTTTTGCTTCGGAAGAACAGTTGGTGAATAAAAGAGCGATCGCCGAAGCAAAACAGGGAGAATCTGTAGAATGTTGGGTGGAAATTGTTTGGGAACACGACGATAAACGCTATCGTGCCAAACGAGAATGTCGCGCCTACAAAGGCGAAACCATCGAACAAGGCGAAAGTAAACTGTATATGCAGATAGCTGGAGAAGATGGGAGATGGAACCTTCCACAACAGCTTCCCGAAGATATAATTGGGCGAATTTTACCGGAAAGTTTGCATCAGTATTTCTTCTTTGACGGAGAGAGAATCGAGAGAATTGTGCGTTCTGACAATAAAGTAGAAATTGCGGAAGCAACTAAAACGATGCTGGGAATGAAGGTATTAAATCGTTCCATTGAGCATCTAGGGAACGCCAAGAAAACCTTGGAAGAAGAGTTAAAATCAATTGGCAATACGGAGACGCGCCAAATATTAAAGCAGAAAGAACAAAAAGAGAAAGAGACTGAGAAATTAACTAATCGCCAAACTGAGATTAGCCAGGAGTTATCGCACCAAGAAACACTCAAAAAAGAAACCAGCAACCGTTTTCGGGATGTTAGCGGTGCCAAAGATTTAGAAGAGAGACGCAAAGAGTTAGAAACTCAAAAAACCACAAACATAGACAGACTAAAACAAAGTAAAGAAGCGTTGCAACGAGCTATTTCAACCAGAGGTTACGCGGTTTTCCTACCAGAAGTAACCGCTGAGTTTCGTGCGATCGTAAATGATTTGAAACAGCGAGGTGAGTTAACTGGTGGAATTTCACAGGAATTTGTTAATGAGTTACTGAATTCCAAACGCTGTATTTGCGGTGCAGAGTTACACGAGGGAAATCACTTCCACGAAAATGTCAGCAGTTGGTTAGATAAAGCTAGCATAGCTGCTGTGGAAGAAACGGCTATCCGCACGATCGCACAGGTGGATGAAATTGATAAACAAACGCCGAAACTTTGGGAGGATATTGACAAAGAACAAGCTAATATTAATCAGTTCCGTCAAGAAATTTCCCGCGTTGAGACGCAGTTAGATAATATTAGCGAAGAATTAAGAAAGAATCCGGCAGAAGAGATTCGCAACTTGCAAAAGCGATTGGATGAAATTGAAGGTAAAATCCGAGAATTAACTTTAGAAGAGGGAGAGAATAAGCAGAAGATTGCGGATTTAAATATTGAGATAGAAAATCTCGGTAAGCAAATCGCCAAACAGGAATTGAATGAGGCAAAGCAAGCGATCGCACAGCGACGTATTGCCGTTACTCAGGATGCGATCGAACGTTTAACGGATTTTAGATATCGTTTAGATAAGCATTTTCGGGTGCAATTAGAAAAGCGAGTTCAGGAGATTTTTAGTTCGATTTCATTTAAGAATTACCTGCCAAAACTCACCGATAAATATGAGCTAACGCTAGTAGAAAATACGGCGGGTAGAGAAGCCCCTGTCGCCGCATCGACGGGAGAAAACCAAATTCTCAGTCTATCATTTATCGGTGGCATCATTGACAGAGTGCGAGAGTGGACTAAAGATGAATTGATGGTGCCAGATAGCAGCACATTTCCAATTGTGATGGATTCGCCGTTTGGCAGTTTGGATGAAATATATCGCAGGCAAATTGCTAATATTATTCCCAAATTGGCGAATCAATTGGTGGTTTTAGTTACTAAAACGCAGTGGCGGGGTGAGGTGGAAAAGGAAATGACTAATCGTATTGGTAAGGAGTATGTGCTGACTTATTACTCTTCTAAACCAGATTGCGAAGAAGATATAATTGAGTTAGATGGTATTCCCTATTCCTTGGTACGTCAAAGTCCGAATGAGTATGAATATACGGCAATTACAGAGGTGGAGTATGAGTTTTAGTTCATCGCCGATGTTGCATAATTTGGTAACTGATACCTGGGTGAAGGTGAGTTGGGAAGAGTTTTTGGTATTAACTGAAAAGCCTGAGTATGAGGATGCTAGATTTTATTACGATGATGGTTATATGAGGGTTGAAACTATGGCAATAGGGCCTACTCACGGTCAAGATAATGCTATCCTTTCTAAGGTAGTAAGTCTTTATGCAACGATGAAGAATATTCGCATTAAGGAATTAGCTAATACAAGTTTTAGGAAAGCAGGTATGGCTGAATGTCAGCCAGATTTGGCTTTCTACATTGGGGCAGATTTTCAGTTTCTTCCTCGGAATAATTCTCCCATAGATTTAGATAATTTTGAGCCACCAACTTTGGTAGTAGAAATAGCATCAACTTCTCTAAATGATGATTTAGGTCGGAAACGGTTACTCTATGAACGGTTAGGAGTGAAAGAATATTGGGTTGTTGATGCTAGTGATGATGATGTAATTGGGTTTGAAATTTCGGAAAGGCGTAGTGGTGAAATTCAAGATTCAAGGGTGTTGCCAGGTTTATCTATTGCGATGGTTGAAGAAGCATTACAACGCAGACAGACACAGGATGATGGAGAAATAAATCGCTGGTTAATTCAAACTTTCAGCCAAAGTTGAAAGAAAATTTCATCTATGCTAAGATTGAAGAATGAGTGATTAATAGGAGTCCAATACAATGGAAAAACTAATTGTGAAAAGCCCATATATGGAAAGGGCAACTAAAATGATTAAGGATGCGATCAGTAAAAAAATTGCCCTTTTAGAACATAGCAGGCAGCAATACCACAAAAGATTGGATAAGTTTGAAAAAAAATACAATGTTACATCAGAGCATTTTATCAAGGAATGGGCGGCTGAAGATTTGGAGGGAAAAGATATGGAGTATGTAGAGTGGGCGGGGGAATATAAGTTATATTTGTTATTGGAGGAAGATTTGAAGATACTGAAAAGTTTAGAATATGTCGCTAAATGAGTACATTGAGGCAGTAAAGACAGCAGTTCAAAAACTAGATGATTATAATTTGTCTGAGTCGATTGAATCTCAATCAGATGTGAGAAAAGATCAAACAGCAGTTTTGCATATCAAAGTTATTCTCATCGATAAGTCTGAACTTTATGTCAGGGAGTATCTAGATGGACGAGATAGAGTAACGAAAGTTAGTTATTCCTATCAGTATCAGGCAGATGATAAGTCTCTGCTTTTTAGATATGATAATTCCCAACACAAACCGCTTTTAGGATTTGAGGAACATAAACATCAGCGAGATGGTTCTATTATTCCCAATCCAATGCCAAGTATTGAGGCAATTATAGATGAAATAATGGATTTATTTGGTTAGGTCAAGAAAGGATTAATTTTAATGCGAAAAGAGTATAAAAAACTGGTGCGCGACTTTATCCCCGAAATCATCCACCAAAATGGTTTAAACTGCGGCATTACCACCTTAACAGAAACAGAATATCAGCAAGCTTTACGCCAAAAGTTAATCGAAGAAGCGCAAGAAGCTGCCGCCGCTAACAAGCAAAATTTAGTAACAGAATTAGCAGATTTATATGAAGTTATGGATGCGATTATGGTAAAATATGATATTAGTCGAGAATTAGTCATTGCCGAACAGTTGCGGCGACGCAAGGAAAGAGGCGGTTTTGAGAAGCGGATTCAGTTATTATGGACTGAGTAAAAATCAATGAGTGCCACTAAAATTAGAATTGCCAAAGATAAAGCTGATTTAGTAAAAGCCTTAACTCTCTCCAAAGAAACTACTGGGCCCTTTCAAACTTATGCTGATGTAATGGTATTTGCAGCAGCCTTGGGTGCAAAGCGCAAAAAGCGATCGCCTCTGGGTGAAATCTCCAAAAGAGATCCCCTACCAATTGGGATAGAAATTTTTATATCAAGGGGATATGATGCGGTAATTAAGCTGTTAGCGATCGCAGAAACTAAAAACACACAAATCCTTTCCCCAACTGATGAAAATTCCGAAGAACAACGCATCCATATTTTTGAAGAATATGCTAATGGTGGACTGGAGATTTTGCAAGATGAATTAAGAGGAACAGTAAACTATTCTGAAACACTGCTGTTACTGCTAATTTCGGAAAAAGGGAAGCGAGAGGAAATAGAAGGCGAGTTCGATCTCACCAGATTCCTGTCTTGAACACACCCCGCACCCTGAAGGGTGGGGCTACACAAACAAAGCCTGCCTACGCAGGCTAAATAAAGACCGCGTAGGCGGTCTTTGTTCGTATAGCCGCGCCTTTAGGCGTTAGGCTGTGGGTTGAGAAACCCGGTTTCTGACTCCTGTGAGTAACTCCTAATTAATTCAAAACTGGCGGTAATCCCACTTCCTTTGGTGCAACGAATTTACCATTAAATCCTATCGCTTTATCTTCAAAAGTTCTCGCTTCAGCAAGATCCCGGCGCAAATCCGCACGTTCCAAATCATCATTAATTCCCCCTAAAATATACACCAATAATTTCGCCGCCAAATCTTTCCCCGCTACTAATATTCTCTTCTTATTCGGGTCATACAAAACGCCATACCAAAGTGATTCAGGATAATCCATATTGCTAAAACCTTCATCCGTATCGAATTTGCGGAGTTTCTCAAAAACAGTTTTCAGCGACAACTTTTTCCGAAATACCACAATTCCCAAAGCTTGCGCCAAAGCAACTTGTCCCACCGGACGGAAAAGTATATTCCCTTCCCCCCCATCTTTCTCAAAACTGAAGCGGCGCAATTGGGGGGTTTCCTCACCGGATTCCAATCTCTGCAAACTCGGTAAATTTGCTAAGTTATCGAATAATTTATGAAATTCTGCCACCCCTTCTTCCAGTTCCTCATCATCGGGACGCATGGGAATTAAACCTTTATCTTGGGAAGGTTTCCAATAGGGAAATTTTTGCCCCAAATAGCGTTCCGACATCTCTGTTAGGGCTTGCAAAGTTGTTAAAACTGTTGCTTTTGATGCGACGGTGGCGCTATCCCAATTCACGCGAGGATTGCGATTTTCCTTATCTTTGAATAGCGGATGAGTGACGGAAACTTTTCTGGCAATAATCGCAAAACCGTTATTTTCATCTAATTGCGCTAACTGTCCTTTTGTTAAAGGTGCTGCCATCAAGTTGACGTGAACAAAAATAGACCTGACTCGCCTTCTTGCTTCTTCGCGGGTTTCCCCTGGAACAATGGCGGAAATAAATTCAATGCCAATCTTTTCTTTAGCTAAGTTTTGCAAATAAGCAGGGTCTACTTGGTATTCCTCTTTGAGGTCATCAACTGTAATTACCGCGCCTGTAGGTTTCTTCTCCTTTTTATATCGCTGGAGTTTCCCAGTTTGGATTAACTCCATTAATCCCTGTACTCCCATGAGGCGATGTTGACCGTCTAAAGCAAAAATAGTTACATCTTCGGAAACGTTCAATAAACCAACTTTCGCATCTTTATCTAATGGCATAAAATCAGCGGCAGATTTAATTGCCTTTCCGTTTTCTCCCCACTCGTCAGCTTTGGGGTTATCTACCCAAGGTTGATTTATTACTACTAAAACTGGTGGGAATTTGTGATGTTTTCGCGCTGCTAAATACTGCGCTAAAGGTGCTTGACGCGACCAATCTAAAGGACGTTGTTGAATTTCTTCTATGGTTTCGGCGTCAATTTCAATATTTTGGGTGTCGGGATTGAATTTGGGACGGAAAAGCGGGAGGCGGGAGGCGAAGCGAACTCGACTGGCAAACCATTCGAGGGTGACTGAACCGATATAAGCTTCGCTACCACCCATTTCGATTTTTTGGACTAAAATTTGGTCGTTTCGGCTCAGAAATCGGTTTAAAAGGAGGGCTAGCGCTTGTTTTTCTTGGTTTTCTCTCTCCAGGATTTGACTGGCGAGGTCTGTGGCGGGATTGCTGGGAATGTTCATGGTTGGGAAATGGGACGGGACTCGTCAGAAACCCGTTCGCTGGGTTTCTTGGGTAATTTTTAAAGAGTAGTAGTAAAAAAGAGGTTAGTCAAGATTCTTTTTAAAAATATTTGTGCTATAATTATAGCAACCGCCTTGGCGGTTAGGACATTATGAATTGCTGAAACCCTTGATTATAAACCCTTCTTCCCCTAGTGCGTGTTTGCAAACTACAAATTTGGTGTAGGGGCGAAGCATTCGGGTGATAAATTCCGGCTTTAAACCAGTGTTTTGTTCCCGAATGCTTCGCCCTTCGAGGGTTTGCAAACACGCCCTAGTCCCTAGCAAGAGAGCCCCTAGTCCCTAGCTATAAGTTATGATGGGGCGACAACTATGGCCCAAAAGTAGACCCGATCGGCTTTTCGGCTTTTATGTATAGCCCTTATAAGGTAGATGAGGTATGACTGACAGCTTATATAACCACTAAATTAAGAGGGCTAAAGCCCAACTACGTACCTCACTTACTTGAGAACCGCTATATAAGTTAAAACGGTAATTTTAGCAACCTCACGACACCGAGTTCTTTCGTTTCTTCAATCAATCCTATTTTGATAGTTTGGGGATTTCTGCTATAGCCGAAAGTTTGAAAAACTCTGTCCCATACGCTGAGAAGACTGGCATAATTAGAGTTAGTTTCTTTGACAATTTGAGAGTGATGTAAGCGATGATAGTTTGGCGTAACGATCAGATAACTTAAAACTTTATCTACACGATATGGTAGATGCCAATTGCTATGGTGAAAAACTACAATAATTGTAAACACTAATTCATAAACTACTGCATGAATTGGCCTGATGCCAAACAGCCAAATCAAAAATATCTTAGGCAAATTGGATAAAAGCACCTCAACAGTGTGAAAACGATAAGCTGTAGAAATATTCATCGACATTTCAGTATGATGCACGCGATGAAAGCGCCACGCTATAGGCCAAACGTGCATTAATCTGTGCCAAAAATAGAGATACGCATCTAGAAGGAAAAAAGATAAAATACCTACCAACCAAAGTGGTTTAATTCCTTGAAATAAACCTAACCAAATGTTTTGCTGCCAGACCCATTTTAAAAGTAAAATAGTCGTTAAGCTAGTGGCGATCGCATTCAGCACCCCCAGAGCAAAATTGTGAGATATTCTTTTATAAAAACTCTGCTTATATTGGAAAAACGGAAACAAATTTTCCAATATGCCGAACATGAAAATACTGCCTAAAACTGCGGTCAACTTAGCGTCCATAGCAATAGCCTTTATATTCTTAACTCTTACTTCGCCAGTTAATCTGCAACAAACTACCTATTAAAAAGCCAATTATTAGCCCGGAGTTGTGACCAAGCATACTAACTTGTGGAGTTATTAAGTCAAAAATAGCTTGCAGCCCAATAATAGATAAAATGCTTTGCAAACCCTTAGCTGCAACACGGGATTTGTCTCTCAGCCAGCCTCGCAACATAATCGCTGCTATGACGCCAACCAAACCCATAATAGCTCCAGATGCGCCCACCGTAATTTGATCTTGAGAAGGCACAAATCTAGCCAATATACCGATCGTCTGAGCAGGCACAAATCTAGCCAAAATAGCGATCGCGAACATAGACCCCATCCCACACACAAAGTACGAAATCAGGTATCTCCAAATGCCTAGACTGCGTTCCACAAAAGAACCAAGAACATACAGAGCCATCATATTCATCCCTAAGTGCAAAAAGCCAAAGTGCAGAAAAGTTGCACTAAGCAGACGCCACCATTCTCCAGCCCAAACCGCTTTTGGAGACAATGCACCTAGATTATATAAATTATTAAGATTCTCGCTGCCACCCGATCTTATTTCTAACGCAAATACGAGGAAATTTATCAAAAGTAGCGCGTAAGTAGCATAAAATTTATTCCCGCTTAAAATTACAGATCTGCCGTATTGACCTTCGTGTTTTAATTCATTAGCAACACGAGAGAGAATTTTTCTTGATGACTCAGTGAGTACCAAATCGGGATCGATGGAAGGTTGGGACAAGCGAAGTGCGATCGCATTACTCAAACCAATATCGCCGCTATGAGAAAGAGCCAACAGTCGATCGCGAGCCATATCCTCATTTCCAGCCGCCATTTCAGCAGTTGCTAACCAGAATTGGCAGATATTCTGGGTAAAAATTGCCGCCATTGGGCCAGACAACAATTTTTGCAAATGTTCGGTTTGACCGCAAAATGCCAAAATGAACATTCTTACCGTATTCACCCCTGCCCCATCACCCGTCTTCTCTAAAAAAGATTCAAAGCGATCGAACTCATGCAGCAAACCATTCAAATCCCCCGTTTCCCCTAAAGCTCGCAAGTAGTAAGACACCACAGTCGAGTCTTTAAATAACACCTTTTCTGATAAATTATTACGTATCCACAAGAGTAACTCTTCCCAGCGAGATCCCATTCGATACAGTAAAACCGTGGCATTTCGACCGATCGGAGTAGCATTAGTCTGATAGCGATTTAAGATTTTCATCGCATCAGCCATATTGCCACGTTGCCCCATTTCCAGCGCCCGTAATAATTCCGGTTGTTCGATCCATCCATCAGCAGGATGCAGCCAGCGCAAGCGTTTCATCAGTTTGCTAGCTTCACCGTAGCGCCCCACAGAAATCAATTGGCTAGCCTTCTTCATACCATTGAGGGGAAGCAGCACTAAAATCATCCACAAACTGCCACCAATCAAACCAGCTATATTAGGAGCCAGATATAACATTCCTCCTGTTACCGCCACAATAAATAGGGTAACTATCACCCAGCCACGCAATTGGTGAAAAGGAATTCGTGTCAGCCAAATCAGTAGCACAAGGCACCAAAATCCGATCATCCAGATCAGCAAATGATTAAGATCCATAAAAAATTAAAGTGTATAACTGTATAGCTTTTTTCTCTATTCTTGTTAATATCGCACATATTTCAAGTTGCGATCGCAATCCGCCAATACGTAGGGTGCGTATAGCCGATCTCAACCTGGGAACGAGTCTAAGTAAGGAGAGGCGCTTCTCTTCCCCCCCCTCCCTGTGGACGGGGAGGGGGCAGGGGGGTGGGGTCAGCTTACATCCAAAGTCCGCACCAAAAAAGCCCACTTATCAGCCGCCTCCTCAATAATTTTAGCCGTAGGCTTCCCAGCACCGTGACCAGCCTTAGTTTCAATGCGAACTAACACCGGCTCAGATCCAGCGTGCGCCGCCTGCAAAGCCGCTGCAAACTTGAAACTATGCGGGGGTACTACCCGGTCATCACGATCGGCTGTAGTAATCATCGTAGCCGGATAAGCCGTGCCAGATTTGAGGTTGTGCAGAGGCGAGTAAGCATAAAGCACCTCAAACTCCTCTGGATTGTCAGCCGAACCATACTCAGAACACCAAGCCCAGCCGATCGTAAACTTATGGAAGCGTAACATATCCATCACCCCCACAGCTGGTAAAGCCGCCGCAAATAAATCGGGACGTTGAGTCATGCACGCACCCACCAACAATCCCCCATTGCTGCCACCTGCGATCGCCAGTTTAGCAGGAGACGTATACCCATTGGCAATCAGCCACTCAGCCGCCGCAATAAAATCATCAAAAACATTCTGCTTTTTCAGCTTAGTTCCTGCTTGGTGCCAATCTTCACCGTACTCGCCACCACCGCGCAAATTGGCAATAGCCAAAACCCCCCCCAACTCCATCCACACCAATTGACTAACCGAAAAACTGGGTGTCAGCGAAACATTAAAACCGCCGTATCCGTACAGATAAGTGGGATTATTCCCATTTAATTGCAAACCCTTCTTGTGGGTGATAAACATCGGCACTTTCGTACCATCCTTGCTGCTGTAAAATATCTGCTTCGTCTCATAATCATCTGGATTTAAATCAACATTCGGCTGACGGAAAAGCGTACTTTCACCGCTCACCATATCGTAGCGATAAATACTTGCTGGTGTCGTGAAACTTGTGTAGCTGTAAAAAGTTTCTCTATCGTGACGCTTACCGCCAAAACCACCCGCCGAACCGATTCCCGGTAACTCCACTTCCCGGACATAAGCGCCGTTGAGATCGAAGATTTTGATTTGAGTGTGAGCATCTTTCAAGTAATCAGCAACAAACCAATTATTCAGCAAACCCAACCCTGACAAAACTTCCTCTGCCTGGGGAATGATTTCTTGCCAATTCTCGCGAGATGGGTTGCTGATGTCTATTGCAATAACTCGACCTCGCGGTGCATCCAAATCAGTTCGGAACCAGAAAACTGAGCCATCATTGTCGATGAAACTGTAGCTAGCTTCAAATCCGTTGATTAGTTCGACTACTTCAGCATCTGGGTTAGTCAAATCTTTGTAAAAAATCAGATTTTTTGGATCTGTTCCCTGCCAAACCGAGATAATCAAATATTTTCCATCTTCGCTAACACCACCGCTAAATCCCCATTCTTTTCGATCGGGCCTGTCATAGATCAGAATATCTTCTTCTTGAAGTGTTCCAATCCGATGGTAGAAGAGTTTTTGAAAGTAATTAACATCTTCAAATTTAGTTTGTTCGTTAGGTTCGTCGTAGCGACTGTAAAAAAATCCTTGATTGTCGTGCGTCCAAGAAGCACCGGAAAACTTAATCCATTTTAAGCAATCCGGTCTGTCTTCCCCTGTTTCCACATCGCGGACTTTCCATTCTTGCCAATCAGAACCGGAACTAGACAAACCATAAGCCATTAAGTTACCATCTTCGCAGATCGCTATACCGGAAAGAGCAACTGTGCCATCTTCCGAGAGTTTGTTGGGATCGAGCAGTAGCCTTGCTTCGGCTTCGCTCAGCACAAGTGGTTCGGCGTCGAGGGAAGTTAAGGTATAAAGTACACTTTGGTTTTGCAAACCATCATTTTTAAAATAGAAGTAGCGGTTACCTTCTTTAAAGGGAATGCTATATTTTTCATAATCCCAGAGTTGGGTGAGACGCTGCTTAATTTTTTCCCGAACTGGAATTTCATTGAGGTATTGAAATGTGACTTGGTTTTGCGCTTCCACCCAAGCTTTTGTTTCATCGGAGTCAGGGTCTTCTAACCAACGATAGTAGTCGGATACTTTTGTACCGTGATAGTCGTCAACTACATCAACTTTTTGACTGGTAGGATAAGTTAGGGGCCGATCTGAATAAGGCATAGCATGGGTTATAGCAACATTGTCCAGTGTAGCGTCTGCGATCTGGGTCTTACCCAGATCTGTTCCAATCCTCTACTCTAGAGAGTATAAAGGTTGTAGGTATAGATATGACCGCACAAACTCAACAATCTCAGATTCTTCTGCCACCCGAACAATATGAGACGCTGGCCCAGATAGCAACTAAGCAAGGTCGTACCATTTCGGAAGTGGTACAGGAAATGGTGCGTCTGGGGCTAGAATCTTTCGAGGAACAGCATAAAATACGTCAAATGGAAATCCTCGAACGGTTAAACCAGAGGCGACTGGAAGACTACCGAATGCACGGTATGTATCCAGGTGATATAGTTGCCGAGGTACGGGCGGAACGGGAAAAGCAAATTGACAGGGTAATGAGAGGTGAGTGATGAAAGTTATGCCAGACTCGAATATTGTCTTGGCGTTAGTAATTACACTACCCTATTCAGAAGCAGCCATCCGCAAGATGCAACAGTGGGAGCAGCAGAAAGCTGAATTTGTAGTGCCGACTTTGTGGTCTTATGAGGTGGTTTCCACTCTCCGAAAGGCAGTTGCAAGCGGTAGAACTTCTCCTGAGACTGCGGCTGCTAATCTCCAAGATATTTTGTCTATGGAGATTCGGCAAGTTCCGCCGACTCCTGCACTTCATCAGCAGGCTCTAGACTGGGCGGCTCGATTAAATCAGATTGTAGCTTATGATGCTGCCTATCTTGCTCTAGCTGAATCTGAAGGGGCAGAATTCTGGACAGCTGACCAGAGACTTGCTAATGCCGCTCTACAGGCAGGCGCTCTATGGGTTCACCATATCAGTGAGTCATTATCTTGACAAGTAGAGGAGCGATCTGGGTAAGACCCAGATCTGTTCCACAAATCGATCCCCAAAAGCCAAAGTAAAAAGCCATCCTTATTTTTTGACTTTTGAATGAGTACGGGCGGGTTGAGCCCTTGTACTGAGCGAAGCCGAAGTACACACATCTGGTTACCAACAGAATATTTTACAAAACCCGCCCCTACTGACTTTTGACTTTTTTAGACGTTGCTACTGCTAGTAACCAGCACCTCACCTTTGAGCATCCGCGAAGCCGCATCCAGCAAAGCTTCTTCCAAATAAGGTTTGGTGAAGTAGCCCCTCGCGCCCCGCTCAACTGCCATTTGGCGATGTTTTTCCGCACCGCGAGAAGTGAGCATAGCCACCGGCAAATGATTCAAATCCGGGTCTTTTTGTAAGCGAGACAGCAACTCCAGACCGTCCATCCTGGGCATTTCGATATCGCAGAAGACAATTTCGCAAGGCAGACCGGACTTGAGTTTATCCCAAGCTTCTTGACCGTCGCGAGCTTGTTCCACCCGATATCCAGCCTTATTAAACGTCATCGAGAGCAGTTCCCGCACGGTAATCGAATCATCGACAATCAGCACAGTAGGCTCGACTGGCTTCTCCTCGATCGTAATACCCGTACTGCGATCGCGCCAAATATTCCCACCCTGTTGAATGCGACCCAGCGAGAGGTCAATCAGTTCCAAAACATCACCAATAGGCATGATCCGACCATCCCCCAGCACCGTCGCACCAGCAACGCCCAGCGGCTTGGGTATCGGCCCTTCGATTTGCTTAATCACAATTTCTTGTTCGCCCAACACCTGATCCACTTGCAGAGCGATGAAGTTGCCAGCAGTACGCAGCACTACGATCGAAATTGTATCCTCCTCCTTACTGCCGCCATAGACACTGCCCCTCCCCAACTGACGATGGTAAGTCATCAGATCGGAGAGAGGTCTAAAGGGCAATATCATATCGCGCCACGGAACACATTGATTCCCCTCCTCATTAATTTGGATGCGATCTTTTTCTATATCCAGCGCGTCTTCCACACCATCCATCGGGAAAGCGATCCGAGCCTTCTCGCTTAGGCAGCACAGCGCCTTGCAAATACTCAGAGTTAGGGGCAGCCGAATAGTGAAAGTAGTTCCCTTCCCCGGAGTGGAATCGGTCGTAATAGTGCCGCGAATTTCGCTGAGACTGGTGAGAACCACGTCCATACCAATCCCTTTACCAGCGAGCAAATCCGCTTCATCTTTGACGCTAAAACCAGGATGGTAGATGAGTTGGTGTACTTCATGACGGGTAATGGTTTTGCCCTCTTCCCGTGTAATCAGCCCTTTTTCGATCGCCTTAGCTTTCACCCGTTCCACATCAATCCCGGCACCATCATCAGAGAACGAGATGACCGTCTGGTTGCCTTGGTGGAACGCACCGATCGAGATCCTACCTACAGGTGGTTTACCAGCGCGTTGCCGCACTTCTGGACTTTCAACACCGTGGGCCAGAGCATTATTAACCAAATGCTTCAGCGGGTCGGAGAAATGTTCCAGGATTAGTTTATCAATCAGCGTCTCCCGACCTTCAATCCGAATCTCAGCGACTTTACCCGACTCTGCGGCTTTATCTCGCACGTAGCGAAGTAGTGGAAATACCCGTTCGATCTCTCCGAATGGCACCATCCGAGCGCGAGTCAAACCTTCTTGGAGTTGAGTGCTTACCTGTCGGAACTGACGGCTGACTTGCTCGGTATCATCTGTAACGAATTCAATATCAGAAGTGGACTCTCGCACACGGACAATTAGCTCGATCATTTCTTGCGAGAGGGAGTGGAAGCCGGTAAACCGATCCATTTCCAGAGGGTCATAGTCTCCACTGCCCAATTGATGTGCAAACAGGGAGCCTTCCGACAGGGAGGAGCGATAGTTCTTGCGGCTAGCCAGTAGAGAGGCTTCCAGGAGTGTTCGCTCATACAGATCCTGCATCCTAGCTCCCACGTCGCTCAGTTGCTGCACTTGGTTGAGTAAGTTATCCAGACATAGCCGTAGCCGTTCTTGATCCTGCTCTAGGGTGTTGCGGTTCACTACCAGTTCCCCAACCAGGTTGCTGAGGTTGTCCATGTGCTTGACTGGCACTTTCATGGTTTGTTCAAACCAGGCTCTGGTCTGACGCTTCTGCGGAGTAGCCGAGGAATTGGTCTTGTGTTTCTGTCCGGTCATTCCCCCTGGTCCCTTGTCCGCATCTGCCACCATTCGCTCCAGCTCGTCAAAGTCAAAGTCCAAGTCGTCTTTAAACTTATCCACCTTTTCCGTAGCGCGACTAGGGGCTGGCGAGGTTGATGGGGGGACGGGATCTGCTGGAGGGGGTGTTTTAAGTTTCCCTAGCGATTCGCTGTCCAACAAGGCTTCCAGTTCGGCAAAGTCATCTAATTCATTGACTGTTGACGATCGGGTGTTGACCGATCGTTCTTGTGTAAGGGACGGTGAACTCTCATCACTTAGCAGCCCCTCTAATTCGGCAAAATCATCAAGTAAGCTATCGCCTCCCGCTTGCGCTTCGCTATAGACTAGGGGAAGATTATGCTCCTCTGTTTCCCTAGTCTCTTCTTCATTTATCGTAACTGCAAACACAGCCCCATTTTCAAAATCGAATTCTGCTCGCGAGTCGTTGCCTTCTAGTTGGAAGTCCTCAATACTGGATTGAGATTCCCCGCTTTCACGATCGGTTTCTAGATTTAGAGAAAAGTCTCGATCTTCATCTTCAGGATTTTGGAACAGAGCGAGAAACGCATCGTTTTCTTGTTCGTCGCTATCTTCTTGTGCTAGTTCCGGCGAGGTTTCTAGCTCTGTTGAGAAGTCCTCTTCTAACCACGCCAATGTTTCATGTTCGTCAGACTCCATTTCGATCGGCATTTCGGTTTGGGGAAGATCTAAGAAATCCATCCCTGTTGCTGTTGAGCCGTCGAAAAAGTCGGAAGTTTCAAAATCGTCTGGTGCAACGTCTCCAACAGGCGCTTCTGTCTCCTCTGCCCCTCTGCCCCTCTGCCCCTCTGCCCCTCTGCCCCTCTGCCCCTCTTCGCCCTGTGGTGTATCCCAATCCATCCAATTTTCTTCGGTGCTACCTTCAGGGTTGATGGTAATTTCTTCATTTTGAACATCAGCTTCAAAATAAGAAGCAAAGTCTCCCTGTTCGGACTCGGCACTGTTTTGGCTTGGTGAAAATGGAAGAGCAAAGATATCATCATTATCTTCTGGGCTATCCCAGTTTTCGTCAAGCTCCGCTGGGGTTGCCTGCGATCGGTTTTCTGCTTCAGTCAGCGTCCAATTTCCGTCACTAGACACATCAAACCCATCCAATTCTTCAGCAGTTAGCCCATCGCCGAGTCCAAAACTATCTAGATCGAATTCGGCTGTTAAATCTGTTTCTGCTGATGGTTTTGAGAAGATCGCATTATCGGTGCTACCGAAGAGGTCAAAACCCCCGTCTTCCTCAAAGTCGCTCATCAGCGACGCGGCGTCAGCATCCGCTGACTGGTTCATGTTCCAGAAATCTTCGCTTGAACTGTCGGAGAAAATATCCTGGTCAGGTGTGAGCCAACTTTCATCATCCAGTCCGCCATCTAGCGATCGCGCTTTCGGATCTTCAAGTTCCTCACCCCAGAACTCGGTTGTTGTTTCTTGGTCTAGGGAGAAGAATGAGTCTATGCTTTCTTCTCTTACGTGTCCCTGGTGTCCCGCCTGCGGTTCGTTTTGAGGGGCAATTGATCCTGCTGCGCTATCTGACTCTGATTCTAGCGTCGGCTCTTCCAAAGCAGCCCAGTCTAAATCTTGGCTAGAGGCAGTAAAATCGTTAAGGTCAAACAGGTCGTTGAAATCAGCTTCATCGTTTGCTGCTGACTCTGTAGTGAGTTTGATTTCTCGCTGCTGGGCGGGTGCTTCGGCTTCGCTCAGTACAAGTGTTTCGGCAAATAAATCGTTGCTATCAAAGTCATCGGTGAAGGCGACGAGATCGGCTATTTCTTCTGGGTTAACGGGTGTTTCATCCGCCCAGGTTATATCCGTATCGTCTAGAACCGAAAAATCTGACTCCCCATTAATTTCAGATTTGAGGTTTGAGATTTGAGGTTCAACTTTTTCTTCTTCAATTTGCAGTTCTAAATCTTGCTCTTCATACTCAAAACTTGGGAATTGAGAGCTAAAATCTAGGGATTCTTCCTGGTTTGTTATCTCATCAGCAACTTTACCCCAATCATCGTCCCAATCGCTCGAAACCTCGGTTGAGAGGTCGTCTGAAATTTGGTCTGGGAGGGTTTCTGCTTCAAAGCCAATATCTTCCTTTTGGGGAAGTTCTTCCCAAAAGTCATCTTCATCCAAACCGACGAACAATTCACTGAGATTGTCTGTGCTGTTTGGGGACGTCGCGCAATCAGGATCGCTTTCGGTGTGGCTGACGTTGAAGTTAAATTCTTGGGCTGCTACTGACTCGTTTGGGTGCGCTGAGTCCGGGAATAGTTCGTCAAACAAGCTGAAGTCGTCATAAGACGCTGGCTTTTGTTTTGTTGGTATGTCTGAATCTAACTCGAATAGATCGACTAAGGCTTCATCTTCACTATCCTCGTTATCGAGATCGAGATCGGCTGCTGCTAGAGTCTTTGCGCTGTCTTCTTCAAAGATTGCCTCATCGAATAAGCTGAATTGGTCTTGTGCCGGGAATGGTTTTTCTAAGCTATCGTTGAACAGATCGGGTAAAGTTTCATCTTCGGTATCATCAATAATATCGAGATGATCGGCTACGGTGGCGGGCAAGATGTCTTCTTCTTCCTCAGAAAATGATTCATCAAACCAGCTGAAGTCGTCATCGAATTGACTGGATGTGGATTCTTCGGGTTCTGGCGAGACATCCTCGAACAGGTCGGCAAATTCATTTTCCCCATCCAAATCTAACTCGCCGTCCATATCTGGCGCATATTCAACGGCAGCATCTGTGAGGATTTCTTCTTCTTGCCATGTTGCGTCTAGCGCCAAGTCTGTCTCGAAGATGTCGGCTAAGCTATTGAGTTCTGCTGCTCCTACCTCTGGGCCTGACGGCTCTGCGGATCTGACTGTATGCGGCGTTTCGCTCCAATCGAAGTTATTTAATGCTGTGTTGGGGGTTGTAGCTGCAAAGTCATAATCATTGTCAGAAGATGGGAAGCTGAAGCTATTGGGTAGTTGTGTTTGCGCCCTAGAGAATGTGCTTTCTCGATGAGGATCGATAGAAAACAGGTCTGACTCGTCATCGGATATTTCCAACTCTGCTTCGGCTTCGCTCAGCACAAGTGGTTCCGCTTGTTGAACGGCAGACTGAAGCCCTAGCAATTGCTGGCCGATGGAGATATCGTTAGGACGGCCTGCCAAGACTAATTCTTGGGCTGCTTTGATTTCTTTGATGATAACCGGCGCTAATGTTTGAGAAGAATTGTCGGGATTGGCTATAGCATTCTCAGTCATCTGCACCAAGTTAATCCAGGCTGGTAAGTTGAACTGTTCGCCAAGTCCAATCAAGCGGGAGCAACACTCTTGCAGTTGTGGCCGACTATCTGGCCAAGATGGTGGTTTGAATAGCTGCAACATCTGGCGCAGCGCTTCCATCACATCTTGTTTAAAAGCTTTTAGCAGCAGATCTCGATCGGATTCAGATGGTTTTGGTTGTAGAACCGTATCCTTACTAGACGCATTTGCCAACCTCTCTAAATGCTGTTTGAGTTCTTCAAATATCGGCTCAACCCCTGACATGACGCTTTCGGCCACATCGTCCGTCAGGCCAAAAGGGCCTTGAAGATGCTCTAAAAGTGACTGGAGGGTATCAAACACCCGCAAAAACAGGTTTTCTAGCTTTCGGTCAACCCGAATTGGACGCTCTTCTAGTTCTTTGAAATAGTCTTCCAGTCTGTGAGAAGTTTTTTGAATACTGTGAATACCTAGCATTGCTGCCCCCCCTTTAACGGAGTGAGCAGCGCGGAAAACCTCCTTTACCATTTCTGGGTCGTCGATCGTGTTTTGCAGACTCAGCAAACCCTGCTGAATGGTATTGAGGTGATCCTTGGCCTCTTCAATGAAGTAGCCCAAAATGCGGTGTTTTTGTTCAGGCAGCATAGCCATGTCCCCATAAGAGTGCTTATTAGTGTTAGCTTTCGCTTGTGCGTCAGCGTCTTTGCTCTGTGCTGAGATTTAGATTTTATTCTTTATCAGAAATTTGGGTCTAAAACCCCTGTCACACTTAAATCAACTTGTAGGGTGCGTCAGACGAAGTTATACATCGATAGAATAAGGGTTTGTGCCTCTTACGCACCCTACTAATTGTGCCAGGGGCTTTAGTCCTAGAGAAAAAAGTCTTTGACTTTAAATACAGCAGTCGTTACTCGGTACTCAGCACTTTTGTGGATACCTCTAATTTATCTTAACGCCACAGTCACATAGGTTATAGTTAAATGCCTGACACTCAAAGGATTTTTGAATGCGTGAATGCGTGACTTTTGCTCTTCGGCACTAGGGCTGCTTAAAAACCACCGCCAGACCTTTTGGGTTGGCGGTGGATTGTCTAGCGTTCTGCTGTTTCCACGCGGAAGCGTTCCACCGATGTAAGCAGGTCTCGCGCTACGCCCACCAAGTGTTGCAAGGAGCCTGACACGCGCTGAGCTTCTTGAGAAGTTTCTTGAGCGGTCAACTCTACGGATTGCACCACTTGAGCAACGTTGTAGGAAGTTTGGGTTTGCTGTACGGTATCGGCGGTGATGGAGCGTACCAGGGCGTCAATGCGATTTGACACTTGAATAATATCGTCAAGGCTGCGCTTGGATTGATCTGCCCGTTTGGTAACTTCGATCACCTGCTGGGTTGCTTCTTCCATTGCCATCATTACCGAGCCGGTTTCGCTTTGGATTTGCAACACAATCTGTTCGATTTCCTTGAGTGCTTTTGCGGCTCTGTCTGCCAATTGCCGGACTTCATCTGCCACGATCGCAAAACCTCGACCTGCTTCTCCCGCTCTCGCCGCTTCAATACTAGCGTTAAGCGCCAACAAATTGGTTCGGGAAGCAATTGTGGCAATCAAAGCCACAATTTTGGCAATTTCCTGGGAAGATTCAGCGAGTCGCTTCACCTTCCGCGTGGTTTCTGCCACTGTTTCTCGAATGCCCAAGATACTGGCTACCGTTCTCTCTACAGCTTCACCGCCCCTAAGAGCCATCGCAGAAGCGCTGCGAGCCACCTCTTCCGCTTGTTTGGCATTATCGGCCACCCGTCGGATCAACTCAGTCATGCCTTGAACTTGATTGAGCGTCACGGCGAGTTCTTCGGCTTGTCTGAGGGCATCGGCGGACAATTCGCGGGCAAACCTTTCGTTATCCGAGGCACCCTTATTGACTTGACGCGCTGCCATTTTCACCTGTTGTACGATGTCGCGCAGGTTTTGAATGGTCAAGTTAAAGGCATCGGCGACAGCTCCCAATACGTCGGCTGTGACTTCAGCTTGTACGGTTAAGTCGCCTCTGGCAGCTCCTTCCACATCATCCAGCAAGCGGATCACCTGACGTTGCAAATCTTCTTTAGCCTGCTCTTGTTCTTCGGCTCTGCGTGTTGCTTCGCTGGTGGTGGTGAGCATGATGCGAGTCATCTGGTTGAAGCCAGCAGCCAATTGACCCAGCTCATCCTCTGAGAAAACCGTGGCTTGCAAATTCAGGTTGCCTTGAGAGACGGCATCGAACTGACCTTGCAGATCTGAGGTGGCGCGTCGGATATGCTTTTCTGTCAGTCCTCCCATCACCAGGCTAGCGCCAAAACTGACGATTCCCGCTACACCAGCCATTGCCAAGCCGGTGTATTGCAGTTGCTTGAGTGCGTCCTCGTTCTTTGGTTTGAAGACGATTTGACTGCTCAGGCTGATGACTGCGACGGCAACTGCCGAGATAGTCCCGACAACCCCAGCGGTGATCCAGCGTTTCTGGGCCATTGAGGAGTTATCGAAGAAAGCGAGCCAGCCTTGTTCGACTGTGACGTTAGGTTCGAGGCTGCGACTATCGCCGGGTTGGGGTATAAAAATGGGTGTCTCGGTGGTGGGAAAGATGTCATCATCCCCAAAGGCCGAGCGATCGCTAGTATCCTCCCGATCTGTCTGGATTCTGCTACCAGTCGTTGTATTGCCTCCGCCAAAAGACCCGAACCCGGAAGAACTACTTGTGGGAGTTGCTAGGCTGCCTGAATCCTCAAGGTTTTCAAAATCGGGTATATTCCCCAGATCGTCGTCAAATTCATCAAATTCTTCCAAAAAGCCGATTGTCCCCTTCCCCATCTGTGCATCTGATGGCTGGGACGCTCTGTAGGATATTTCATCACTTCTGTCGCTTTCTTCACCGAAGGCAGCGTCAAAAGCATCCATGTCAAAGTTGTTTTGGGAATTGTAACCATTTTGATCGGCAGGGGTAGCCCATGTGGGGCGTAAGTTTTGACCTGATGCCGCGTATGGCTCTTCTCCTCCCAATAAAATTGTTTCATCTTCAGTAACTGGGCCTCTGAAGTAAGTAGGCTCCGATCCCGCTTTATCTTTGCCTATTTTTGAGCTAGGGACTTCTTGCGCTTGAGGTGGGGAATTATCGAAGTACGCTTGCTCTTGGGATGGCGTAAATGTCGCGTCAAATTGATGACCTGGCGGGTAAAGTTCGGGTTCGTCCTCATAGTTAGATTGAGCTACGCCCATTGGGCTTTCCCCAGAGAAGGGCGAATCTTCGTTCGGTACTTCTTCTGTATAGTTTTCCCAGTTTTGGTTTTCATCCATCGACAGCCATTGCTGCGACTCTGGGGTAAACTCATCCGAATAGTATTCCGGCTGTGCTGTGTAGCCAACTGATTCTTGAGCGGTTGCAAACGGATCGATAAAAGCGGTTGCCTCCTCTGAGTAAGCATTGGAGTCATACTCATCATTCGATTGGGCAAAAGGATTGTCCAACTGTTGGTCGAATTGGGGCGACTCTTCAGACGGGGCAGACGGGGGATACTGATATAGATCGTCATCGCCATCGAGATCCAAACCGTTCAAACTCAGTCCATTACTGCCGTTGGCGGCGGCATATTGGTCTTCTTGCCATTCATTTTGCTCATCTGAAAAGTCTGGGGAATCGATCGTGTAGGTATCGTTCCCATCGTTGTCTTCCGGACTTTCTGGTTCGGTGTCCTCTTCCGGTGGAGTTTCGCATTGACTAACGTACTCCAAGCCATTGTTGGCATAATTAACATACTCGTCGTCGTCCGTGAGGGTCAGTACTAACTGATACTGTTGCCGTGCTTGGTCATACTCTTGCAAACCGCAGGATATATGACCCCGGAGTAGACGGATGCCCGGATCTTCGGGAAAATCTTCTACGAGTCGATCGACTATTACAGCCGCATCCTCGTAGTTGCCTTGCATATAGGCTGTTTCAGCCTGCTTATATTTCTGCTTATAATCTGTACTGGATGCCATTTGCCTCCTCCCAAAAAATTAAAAATTAAAAATTAAAAATTAAAAGTTTATTTTACCTTTTTAATTTTTAATTTTTAACCGTTCTTATGCTGCCCACCGAGCCGATCGCAGAATTGCCACCTGATCCAGCAGTCGCAGACACTGATTTGCTTCATTTGCTTCAATGTCAAACACCCACTCACCCCGCAGGAAGGGTGCCATGCTATCTGGCGCATTGTTCGGCATCTGCACTAAGTCCACATCAAGCCAGTCCATACCAACAATCTGGTCAACTGCCAACCCTAACATTGTGTCTTGATCTTCGATCGCTATTACGGGAATCTCCGGTCGGTCTGTATTCAACGGAACTGGGTCTCCGAGAAACTGCCCCAAGTCAGCGACCCAAATCACCCGTCCCCTAAAGTTTAGAGTTCCCAAAAGCAAAGGAGATACATTTGGAATAGGAGTAATCCGGTCGGGAGGCTGAGAAATTACCTCGCGGATGCCTATTGCTCCCAGTGCCAGTTCCATACCGGAAGCAACGTAAAATCGTAGGTGCAACTCACCTTCAGGACTTTCTAATTCCTGGAATTCGGGAGCCTGATCTTGGCCTCTGCCAGTTAAAAAGTCCGGACTCCCAACCATAACATCCTCCATCAAAAGTCAAAAGTTAAAAATCAAAAGTTAAAAGTCAGGCATTCAAAAGTCAAAAGTTAGCTGTTTGCTAATCACCGATGACCAATAACCAACAACTATCCCCGCAGGAGTTGTTTGACCGTTCCAATCAGTTCTGTGGGCTGAAACGGTTTAGCGATGTAGGCATCCGCCCCCTGTTTCATGCCCCAGTAGCGATCGAATTCTTCTCCTTTTGAAGAACACATCACTACTGGTACATTTTGGGTTTTAGGATCGGCCTTGAGGCGACGGCAAAGTTCATAGCCGTTCATCCTGGGCATCACAATATCCAAGACCACCAAGTCAGGACAACGACCCTGAATGTATTCCATTGCTTCGACCCCATCGCTGGCCACGGTCACATTCAGTCCACTTCCTTTCAATAGGTCTGAGATCATCTCCCGTTGGGTGACGCTGTCTTCCACAACCAGAACCGTACTCATAACTTTTTACCTGATGTTTATGTAGGAAATCTTGACGTGAATTGCTTACGAGTCAGCGCCAAGCACAGGCTACGCCAACGTACACTTTAGCCACAACTTTTCTATACTTGCGTCTTGAATTACTATCGTCTTTTTTTCGAGTGAATTTCTGTTGTTGACCTTTCCGGTTTTTTTGGTGCTTGGCAAGATGCTTGGGATTGTCGTATAAGAATACTTTTTTACCATCTGTGACAACAGCAAAATGTTTCAATCCCAAATCAATGCCATAAATTTTACCTTCGCTAGTTGTCGTATTTTCGCCTTTTCCCTCAAACAGGATAGACGCAAAGTATTTACCTGAAGGTGTTTTGCTGACCGTGACAGTCTTAATTTTATCTTCTATCGGTCGCTGAATTTTAGCTTTCAGTTCGCCAATATTGTCAGTAAATTTGATAATACCATCTAAAACTTTGACGTTTTGCGGGTATTGAGCAGACTGTTTACCTTGCTTTGAGACCACCTTGCGTAGCACTCAATCTCACCCCCTTATTGTTATTTAGTGATTGCGATCATCATACTACCATGAAATTAATCATTCCCGAAAATATCGCTGCTTCGCTCTTGTTGGCTGGTTTTATTCATCCCTGCCTAAAACGTAGGTATTTTATGGTGTTTATAGGTAGGGACATAGGCGCGACATTTTGTTAAAGGTAAGGCTGCATCAAGGTTGACGCTCTAATGACTAAAGTATCTCGCATCGTTATCCAATACCGATAGTGTACAATCCCAGCTAACCGAGGCGGCAAGTGCGGGGGTATAACGGCAGTCAAGATAAACGGTCAAAAGGTGAAGATACTGCCCTGAGAACGTCCAAAAGTAAGTTAATTCGACGATCGAGAATAGCGGCTTGCTAGGCGCTAAGGTTTAGCGGTGCTAGGATCGATTCCTGCTATCTCCTCTTCTAACGCATCAAGAGACAATTGAGCTCTTTGGGATAGGTCGGAGTTACAGGGGCCAACATATTTCTCCACGAGCATCAATAACTCGCTGTCGCCAAACGGCTTTGTGAGGTAGTCAGTCGCCCCAACCATACGCGCTTTGACTCGATCGATAAAGCCATCTTTGCCGGTGAGCATAACGATTGGTGTTTGCCGGAAGGCTGTGGAGCGACGCAACATGGCACAAATCTCAAATCCATCCAGATCTGGCATGGCTATATCGCAAAGAATTAAGTCTGGCTTGATTTGAAAGACTAAACTCAGAGCCTTCAAAGGATTGTCGATCGCAGCAACTGCGTAACCATACTGTTTTAGGGTATACTCTACTGCTTTACAAGTGGCAATACCATCATCAATAAAGACAATGCGGGGTACTCCGGTTTCGGGGTACGGTGTCAATTCTCGGTTGAAAGCAGTAGCAGCTGTGGCGGGGTAGAGCAGTTGCACCCAGCCCTGCTGTATGTAAGGATAAATGGCTCGCGCTACTGGCAAAATTTCTCGATTTAGATAGCGAGCCATTTGGCGAATGGAAGTTTTGCCGTCAGCCCAATGCTCTAGCATTTTAAAGGTATTTTCTGGCAGTTTTTGGCGTAATTGGGCGGGGTCTACAATGACCGGACATTGATCGGGAGACTGGATGTGGGGGTGAAACTGCTTCCACTCCTGCACCTGTTTCATGATGTGGGTCACCAGAGGGCCAATTTCCAGGGTTGTCAGTTGCGGTTCCAGAGCGGGGCCAATTTCAAAGATAAATGAACCATTGCGTAAGCCCAGGAGGTCAAAAAGGGTTTCGCGCACCATGCTTTGGATGATGCTGCGCCCTTGAGCGGGGGTAACGATGTGCGTTTCCAGCAAATTCCACAAGTAGCCATATTCGGGCGCATTTAGAGTGGCTATGGATGGAACGCTGACGTTGTCTAGGGCAGCGTCAACCTTATAGCGACGCACGTAGTCGCGCAGGCGCGATAAACTGTTATCGCCGTTTGCTGCATAGGCAATTTGTCCGTTGAGGAAAAATACAATCCAAAAATGCTCCGGCGATCGCCTCTTGGGATCGCGGTACGGATCGATCGAGCCTAGCGTGCGCGTAGCGTTTTCGCCACCGAACGCCTCTACTTCTAAGTACCCTGTTCGCTGACCCAACTCTATAAGTTGCAGAATACTGCGGATATCAATTTCACTCAACGTTCCCTGCATGGAACTATAGCGCTCTCCTAAAAATTCACTCTTCACTACATAAGAGGAAATCTAGACGTATTCAGTCTAGGTTAAAATTTAACTGAATCGCCCGGAAGTCCCCCATTAAAACTGTACCCAGTTTAGTGGTGGGATGAAAGGCGGGGGATTCCTCATTGACCCCTTAAGGGTCGATGAGGAATCCCCAAATCTTGACCGATCGCTTTACCGCAAATGTATATTGTGCTAAGATATATCCACAGGAGGTGATATTGAGTGCTGCACAAAGTCATTCAAGTCCGATTATACCCAACAAAAGAACAACAGCAACAATTAGCGCAAACATTTGGATGTGCTAGATGGTGGTGGAATTTGGCTCTAAATAAATCAATTCAAGTTTACAAAGAAACGGGTAAAGGACTTGGAAGGTCTGCACTCAACGCACTTCTACCAGGACTCAAAAAGGCTGAAGAGACTAGATGGTTAGCTGATTGTTATAGTCAAGTTTTACAAGCAACAACACTCAACTTAACCACAGCGTACAAGAACTTTTTTGAGAAACGTGCCGGATTTCCTAAATTTAAATCTAAGCATGGTAAACAATCAATTCAATATCCTCAAAATGTCAAAATTGTAGATGGGAATATCCAACTTCCAGGCAATATTGGCATAGTCAAAGCCAAGATATATAGACCAATTGAAGGAAAAATAAAGACTGTTACTGTCAGCCAAACCCCGTCAGGAAAATATTTGGCATCCGTCCTGATTGAAGTTGAAGGTGAAAATCCCACCACAACAACAGAAGGTAAGATTTACGGCATTGATTTGGGATTGAAACACTTTGCCGTGGTCACCGATGGTGAGAAAGTGTCTAAATATGACAATCCTAAACATCTGGCCAAGTATGAAGAAAACCTCAAACGCAAACAACAAAAATTAGCACGTAAGCAAAAAGGGAGTAATTCACGATCCAAGTCCAGAAAAGTAGTTGCCAAGGTGTACGAACGGATTAGTAATTCACGGCAAGATTTTCTACATAAACTTAGTTATAAGTTGGTCAGCGATAGCCAAGCTGTCATCGTAGAAAATCTTCATGTCAAGGGCATGGTTCGTAATCCCAATTTGGTGAAAGCAATATCTGATGTTGGATGGGGAACGTTTGTCAACTTTTTAGCCTATAAGCTAGAGCGTAAAGGTGGAAGATTAATTGAAGTTGATAGGTGGTTTCCTAGTTCTAAAATTTGTTCTCATTGTTTCCATCAAGTAAGTGAAATGCCATTAGATGTGAGGGAATGGACTTGCCCTCATTGCGGTACTCATCATGATAGGGATGGAAATGCGGCGATAAATATTAGATCTGAAGGCATCAGAATGCTAAAGGCGGATGGTTCAGCCGTCTCTGCTGTAGGAGGGGAGGTAAGACCAAAACTCGGACGAAAGTCTAAGCTGCGGCACTCGCCTTTGAGTACAGAAGCTCACGTTATAGTCGGTACTCCGATTTGACGGTGAGTAGTTCACCGTAACTGCCAACACCGGCTGCTTTGTGTCTAATCCTCTGCGATCGGCCAGTTATGAATAATTTTCGCATTTTCCCGGTAGCAAATTTCAAACCTTGAGCGGCCATTTGTGCTATTTGTGCAAGCAGGGGTGCCAATTGGTAAAAATTACCTAGTGCATCAGTTCTTTTTGGGCGAGATTTACCAGGGCTTCTGTTGCGTGAGCTAGTATGGCTGTTGGAGGCAAGGCTTTGACTCGGTTCGGTCATGCTATATACATTAACCGCTCACTGTGACAAGTGAGTTCAGATTGTTTTAAATACGCAGTCTGCCTAAACTAAGTTTAGGCAGATAGACTAAATTATCCGGGGAAGGTTTAGCCTGCCTATCGGCCCCAGACACATCAAGAGGACTATCGGCGTGCTGTATCTAGCGGAAGTACAGAAACAGAAACAGTTAATGAGTGTCAAGACTGACCTCAAACTGCTAGCTTGTCAGCGGGGGGAAAGCTGGAGCCCAGTGCCGGGTGAGGAAGTGATTCCCGCTCCCCCTGATGAAGCTAATAAATATAGCGAGGGTGTATTGGTACTGGTTGAGATGTCGGCAAATCGACAGGTGCAACGCATTAACCCTGGGCGCGAATTAGTTGCTATTTTGCAAAATTTCTCTCGGCTGCAAGAAAAGTATAAGAATAAGGAAGAAGAAATCGAACAGTGGAAGGAGTCTCTGACGTATCAGGCTCAGGAGCTGAATCGTCGGGAGATGGAAATCCAGGCAAGGCAAGAACAGCTCGAACAAATGGAGGGGGAGTTTGAACGGTTGGAGCAGCAAAAGCTGGAGATTGACAGCGGTCGGGAGGAGGCTCAGCGACTGCGGGAAGAGATTGACCGGAACCGTCAGGAGCTAGAAGGAGCCTGGGCTCACTTGCGGGGGGAGCAGGAGCGGGTAAAGCAGCTGGAGGTGGAGTTTCAGCCGAAGGCTTCGATCGATGACGATCAGGCTCACCGTATACAAGAGTTGCTCAATAGGATGTATGGGACGATCGCATCGCCAGAACCAGTACAGGCACAACTAAAATTGGCGCTTGAGATAGTAGGGCAACAGCAGGCAGATCTGAACAAACACTGGGAGCAACTCGAGCAACAACGAACTTCTGCTCAGGTTCTGCAAGATCGAATTGACACTCAAGGTAACAATCTTCAAAATCGCTGGCAACAGTGGCAGCAAGACCGAGAAAATTTGGCGCAGGCACGCTTAAAGCTGATGGTACAGCAGAAGGATCTGGAACTGAAGCAGGAGCAAGCTCAAAGGCTGAGCCTTCAGTTGCGGGGTCATGAAGATTTGCTTCAACAAGTTCAGCGCATGGCTGCAATGTCTTCTGATGTTAAGATCGGTCAGCAAATTGATGTTGAAGCTCTAGAGCGAATTTCTCTGCAAGAACTCCAGGTAATTGTACAAAATCAGAAGCAGGAGTTGGAAAAGGCGAAGCGCTTTCTGAGCGACCAGGAAGAAGAGCTGGAATTGCAGCGGGAGACTATTGCAGAATTGCAACAGAAAATTCAACGCGCTAGCGATTACTCTAGCTCAGCCTTGCAAGCGGAACTCGCCGATGAGCAAGACCGCTACCAAATACTTGACGACTCGGTTGTAGGTTCCCGCCGTACTGTGCGGGAGCAAGAAGAAGTTTTCAGTCAGCACGTTAGGGTGCGGCGACGTCGGCAAGGAATGCCGGAAAATGATGTACAAGAGAATCAAAAGGTCGATCTAGGCCCGGTGCTGGCGCAGCTTGAAGCTTCCCGCCAACAACAGGCTGAGGAACTCCAAAAGCTGGAAAGGGATATTGAGCAGATGCGCTTGAATATTCAGCAAGCTCAGGGCATGATCGATCATCAGGATCGAGAACATGAGAACCAGCGTCTGGAATTGCAAACCAGCGAGCAGAATTTGCTTCCCCAGCGGACATCGGTAGCTGAAAATTGGGGTCGGTTGAAGCTTTATGAAGAAATTTTACAGCCTAGCCAGGATCAGCTGAACGAGCTGCGACAGAAGTTGGACGCTCTAGCGGGGATACTGGGTCAGATCCGGGAAACTGGTGATTATCAGCATCATGCGATCGCTGAAATGCGGAAAATTTTCTTCAGTATCATGCCCAGCCATTTACAACAAGAATTGATAGCGTCTTAAATAGGGGCTATAAAAGTCAAAACTCAAAAGTCAAAAGTCAAAAGAAAGAAAATTTTCCCTCTTCCCTCTTCCCCTAGCCCCTAGCCCCTAGAGTGGGCGAGTGGGCGAGTGGGGAAGAGAATCACCAATTCCCAATTCCCAATTCCCCTTATTCCATCTTTCTTTTGACTTGAAAACAGATCCAGTTGCCGTCAACTTCTGCGATCGCACCTCCTGGAAATGGGTCAGTGCGAGAGCGATTAGGAGATGTAATTAGGGCGGTAAGTTTTTCTACCTGGTCGAAGCTAGGGGCGGACGCTAAAGCTTGTTGCAGAAACTGGCGCATGACCCGGCGTTGCAGGGCTAAGGGTGCATTCCGCAAGACAAGGCGATTCAGGCGATTGGTAATTGGCGATCGATAATTCTCCTCTGCTCCCCTGCTCCTCTGCTCCTCTGCCCCTCTGCTCCCCTGCTCCCCTGCTCCCCTACTCCCCTGATCTGTTGCCTGTTGCAGCAGTTGCTGGGCGGCATCTTCTAAATATTGTACTTCCGCTTGTAAAAGTTCGGCTGTTTGGGCTAGGGCTTGCTCGACTTGAGGGTTGAAGTGCTGTTGCAGGTATGGTATAATATTATGCCGAATCCGGTTACGAGCATATTTCAAATCTTGGTTAGTGGAATCTTCCCAAACGGGAAGTTGCATCTCCTGGCAGAATGTGCCTGTTTGGGTACGAGTGAGTTCTAAAAGGGGACGCACCAGTTGTACCTCATTGGTGAGAGGACGTTGCCAGGTAAGGCTCTGCAAGCCATCTGCACCGCTGCCGCGAATTAAGTTGTAAAGTAGAGTTTCGGCCCGATCGCTGGCTGTGTGACCTGTGACGATGTAGGGGTAGTCGTGTTGTTGGGCGATCGCACTTAAAGCTTGATAACGCCACTCTCGCGCCGCCCCTTCACTTTTGAGAACTCGATCGGCTATTTGGCCCAAGAAAAGTAATTGCCAAGTTTTAGCTAGTTGTTCTACATGGTTAGCATTAGCTTCCGAGTCTTGACGCCAGCGGTGATCGCAGTGGGCAATTGCCAGATGCCATCCCCATTTTGGTTGTAAATCTAATAATAATTTTGCTAAGCAAAGAGAATCTTGTCCGCCAGATACAGCTACTAATACTCGTTGAAAACGGGGCAATAGTTGGCGTTGCCCCAGAATTCGATGTATGTGGGCGTGGAGAGTTGTCCAAGGCGAACTTTCAGCCATCAGCACTTACTCCTTTTTCCCATCTGAAGAATATTGATTAGAATGTCTAATTTATGGATAAAATTTTGATTTTATTATTGATATTTATGCGCTTTTTAGGTGATTTTCTAATGATTATGCACCTTTTTCAGTAGTTTCTTCATTGTTTGAATTAGGTCGGCTGGCTGAAAAGGTTTAGTTATATAGGCATCTGCACCTTGCTTAAGACCCCAATAATGATCGAATTGTTCGCTCTTACTGGTACACATTAGCACAGGTATATTCTGTTCTTTGAAGTTATTTTTGACCCAACGGCAGAGTTCGTAGCCGTTCATCCGGGGCATAACGATATCCGTGATCACTAAATCTGGGCATTTAGCTTGTATTTTTTCTATTGCATCGATGCCGTCACACGCCTCAATAACTTGTATTCCCTTGCTTTTGAGCAAATCGGAAACCATCGCCCGGACAGTGGGACTGTCATCTACAAGCAGAACTGTAATCATGATTGGGTTTTATTGCTTGGGCGCTAACACGATAGCTTATTAATATTTAAAATACTGTATAGTTAAGTAAAATGTATTTTAACTTTGCAAAAAGTAAAGGCTCAGACTCAAATCAAAAGCTGACCGCCCTGGAGTACAGGCGTTGGTGTGAAGTACCCCAACTAAACTTCGTTATTCTTGGAGAAGCTCTACTTCGGAATTGGCCTGTCTGATATCCATACAGTTAGGCGTTGACACTCCCACCCCTAAAGGAGGTGGGATTCTTAAGACATTTCAGTCTTAATATCCCTATTGCTAGGGTTCTTGGGCGCAATCCTTTTGCCATAAGGCGGTCTGCTATCCTTGCCTAACAGCCACGCTCCTCAAGCGTGACTTCCCCTCAGTCCGAGGGCAGGTTTTAATGTCTTATACTGACATTTTTAATTGTAGCACAAATTGGATTCACTACAATGCACCTAATGGTGCTTCCGCTTACCCACCCCGTCCATTTGGTGGGCTTGCGCTCCTTTAATAATCTGTCAACGACCATAAGCATGATAACACGGATTCGCGCTTCGCTCAATTTATTGGTTGGTCGGCATTCATCCCTACCTAAAATGTAGGTATTTGCGAGGCTGTTTATCGGTGGGTATGAATGCCAACATTTCGTTAAAAGAACCAACCGTAGCTATGTAATCCTTTGCCTAAGAGGTTAACGCCGAGATAGCAAACCCAGACGACTGCGAAGCCGGTTGTGGCCAAAATGGCTGGACGCCTACCTTGCCAGCCGCGAGTGATCCGGGCATGGAGATAGGCGGCAAATATGAGCCAAGTGATTAGGGCCCAAGTTTCTTTGGGGTCCCAACTCCAGTAGGAACCCCAGGCTTCGTTAGCCCAGACGGCACCGGCGATAATGCCAATGGTCAGCAGGGGAAATCCTAACCCGATTGTGCGGTAGCTGATGTTATCGAGGGTTTCGGCTAGGTTGAGGCGTTGAGGCGAAAGTAATTCGGCTGGCTGGACTTTTTGGGTCGGTTTGGATTCTACCTTGTTGAGAACAGCGGTTTTGGCGTTGCCGTTGAGGTTAAACCCCCCTCTTTCCCCCCCGTCAACGGGAGGGATGAAAGGGGAGGTTTGCTCAAGAGTAGCTGCCGAGATTAAGGATACCAATTCTCCAGAACGGCGCAACTGGTAGCGATCGCTGCGAAAGCCGCCCGTGCCTACGGAACTACCTTTGAGTTCGATGTTTTGTCCGCGAGTGACGACCAGAAATGCGATCGCTAGCAGCGACCCCACCATCAAAGCGGCATAACTCAGCATCATGACGCTGACGTGCATCATCAGCCAATTGGATTTGAGTGCGGGCACAAGGGGTTCTGCCGACTGCATGGGCGCTGGCAGGGTCATGGTGGCAAATGCCGTGATGCTCATTGCTACGGGTGCCGTAGCGACTCCTACCAAGCGGCTGCGGCTCATATTTTCGGCAATCAGATGGACTGCGGTAATTCCCCAAGTCAGGAAAAAGAGGGATTCATACAAATTGCTCAATGGAAAGTAGCCTGCCTCTAGCCAGCGTGCGCCTAGCAAAGAAGCTATGCTCATATTTGCGATCGCCATTCCAGCTGTTCCCAAGGCGGGTAGATAGGGGATGCTAGGAAAAGCAGCCCCTCCCCAATAAATCAGCATCGTGATGAATAGCAAGGCAAAGCTGGCGTTGTCGAGCCAATTCTGGAGTACAACCAAATCCATAACTGTGTTTTCCCCGATCGTTTTAAAGCGTCAATTTTGTATAGTACATTGGGGATTGGGGATTGGGGATTGGGGATTGGGGATTGGGGATGGAAAGAAAAAAAAGGTTACTCTCCCCCTCTCCCCCTCTCCCACTCTCCCACTCCCCCACTCTCCCACTCCCCTAGTCCCACTCTCCCACTCCCCCACTCCCCCTCTCCCACTCTCCCACTCCCCCACTCTCCCACTCCCCTAGTCCCTTTTGACTTTCCCTACTCCTCAACTTTTTTTAGCTTGACAAAAATGTCGATGCGTGTACTGCGTGCGTCGCTGATGGCGGCGGTGATACCAACTGCGTGCGTCGGGAGGATCGAATTTCTGAGCATTCGTTGGGTATTGGGATCGGGGGAGAGTCGAAGCAAAGAAGTTAAGAGGCTGGCTGTCAAGTCGATACCGAGACGATCGATGTCCAGGAAAAAATAACCGTTGTTGAGTTTAAGCTCTGATGGGACTATATTTCGGAATAGCTGGCTAGAAGCTAAAGTGGCTTTGGGTTGGGGAACGATCGCATCAGTGATGTTATCGCCCAATACCAAGAAAGCTACATTATCTTTTAGCCAACCGTGGCTCATTTTTGGCCTCTGGGATGGGGAAGTAAAATTAATTACAGGTAGATCGCCGATTTTAGTTGCTTCCACTTTTAAATTGTATTTATTGGCTAGAGCCCGGTCAAATTGCTCAAGGGATTTTTCAGCTAAACTGCGATCGCTCGCTTTTACCATAAATACCACTCCCGCACCTGAATTGAGAGATGACGAGTCTTCCTTAGATTGATGAGGAAAAGGAATCAAGGACAGAGAGAACTCCCCGTCCATCCAGGCTACTAAATCTTTGTCTAAATCTAGATTGGAGAAATTTTTGACCAAATTTCGCAATTCTTGGGGTTTAAACGGCGTCATCGGATTTGACTCTGCCCCTTGAACGTAGTCCTGCCAAAACCGTTTTAAATTGCCACCAGACATCATCATCAATGTATCGGCTGGCAGTAGTTTGGGCATTATACCAGCTTCATTTTTGACAATGTACTTCTTCTGGCTATTCGGCTTGAGCCAGGAAATACTCTTAAAGCGAATGCCCTCTTTTTCCAGAGTAATTGTTGTCGTTAAGCCCTGCTGCTGCTGGAGTTGGTCAAAGCCTTGGGGAGAAACTTGCTGCTGAAAATTTTTTGCGACTGCTGCCGCTGCGGGGATATTGACATACAATTTAGCGAAAGGTCGATCGGCTTCAATTTGCTGCAATGCTTGAGAGTAGCCGGGAGTTTTGGCCAGAGATGCACCGCCAAGGTAAGCGTCGATCGCGCGATCGGTTGCTTTGGAATCGGTTGTGATGACTAAAAACCGCCGATCTAACACCGTTGCTGAATAATTCTCAGTGGATCGAACTTTAATTTCTTTGATTTGGACGCCCTTGTAGGTGCGATCGACCCAATTGCCTTGTTTGAGGGGACTATTTGGTTGTTCTAATAGCTTTATAGCCCGAACTGGGTCGTCGATCGGCAATACTATGACGACAGACTGCTTATCTTGTTCTGGTTTTGAGGATTGTTGGGTGAGTTTGCCTTCCGGGGATTTTGTCTGTTGTGACAAAAAGGCAATAGTTACTTCTTTGCCAGCCCAAGGCTGAATATCTTGTTGGTAATTGTAGCCATTGGGGGTGAGAAAGCGATCGCGCAAGTTGGACAGAGTGCGATCGAAACCCGCTTGGCTTTCTTTAGTGCCAAACTCGCGCAACTGCTGCCATCGATCTGGATTCGTGGACACAGAAAGCGCCACTAAAGCATCTTGGGGAACCACGTTAGCACCCGCAGGCATTATCCTAGACAATTCCTGTTTCTGGCCCAGTACCCAGTACGCAGTTGCGCCCCCACCAATCAGCAGGGCGGTGGTTCCCAAGGTTAGTAAAAGTGATGTTTTTTTTCGTTTGCGTTTAATCATCGATCACTGATTATTAATCATTTCAGATTGCAGATTTACCATTGCAGATTGAAAGATTCAATTTTAAATTTGCAATCTTCAATTTAAAATTCCACATTACCTAATCCCTACTAACAATTTGCCATAAAGCGTATCCCGTTGCCGATAAGGACGCCCCAGAGAACGAATAGCAGCTTGCAAAGTTTCCACTTCCATACAAGTACCTCCTTTGGCCCCAGCCATCGTAGTAATATGCTCCTCCATCAGCGTGCCGCCAATGTCATTGCAGCCCCAAGTCAGGGCTTCTGTGGCACCCTCAAGACCGAGTTTCACCCAGCTAGGCTGATGGTTGGTCACCCAATTGCCCAGGAAAATTCGCGCTACGGCTGTCAGTAAAAGGGCATCTGCTAGAATGGGTTGGTCGCGTCCAACGCGGCTGCGTAAGGGTTTAGGTGCTTCTTGCCCTACGAAAGGCAGTAGGATGAACTCTGATATCCTAGCTGAGTATTCCCGTTTATCGGCGGTTTGTTGGAGGCTTCGCAATAAACTCAAATGCCGCATTTGCTGTTCCGGCGTCTCTATGTGACCAGAAAGCATTGTACTCGTCGTCGGTAACCCCATAAGGTGAGCTGTGCCAACAATTTCTAACCAAGTGGCGGTGTTAATTTTTTCTGGACAGAGGATGCGTCGCACGCGATCGTCTAAAACTTCTGCTGCTGTTCCAGGCATAGAACCAACTCCAGCATCTCGCAAAGCGCCAATTACCGACTCGTAGGTTAAGTTATCTTCCCTGGCGATGAATTGCACTTCCTGCGGGGAAAAAGCGTGCAGGTGGAGTTGAGGGAATTCGTTTTTGATGCCTTCCACTATCCGCAAATAATAAGCCAGGGAACTACCATTAAGTTTAGCTTTGAGATTGAGTCCCCCCTGCATACAAATTTCGGTCGCACCCCGACGTACACCATCTGTTGCTTTTTCAAGAATTTGGGCTATATCTAACCAATATGCGCCTTCGTCACCTTCATCGCGGCGGAAGGCACAGAAACTACAGTGCTGTTCGCAGATATTGGTGAAATTGATATTGCGGTTGATGATGTAGGTAACGGTGTCGCCAGCTTGTCGGTGGCGAAGTTGGTCGGCCGTGGCGCGAATGGCGGCTAAAGTATCTGAATCCGTCTGCTTTAAGAGTACTGCTCCCTCTGCTTCGGACAAATCGTCACCCGCCAAAACGCGATCGAGAATGGCATCAACAGTTTTAATAGTCACAGTGGGTTTAGTAAAAATCTGGTTTTTCATCAATTTTGGCAGGAAATTATCGCAAATCGCCTAACGACTAAAGTCGCGGCTATACAAACGAAGTCCGCCTGCGCGGACTGGGATAAGAGCCAGGGTAGGCAGGCTTGTGGGTAGGCGAGAGTTTTAGCCGCGACTGGGATAAGAGCCTGCGTAGGCAGGCTTTGTTTGTATAGCCGCGACTTTAGTCGTTAGGATATTTATTAATTAGTGTACCCATGTTAAACTCCAAGTATTTTAAAATATTCGATCGAAATATATCAAACCAAACTTACTATTGGTATAAAAAAAATCAGTAACAGCTAACATAATTTCCCTTTTGCTGATAAAATATCAAAAGCAGTCATTCGATTTTAGATTTTGGATGAAAGGATTTTGGATTATCCCCACGAGTCAAAATCTGGGGCGTGAGTACTTCAAGCTTGTCCAATGAGTGTTAACCCACCTAACTCAAGGCTTTCAGTTCCATCCGGTGCGTTGCAGATTTCTGAATGGGTGCCTGCCTTATCTGGCACAAACGGTCACTTGCTGCGCTTGTCCCTGGTAATTCCCACATATAACGAGGGTAAAAATATCAAGGACATGGTTCAAATGTTGAGCCTGTTGCTAGATAGGGTTATCCCTGGTGACTACGAACTGATTGTAGTGGATGATGATAGCCCCGATCGCACTTGGGAAGTTGCACAATCCCTGATACCAGAATATACCCAATTGCGGGTGATGCGCCGTCAGCAGGAAAGGGGACTTTCGACGGCGGTGATTCGCGGTTGGCAGGTGGCGAGGGGACAGATTTTGGGAGTCATAGATGGCGACCTTCAGCATCCGCCAGAGGTGCTATTAAAGCTTTTGGCAGAAATTGAGGGGGGTGCGGATTTGGCAGTTGCCAGTCGCAATGTAGAAGGCGGTGGCGTCAGCGAGTGGAGCTTTTTGAGGCGATTTTTATCGCGTGGGGCTCAGATATTGGGGTTGATTATCCTGCCGGAGGTGGTAGGTCGAGTCTCTGACCCGATGAGTGGCTATTTTATGGTGCGGCGCTGTGCTATTGTCGATCGGACCCTGAATCCCCTGGGTTACAAAATTCTGATTGAGGTGATCGGTCGAGGCAAAATAGGCCAGATTGCTGAGGTGGGCTATGTGTTTCAAGAACGCCAAGAAGGTGAGAGTAAGGTGACTTGGAAACAATATGTGGAGTATCTGGGACATCTATTGAGGTTGAGATTTGACCGATGGCCGATCGCACGGTTCTGGCGTTTTGGTATGGTAGGTCTGAGTGGAGTGTTTGTGGATATGGCCGTGCTTTATTTACTCCACGACCCCAGTACACTCGGTTGGGCGCTGACTCGCAGTAAAATTATCTCTGCGGAAGTGGCAATTATTAATAACTTTATCTGGAACGATGTCTGGACTTTTGGGGATATGGCAAATCGGCAACGAGGCAGGCGCAAGCGTTTAAAGAGGTTCCTCAAGTTCAATATTGTCTGTTTGATCGGGCTGGTGTTAAATGTGCTGCTGTTGAATGTGCTGTTTAATTTTTTTGGGGTTAACTATTTGTTGGCAAATCTGATTGCGATCGCAACTGTAACTTTTTGGAATTTCTGGATTAATATGAAGCTTAGCTGGCGGGTGACTGAAATTAACAATTAAAAATCAACAGGTAGAAAATGCCCTTGGGTAAGTTAAAAGTCAAGATTTTTTCTTTCTTTCGCCTTTTGCCTGGGGACTTTTGCCTGGTGTTAGTGTGGTTCGCGATCGGCATTGGCTTGCGCTTGAACCACCTGGAATTAAAGTCTCCCTGGACGGATGAGTTTTCTACGATGGTATTTAGCCAGGGTAACAGTTTTCGGACTGTGCCGCTAGATCGGGCGATCGCACTCGATGTTCTCATGACGCCGCTTGTACCGACAGATGCTGGTGTAGGAGAAGTCGTTCAACATTTGCTAAGCGAAAGCAACCATCCGCCACTTTACTTTGTTCTAGCTCACTTGTGGATGAAATTGTTTCCTGGGGATGGGGGATTGGTTTCGCTGTGGGTGGCCCGATCGCTTCCAGCTATACTGGGTGCAGTCTCTATTCCAGCTATCTACGGACTTGGTTGCATTGCTTTTCGATCGCGCTTAGTCGGTCAATTGGCTGCTGCGATGATGGCAGTGTCGCCCTACGGCATTTTTCTAGCTCAAGAAGCCCGTCATTACACTCTGAGCATTCTTTTTGTCATTGCTTCCCTCGTCTGTCTTGTGGTAGCCGTGAGGCACATTTGGTCAGAGAAGTCACTGCCTTTTTGGTTCTCCTTAGCTTGGATCGCCATCAATAGTTTAGGGATTGCCAGCCATTATTTCTTCGCCTTCACTTTATGTGCTGAAGGGATGGTTTTACTGGCATTTTGGTATTGGGAAATGAGATATGGAAAAGAGAGGAATAATTTCCAATCTCAAATCCAAAATCTAAAATCGTTCGTTGCGGTGACAGCTGGAACTTTAGCTGGAGGATTGGTTTGGTTGCCGGTGTGGCAGCATAGCTATAATAGCGAACTTACAGAATGGATCAAAAATAGCGATCGCATAGGATGGGAATGGCTGACTCCAATTTTTCAAGCGATCGCCGCTTGGATCACCATGCTATCTCTGCTACCTGTGGAAGTAACGGAACTACCGATAGTAATTGCCTCTGGCTTGGTGATGATAATTTTTTTCCTTTGGGCGTTACCTATTCTAAATCGCGGTATCAAAGAAAGTTTAACAAAACCAACTACTCGCCAGCCAGTTTTGCTATTGGGGGGATTTGTTTTAAGCAGTTTATTCTTATTTTTCAGCATTACCTATGCTTTTGGAATTGACCTCACTCGCGGTGCCAGATATAACTTTGTCTACTTCCCGGCTGTGATTGTTTTGGTAGGTGCAAGCCTCGCAGAGGAAGTCAAAAGTCAAAAGTCAAAAGTCAAAATAAAGAGAGGAAAAAAAATATTTTACCTTTTGTATTTTAACTTTTACATTATTTGGTTGATGGGATTTGTGAGTGCTATGACCGTTAGTTTCAATCTTGGCTATCAAAAATACTACCGTCCCGATTTATTAGTGCCTGTGATTCAACAGGTATCTAAGGCAAACGTGCTGATTGCCACAACTCATAAAACCCACGTACAAACTGGGGAAATCATGGGATTAGGTTGGGAATTTAAACGTTTTGCTAGTTCGGAAATATCTGCTACTCCCATGTTTCTCTTAGCTCATAAAGATAGTCAAAATTCGACTTTACCTACAATAACGCTGCAAAAAACGCTGAGTACAGTGCCACGACCTCTAGATTTGTGGCTGGTGAATTTTCAGGCAACTATTGATGTCAAATCACAAAATTGTTCTGCTAGTTCCCAATCTTTACCATTTGTCGATGGCTATGATTATCAGCTTTATCACTGTGATTAAAGCGGCTTGCAGTTGCATGAATACACCCCAGAAACCCGGTTTCGCAGGAGTTCAGTGCTGTTCCTTAGCCAATTGGATTTACTAAATACTTTAAAATACCGATTATCTTACGAATATTATCAATAAAATAATCATTCAAATCAACTTCCATAATTTGATGAGTAAGTCGTAAAAATTTCCAGTTAGTTCCGGTGGTGATCGCCCCATAGATTGGGGAAATATTATTATTTCTTCTTTCATTAAAGATTTGAGCCGCAATCATTTCAGCCATACATTGAGGTAATCCCGATTGGATATTATCATTTTTAGCTTCTACTAGGGCGACAACTGGTGCTTTGATTAAGAGTTGTTCGGGAGAGCGACTAATCAAAAAGTCACAAAAGCCATTCAATCCTTTTTCTACATCTACATTAAACTCTTTCCCTGAAAAAAAACTAATTTGATAATCAAATTGCTTTCTCAGTTCTACTAAAATAGGCGTAATAATTAATTCGGAGCGAGCTTTTTCAGTATTAATTGCTAAAGCTAAAGAAATATTTTCTTGCAAAGTTTGACCCAGAAAATCACTATAGTTAGATTCGGATATATTATCAAAAATGCCAACTTTGTCGGCAATGGTTATGCCAAGGTTGGTTTCAATCATTTCTAGGGTTGTGAATTGAGTATAAGACATTTTTATACTATATCATAAATGGATGTACAGTTCAAAAAACAGGTAAATTTAAAACGAATCCTGGTAAGACATCTTCTCCTGATAAAGTAGCCGGTAACTGGACAATCTCAACGGTTTGATTCGGAAGATAGATTTCTACCTGTTGTGCTTGGGGATTAATCAACCAACCTAACCGCAAACCACTGTTGAGATATTCTTGCATTTTCTCTTGTAGTTGGGTTAGGGAGTCGGTACGCGATCGCAATTCGATGACAAAATCAGGACATAATGGGGGAAATTTTTCTTGTTCTTCTGGCGTTAATGATTCCCAGCGTTCGTTAGTGACCCAAGCTGCATCGGGAGAACGGTTTCCACCATTGGGTAAGCGAAATATGGTAGAAGAACTAAAGACTCTTCCTAGTTGAGTTTGACGATTCCAAATAACTAAATCTGCATTCAAATCTGCTTCTCGATTGCCGCTTACTCCACCAACCGGGGGCATAATTACTAATTCTCCTTTAGCAGTTTGTTCCAGTTGCCAATTTTGATTGACTTGGCATAGCTGGTAAAATTGCTCATCGCTTAAGTCAACGGTTTTTAAGTTTAAAATAACGGGTTCGGAAGTAATCATTGCGATTATAAATGCCCAGAAAACGCTGCAATTCTCAAGCTGGATACTCCAATCATATCATGTCTGGTTAAATTTTACCCTTTGTTCATGTTTTTCTTGAGAGCGATCGCTTGGACTTTCTCAGAAAACAGGTAAATCTAAAACAAATCCTGCTAAGACATCTTCGGCTGATAAAGTAGTAGGTAACTGGACAATATCAAGGGTTTGATTGAAACGATAGATTTCTACCTTGAAGGGGTGACAACTATGCCCGAAACTTATAGAATACAGGGTTTTTTAGTATCATTACCAAAGATGCCCCTAGCTAAAATACCGAGAATTTTATTCACATCTTTGAGATAATATTCGCTTAAATCAATACTCAATGTTTGACCTTGTAGTTTGAGGAATTGCCAAATACTCCCGGTAGTTACTGCGCCATAAATTGTGTTAATATCGTTAGCCAATTCTTCGGAGTTTAGTTCAGTTCTCGCATTAAAAATTTGGGCTGCGACCATTTCCGCCGCACACTGGCCTAAACCTGCATTGATATTCTCTTTTTTAGCTTCTACTACTATAATTACTGGTGCTGTCACTATGAGAATTTCTGGAGATTTTGTAATAATAAAGTCGCAAATACCGTTTAATCCTCTAGTATCATCAACCGTAAAATCTACCCCGGAAAATAAATTAATTTGCTCCTTTAATTGTCGGCGTAAATCGACTAATATGGGCGCAATGATCAGTTCAGAACGGGCTTTTTCACTATTACTACCAAATGCGATCGGTTGGTTATAGTTGAGGATATCTACAAGTAAGTTACTAGCTGCTAATTCGGGAGCATCGTCGAAAATACCTGGTTTTTCCAATGTGGTTAAGCCGAAATCTTGTTTGGCTTTAGTTAAAGTAAACTCACTATAAGACATAAAAAATTCTAGTTTTGATGGATGATTGTTGCTGTTTTTAGATTTAGATGCGATCGCCCGATAACTTTTTAACAAAACTTTGATGTTGTGGTGTAGCTAATCCTAACTGTAAAACTGCTAAAACTTTAGCTAAATCACCGGCCAATAAAGCCGCTCGATCTAACCATAAACCAGGAAAATTTTGAGAGCAAATTACACCATCTGCATTAGGTTCAAGGTTAATATATTCCTCGTTATTTAACATAAACCAATCAAATTGACGGTTATCAACTCGCCACACTAAATATTCTTGTACCTGATTGCGACGATAAACGTTGAGTTTTTGGTGTAAGTCAATAGAAACGGTACTAGCTGCAATTTCAGCAATTAATTCAGGCGTACCTTCTACATAACCATCCTGACTAATTGTTGATTGTCCACCGATCTTAATTCTTAGGAGTGCATCAGGTTGGGGTTCATTATCGGCATCAAGTCGCACAGTACAATTATCTCCTAATTGTAGATTAGGGGTAAAAGTTTGGTAGAAGCCTAACCACAGCATAATATGAGCATGAGGTTCGCCGTGTTGGGTAATTCTTAGCGGTGATGCCATATAAACAATTCCTTCAATTAATTCCGCTTTTTTCAAATCAGGCATAGCAGAATAGCGACGCTCAAATTCAGCACGGGTTAGTTTGTCGCCGTTTTCTAGGGAAGGAATGATTGAGGTGGACGATATTAGAGTAGATACCATCGGTTTTCTTACAAAAGGAGATCGCCTAAGCTGCTACGCATCTAATTTCACAGTCAGTTTTTCTGAGCTTCTTGTGGGATGGGCATCCTGCCCGTCCTTGTATTCGATTTAGATGCGTAATAGCTTATTACCAACACTTCTAAATTATAGCAATATAATATTTTGGCAGAAGTACAAACCCAAAGAGAAAACCCTGAGCAAGTGCCATTGGATTAGTAAGCTACTAGCACGGGTTCATCTCTTTAGTAAGCTGTCGCGCATCTAAATTGTAGTTAGGGACGGGCGAGACGCCCATCCCACAAGAATTTCATTAAATTGACTGTAAAATTTAGGTGCGTAGCAGCTTAACACTTATTCCCGTTTGATGGTTTCGGGGATGCCCATTGGAGAAAGACCTGCGATCGCTCTCAAATTTTGGCAGCGCAGTAATTCGATAAAATTTAAGCTGGGACGCCCTTCAATTTTGGCTACGGTTTCGATCGCCAAAAGCAGGTGCTGGGATGCTTCTACTTCAGAGTAGCCGCGCCGTTGCGCTATTTTGATCGCAAGTTCATCCGCATCTAACTGAGACTGAGAACTGCGAGTGTTGCGCCAGATTTGGGTGGTAGCAAGCGCAGTTAATCCACCAGCGACTATCACACCCACTGCATCCCCCTGCACGAGTTCCACCATTGCGCCTAAAAATCCGGCTACTGTGACGCCTTGGTACAAATCCGGCTTAAACCACTTGATTCCTGTCAACCAGCTAACTGTCCGCAATAGGATTAAATCGCGCCCTGGTCTGGATAACCGACTCCACAGGTCAAAATTAATCCAAATCGGTCGATCGCCAGACCAAGGTAGGGGAAACTGGGTATCAACTACTTTTGCCTGTTCCGGTTTGCTGATAATTTTCGTCATCATGCGACCGGAGGCAGGCATGATCTCTAAGAGGCGACGAATTTCAGTGGTTGACTCCATACAATCAGAGGGGCTAGGGGCTAGGGGCTAGGGACTAGGGAAAACCCAATCTTTAAAGCAATACCTTCGCCAAAAACCTAAAATGCTTAATTTGTAGGTTGGGTTGAGGCACGAAACCCCACAAATGCGTTGGGTTTCGCTCGCGCTTTGTAGGTTGGGTTGAGGCACGAAACCCCACAAATGCGTTGGGTTTCGCTAAAATTGTTCGGTGAGTTTAACGCTGTGGGGCGGGAGTTGGTTTGGGAGCAGTTTGGGTAGCTGGCTTGATTTCTGGTGCAGTTTGTGGTGGTCTGGGAGTAGTATTCGCTGGGGATTGAATTGGGGCTGCTGTGGGGGCAGGAGCTTTTTTGTCACCTAAGATGCTGCGGTTGCCGGTGTCGAATACGCCAGCGACACAAGCAATCATTATAGTTGCTAAGGTGCCGACAAATAGAGCTTTCCAACCTAATTCTGAGATATCTTTGCGTCGGGAAGGTATCAGGGCGATCGTACCACCGACGAAAATACCTACGGAGGCGAGGTGGGCGAAACCTGAGAGGGCGTAGCTGACGATTAAGACGGTGCGATCGCTTATTTCTCCTTTTGCAGCTGCTTCTGCTAAGGATTGGTACGGGGGAATGGCTGTTTCTAGGAGTCTCCGCCCAATAATTACCGATGCTGTCCAAGATTCGTCAAAGGGTACTCCTGTTAAGAGAGTGAGGGGATAAAATAAGAATCCTTGAATATTTTGTAAGGTCACGACTTTAAAAACGTCGCCTATTGGAGATGGTAAAACTGCCAGCCAACCAAAGAATTGATTAATTAAAGAAACTAAACCCAAAATCAAAATCAGGACGGCTGCGATCGCCACTGCCATTTTCACCCCATCCAATGCTCCCACAATTGCTGCATCTAAAGGGCTAACTCGCTCGATGGGTTCTCCTCCCACCGTCTCCTGTTTAAATTCGTCATTTAGATCGTCATTTAACTCTTCGCCGCCGAGTTCCGTGCCGCTGAATTTATTGCTATTTTTTGATGCTTTTTGTTCTTTGGGAATACCGCCAGCAGTGAGAGGAACTTCTGTTTCGGGAACCAAAATTTTTGAGATAACGAAACAAGCGGGAATTGCCATGATTGAGGCAGATACCAAATGCCCCAAGATGTTGGGAAAAACTGGTTTAAGGAAACTTACATAAATTGCCAGAGTTGATGAAGCTGCTGTACCAAAACAACAAGACAAAATGGCACAAAGTTCGCTGCGCGTCATTTGGGCTAAATAAGGCTTGACAACGATCGCTGCTTCAATACCGACAAAGATATTGGCAGCGCCACTCAATGCCTCTGCGCCACTCAAGCGCATGACGGCATAAAAGGCTTTGGCAAAAACTTCGGTTATTACTTGAATAACACCAATGTTGTAAAGTAATGCCATCAGCCCGGAAAAGAATATCACTGTGGGTAATGCCCGAAAGGCAAAAATATAACCCAGATTCACAGGAGGTACTACATCTGGTCTGGGGACGATATTCGCGCCAAAGACAAATCTAGCTCCAGCATCCGCCGCAATAAATACAGTATCTAGTAAGCTGCTAAACCATTGCAGGGCTTCTCTGGTGGGTGGAAAGAGAAATACTAAAGCGCCTAGAATTAATTGCAAGGCAATGCCGGATATGATGACACGCCAGGGTATGATTCGTCGGTGTTCGGAAAATAACCAGGCGATCGCGCATAAGCCAAATATACCAAAAAAGGAAATTATGTTGAGGTGGAAAGGATGGGACATGGGTAGATCCTTGGTGGGAGAATAAAAGCCCAAAAGTCTGGCGACGCTAAAATCAGTAGTTTACCGAAAAATTAACCGATCGAGGGTAGGTCACGATACACCCAAGACAATAATCTTATAACTGAGGTGATGTTGCACGACTCGTGATGCAAAATCAAGTAAGAAGTTCCTTTTTTTAGGTAAAGTTTAAAATTCGACTGCCGTTGGCAAAGTTATCTACGATATCATATCCACTCTCACAAAGCCGATAATGGCCTCTACACCCCAGGAAGTTTGACGCATGGAAGCTTTTGCCCCAATTCCGCCCAACTGGACTGAAGTTGCGACTCACGCCCACGAATTCAGCTGTCCCGCTTGCCGCGCTACCTGCATGGAAGCTGAGCGGGTCTGGATCAATAGACGATCGCCAGTCTATACCGAAGATTACCGCAAAAAATGGCAGGAGTTCTACCAGTGCCAGTGTGGCTGTGTTTGGTGGGCATGGAGTAACGAACGCCCGCCCTCGGAGTTTTCTAAGCACGAACCTTCTGAAGAGGAGCTTTTTTGAGGTGATGGGTCAGCTTCGGTAGCAGGCGACACACCCCGCAGATTGGTATGTTGTTGCGCTTGGGCGCTATCTTAAAGAAGCGCTGAAGCGCAACAACATACCTGAAGAGTTAAATCCCGCCTTTTTTAGTAGTTGTTCGCTTTGGGATTTGGCAGCTAAAGCAGCAGGTAGTTTGTCGAGAAATTCCCCCTGCTGGTCTGGCGACATACTGGCTAATTGTGTTTTAAAATCACTCATATTAACTCCTATATTAATTGGTGTTTCTGTGTTTAAAATTCTGGTTGTGTCACCCCCTCCAAACGCAGGAAATGCACCCTACCCGACGACTCACCCGCCACAATTGTCACCCCATCGGGCGCTATAGCACAGCAATTTAAAAAACTATCTCCGGCGAAAGTGGCAATTTCCTTTCCAGAATCCAAATCCCAAACTTTCAGGGTGTTATCCCCTGAAGCAGAAACCGCGAAATTGCCATCGGGAGAGATCGCTACTGCATATACCGAGTTGGTATGTCCGGTGAGTGTTTTGAGTTCCTGACCAGATGCCAAATCCCAAACTTTCAGGGTGCTATCATCTGAAGCAGAAACGGCGAATTTGCCATCGGGAGAGATCGCTACTGCATTTACCGAGTTGGTATGTCCGGTGAGTGTTTTGAGTTCCTGACCAGATGCCAAATCCCAAACTTTCAGGGTGCTATCATCTGAAGCAGAAACGGCGAATTTGCCATCGGGAGAGATCGCTACTGCATTTACCGAGTTGGTATGTCCGGTGAGTGTTTTGAGTTCCTGACCAGATGCCAAATCCCAAACTTTCAGGGTGCTATCATCTGAAGCAGAAACCGCGAAATTGCCATCGGGAGAGATCGCTACTGCTTTTACCGAGTTGGTATGTCCGGTGAGAGTTTTGAGTTCCTGACCAGATGCCAAATCCCAAACTTTCAGGGTGTTATCATCTGAAGCAGAAACCGCGAATTTGCCGTCGGGAGAGATCGCTACTGCTGCTACCTCGTCGGTATGTCCGGTGAGAGTCCGCAGCAAAGCACCCCCTGGCGGTGTTAGGGTAGGTGTCAAAAGGCGCAACCAAGGTGCAGTTTGCCTTTGCTTTGCCACTTCCAGCATTTCCCGAATTTCTGGCAAATCAAAAGGCAGCAATCGCCCCCATAACTGACCTGCCAATTGCGTCTTATCCTTCTCCAAAATATGTGCCGAAAGTCGAATTGCCCCTTGAATTAACCTAAGAGTCTCCGATTTTTCCCCAGCAAACAAAACCCCAGCATCCAAAGCAGCTTGATAATCTTCAATCACATCCTTTGTCACAAACTCAGGATGGGAAATCTTCGCCTCAATGAAATCAAAATCAGTCAATAAGCGGTACAAAGTTTCCCCATCGCCTTGTTTCGCCAAACCTTGCGGTAACGTTCTCAAAGTCACCCGCAGTCTGTCCGGCGACATACTGGCTAACCATTCCCGTATATCGCTCATCTTTTACAACCCCTGCCGCAAATTATTGATAATCCGATCCTCAATATCCTTCAAACTGACATTAGCTTCTTCTAGAGTTTCTTGGCGGAGGAGGAAATCTCGAAAACTGGCGTGATAGACGCTGTAACAGATTTTTTATCTTCAATTAACGCCCGATTATCACTGAAAATCGGTAAAGAAGGAGTCAGTTTAGCTTTCATTTCTTCTAACTGTTGGGCGATTTCCTGATATTGATTTGGTAATTCTTTGGTAGCAGCAATAATTTTCCCCAACAACATTAACTGCATCGCCGCAAAAGCTTTCCCACCTTCCTGGGCATCTTTTTTCAGTGCTTCCCGCAATGCCTTGGGAAATATATGATAAAGGTGGTTAGAAAGTTCATCAATTAAATTATCAGCTAAATCGACATCAGCTATTCAACTCAGCCAATCTATCACCACTTTCCAATCTGAAGGTGTTAGCGCCTTGACTTCGGCAAACTTTTGTGCTTCAGTAGAAAACATTTCTGGCAGTTGACTTTCCCGAATCGGATCGAAATCAGCACTTCGGAAAGCGTGTATTTTGGCGAGTTCAGACCAACATTCGATCGCCGTTTTGGCTAATTCTTTCAGTTGTTTTTGATAACTGGGAAACTCGTCAGACTCAGCTACAGCATCGATGACGGCTGCGATCGCAACTCCCGCCACCCGCGCCAAGTCATCATTACTCAAAATATTATCATCTCGACCCAGCCGTTTAGCCAATTCCCCCAAATCATTGGCTACCATCCCACCCATCACTCCCGCCGCCATCCCTCCGAGTGCGCCTGAAACCAAAGTCCCAGCCGCCATAATCGCCGTACAGGTTAACAGCCTTGTCTGAGTCCACCCTAAATCAAGCTCTGGCATATTAAAATTTCTCTACCTTCACAGCTGTATAACACAGAAACCTAGCGAAAGAAACCGGGTTTCTTGAAGAAACCGGGTTTCTCTGTACCTGACTCGCCTGAAAAGCGCTAAAGCGCAACAACGTACCTCTATTCTTCAAAAAGCCTGCTGCTACTCACCTTGATGCAGTTTCTCTCTCAAAATAGCTTCAACTTCGCTTTCTGGATTCGCAAGGTCAAAAGGATAAGGTTGAAGATTGGCGGGATTGCGACGACTCATTAATACTTCCAAAGCTGCGCGGAAGGCTTCCTCATCATTTCTATGTTCCGAAAGATACTGTTTTAGCTCAGTATTCGACATTTGAGGCAGATTCGGTGTCATAGCACATACCTTTTATATCTCACGCCCGACGCAAAGCGCTAACAACCATTAATATAAAAAATTGTGTACTATCTTTTTTCGATATGGATTGGCAGGAAGTTTCCGGTAACTGGGTATTGATTCCCCCGCATCCCAAGGCAATTATCCATTTCCTGGGAGGCGCATTTGTCGCGACTGCACCCCAAGTAACCTATCGGTTATTATTGGAACACCTGGGAAGCCAGGGATACGCTGTGATTGCAACTCCGTTTGTGAATACGCTGGATCATAGTGCGATCGCTAAATCGGTCCTGCAAAGTTTCGATCGCACCATAGATGAATTGCGGACAAAATCTATATTGAAACGCCGATATCTCCCAACTTACGGAATCGGACACAGCATGGGTTCCAAGCTGCATTTACTTATAGGTAGTCTTTTTCCAGTCGATCGGGCCGGAAATGTCTTAATTTCTTTCAATAACTTCGCCGCACGCGACGCCATCCCTTTTGTCGAACAGTTAAATTTCAACCCTGGTTTCAATGTCGAGTTTACCCCTTCGCCAACAGAAACCAACAACCTAATCGCCAAGGGCTACCAAGTCCGGCGCAATCTCCTGGTTAAATTTACCAAAGATACGATCGACCAAACATCTCCTTTAACCGAATTGCTGCAAAAACGCTTTCCCGATATGGTTACGCCTTTAACCCTAGCCGGAAACCATTTGACGCCCTTGGGTCAAGATATCAGCTGGCGAAGCGGAAAGGAATTTACACCCTTCGATGCGATCGGTCAATGGGTCAAGCAAGAAATCTATCGAGAATTCAATCAGCTAAAATCGGTAGTGCTACGCTGGCTCAATCCGTTATCATCACCATAATGTTTCACCATCAACAGACAATTGCGATTCTCAGCAGTGCGAGTATAACTTAGACGATCGGCTATACTCTTCATCAGTTGCAGACCCCGCCCTCCCTCACGCAAGTTGTCCTTATTGCTAACCATCTGAGCTAGCTTTGACTCTAAATCGAAAGGTGGGCCGCAATCCCAAACTCGCATCTCTATACGATCGTCAAAGATCTCCACTTCAATATCAATAGGAAGTTCTGAGGATTTATTTTTGTGGGCATGACGAACGGCATTGGTAAAGGCTTCAACCAATGCAAGTTGCGATCGCAACCATACTTCTTTTGTAATTGGCGGTTCATACAACTGCTCAAACCACGACAGAACTTGAGGTAAAGCTTTGAGATCTGTGTGAAGTTGTAAATGACTTTTACGGGATGCTGGCAATTTGACAAACCCTTTCATTCAAGAAAACCAGAACTCGGAGGCGATTCTTAAATTTACAATAATTTTGCTTGATTTGGATCGCATCTGTGCTAGGGTCGTATCTTAAAACTACCCGGCAGAGAATGAAATTTTCCAATCTTTTGAGTGATGGTTCAATATTAGAAGAATGGTATCATTTTTAGTCCATGTTTCAAATTGTGGTTATTGATGATGATCCGGCAATACAGTTAGTGCTGACAAGACTGCTGAAAAAACAGGGTTATGATGTAACGGCGGCAAAGGATGGGCAAGAAGGCTTAGCGCTGGCGCAGCAGTTACATCCGGCGCTGATTATTTGCGATTGGATGATGCCCCGGATGAATGGCATAGAAGTCTGCCGTCGGGTCAAAGCAGATGCAAAGTTATCGACTACGTTTTTCATTCTACTGACTTCCCTGGATTCGGTGGAAGATCGGGTCAAGGGGCTAGATGCAGGCGCGGATGATTTTATCTCCAAACCGATCGAGATCAATGAGTTGCAAGCGCGGGTGAGATCGGGACTGCGACTGCACCAACTCAACCACGACTTGCAAACCGAAAAGCAAAAATTGACAGCAGAATTGGCTGAGGCGGCTGAATACGTGCGGAGTCTCCTGCCAGAACCATTAAAGGGGCCGATCGCCATCCAAGGAAAGTATATTCCCTCCAGTAGTCTGGGAGGCGATGGCTTCGATTATTTCTGGCTTAATGAGAATTTATTGGCGATTTACCTAATGGATACCGCAGGACACGGCTTGAAAGCTGCCCTCCCCTCCATTTCGGTGATGAATTTGCTCAGGTCGCAAGCCCTTCCCAATCTTGATTATTCTCAACCCAGCCAGGTTTTAAGCGCTTTAAATCGCACTTTTCAGATGACTGCCCAAAACGATAAATACTTTACCATCTGGTATGGCGTTTATAACCGAGTTAAGCGTCAACTTACTTATGCCACCGCCGGACATCCCCCAGCAGTCTTGCTATCGGGAACGCCGCAATCAATCCAACGCCTGAAAACGCCCGGTATGCCTGTTGGTATGTTCGAGGATGTCGTATTTACCGATCGAGTCTGCGACATACAGGCGTCCAGTACCCTTTACATTTTCAGTGATGGGATTTACGAAATCCCGCAACCGAACGATACTATCTGGGGTCTCGATCCTTTCATTAATCTCCTGAAAAACTGTAAAAACGGCGTCAAGTCCAATTTAGACCATATCTTGCAAGAAGTTGAGGCTATTAACGCTAAAGACATTTTTGATGATGATGTCTCTATCCTAGAGATTAAATTTGATTGAACTATGAACTAGCCCACCGCTCCCGTCAGATGGGATTTCGGAATCCCATTACTTAAAAGCCTTGAGACGCTGCTACCACGATTCAGGTAGCACGAAGCCCCGCGCTTGGGCCAGGAGTGCTGACAATCAATTTGGTGGACTAGCTGAGCGAGCCTATTGTGTTGGCGAATTCATCTCGGTTGGGAAATATTTGAAAGACGCGATCCATGCTGGTGAGTTCAAACAACATTCTGATTTGCTCATTAATCGAGCAAATAAAAAGCTTACCTCCAGCAGCACGAACTGTTTTCAAGGCTAATACTAAAGCGCCCAGTCCAGAACTATCCATAAAGGTGACATCCTGGAAATCTATTAACACAATATTTACTCCATTTTCCACCATTTCGCCAATTTCCTGGCGAAATTCACTACCTTTTGCACTATCTAAAATTCCAGCGGGTTGAATAACTTTAAAAACAGGATTCATCATACCTAGAAATCAGTTTGTCAAGATTTTTAGCTCAAAAGCATGAGTCAATAGACTTTAGCATAGAGCGGAGCTTTGTTACGATCGTCCAATCGGTTGGATGGGGCTAACTTTGGCGCGGTAGAGGAGTCGATCGCCCTGTCGATAGCCAGTGTAGCGTACCTTGATGCGATCGCCTGGTTGCGCCGTGAGTTCCATCAGCTGATGCTGGTGGGGGTCGTAAGGCAACTCTGCTCCCACGGGTGCGATCGCTTCCACACCCCATTGTTGCACGAGCTGTTCCACAGGTCGCAGCAACGGCAGCAAATTTACAGCCGGTAGCTGAGCATTTTGCCTAGCTGCATAAGCAGCAGTGGGCCACTGGATCAGCCAAGATTCTAAAACCTCCAGACTCGACCGCACAAATTCCTGCATCAAAGATTGTCGCTGTTCCTCCATTTGCTCTAGCAACCGTTCGTACTCCTGCTGTAATGCTGGTGATGTTTCTGGCGATCCTGTAGTCCAATTTATTTGGCCAGAGCCAAAAGTTGCCAATAACTCGCTCACCGGCACTTGCAAAGCTTGACTGAGTTTGAGGATATTTTCTAAGAGCATCTGCATCACCTCTCCTCGCCGCAACCGCATTACCTGCCGTTCCGACACACCTGCCTTGCGACTGAGAGCTTTAAAACTAGAAACACCCGCCAGCTGCATTAAACGTTGCAGCTGGTGGGTGTAGTCTTGAAGCGGAGACTGGTTCATTCTTCGAGCAAACTTCTTAACATCCAAGCATTCTTTTCGTGTATTTGCATCCGCTGAGTCAAGAGATCCGCAGTTGGTTCGTCATTCACCCCCTCAACTGCCGGGAAGATAGAGCGAGCGGTTCGCACTACAGCTTCTTGACCTTCCACCAGTAGGCGGATCATTTCCTGCGCCTTGGGAACTCCTGTTGTCTCGGAAATCGAGCTTAACCTTGCATAATCGCTGTAAGTTCCAGGAGCCGGAAAGCCCAAAGCTCTGATTCGTTCCGCAATTAGATCCACAGCTAGAGCCAATTCAGTGTACTGCGTCTCGAACATCAAATGCAATGTCTGAAACATGGGGCCAGTGACGTTCCAGTGAAAGTTGTGGGTTTTCAGCTAAAGCGTATAGGTGTCCGCTAGCAGGCGAGACAGTCCTTCGGCAATTTCTTGGCGTGCTTGTTGGTCAATGCCGATGTTTACTGGCATAGCTTTGTCGTGAAGCTGCATATTTTTGTCCTCATTATTTAGGAATGAAATTTTTTTACTCAGGCTAGGTGCATCCGTAAAACCGAGGCTGGAGCCTTGCGGACTCTACAACGGATGGTTTCTTGGCCCAGTCGCTGGCAAGCCTCAAATCGGTGACAACCTGAGAAGCCATAATATTGTCCATCTACTTCCAGAACGTCGATTGGTTCTTGCTGACCGATCGCTCGAATCGATTCCACTAATGCGTCCACTTTTGTAGGATCGGTCTGTCGGATCAGGGGACGATGAATCTGCCGGAGGGGAATTTCCTGTATTCTAACCATCGGGCGTATAGCTGCTTATTTACTCATTAATCATACTCGTTATGACTTCAATAAAGCAACTGGCGAACAGTCATCCCTACTTTTGGGCGGATTAACTTCTCGAAAGTCTGACAAGCTTTTACAAAGACAAGCTCACAAACTCCAGAATAACTGGCTACATAGATAGGAAGCATAAAGCTATGCTCGATCGAAAAGGATCTATCGTGAGGCAGCTGATGCAGAAAAATACTTGTATCCTCAGAGAGATTTTGATGGTAACCCGGTATCGCGACGGTCGAAGGGTGGGTCACTGGTGGCGTACAGCGGCGACCGTGTTTTGTTTGGTAGGACTTACAGCGGACGTGCGAGCAACGGCTGTGGGTGGGGATGTGGAACTCAAAGTCGGGATTGTGCAGCGATTTGGTGCCACACCGGAGGACGAGCTGACTTTGAAGGCGACAGAGGGCTCTAGCTTGACATTGCGGTTCCTAGCTGGAAATATGCAGCCACAAACTGTTTTGGCAAAGAGCATCAAGCTGGAAATACAGATGCAACCGCTAGCAGCGCCAGAAGTGGAAGAGCGAGTTGTCCTCAGTACCAACCCAAACTTCGAGACAGCGGAAGATAGTGCCGAGCAGTGGCGTGCAAAAGGGATTGAAGTCGAAATAGCTCAGCCAAAACGTTGGCAGGTTTGGGCCAAACGGGATATTTACAGTACTCCCTTACTGCGACGGTTGCTGCTTCAGAGTCTGGAAGCCCAAGGTTTTAAAACGGCTTATTTGGATACGGAAATTAAGAAACAGGAACCAAAGCCGTCTTGGGTGATGAATGGTTTGCGCTACAACCGCAAAAACCTAGAGATTGTATCCGATCGAAATAGGATTCAGGTATATCAGGGTAAAAACGATCGAACCGGGCGGATATTTGTCGGCGTTCTCCGACTCCAGCCTAACGCTTACGGCACCTACACCTTAGTCAATCAAGTACCCCTAGAGACATATTTGCGGGGGGTTGTGCCGAATGAAATTGGAGCCAGGGCACCTTATGCGGCTCTGGAAGCGCAGACGATTTTAGCGCGGACTTACGCCCTGCGGAACTTACGCCGATTTGCGATCGATGGTTACGAACTTTCTGCGGACATTCACTGCCAAGTTTATTACGGACTCAGCGGTGCTTTTCCCCATACAGACAAGGCGATCGCAGCCACGAAAGGCTTAGTGCTCGTCTACAACAACGAGTTGATCGATGCAGTTTATTCTTCCACAACTGGCGGCGTCACCGCCTCCTTCAAAGATATTTGGAATGGCGCAGAGCGGCCTTATCTACGTCCGGTGGTGGATGCGGTGAGCAATATTTGGGATCTGGGTCGCGATTCTTTGGCAGACGAGCAAAACTTAAAGCAGTTTATCAACTTGCAGAAAGGCTTTAACGAAGAGGGCAAGAGTTTGTTTCGCTGGCGCAAACAAACCAGCCTTCCAGACCTGGCGCAGCAGTTGCAGAAGTATCTCCAGGAAAAAAAACATCCGCAGGCCAAGTTTAAAGTGGTTCAGCAGATGCAGGTGGTAGAGCGATCGCCAAGCGGGCGCATCCTAAAAATGGTCGTGCAGACCGATCGCGGTGCGATCGAACTGCACAAAGAAGAAGTTCGCAGCGCCTTTCTCGCTCCTATCAGCACGCTGTTTTATCTAGATCCCGTCAAAAAAGACAACCAAACTCTATGGGGCTACGCCTTTGTCGGGGGTGGATACGGACACGGCGTCGGCTTGAGTCAAACGGGTGCCTATCAGTTAGGGAATCTGGGTTGGTCCAGTCAGCAGATTCTGAACTTTTATTATCCCGGCACTCAAATCCAGCCCCTTAACGATTCCATCAGCTTTTGGCAGGCCCAGTGAACCAGGAGTCAGGAACCAGGAGTCGGGAGAAATTCTGCCTCCTGATTCCTAAAAGATCTGGATTCTCTAGTACAGTTCTTCTTCTTGGTGAGTGATGATGGTGCAGTTAGATTTGGGGTAAGCTACGCAGGTCAGCACGTACCCAGCTTCGATCTGATCGTCATCCAGGAAAGACTGGTCACCTTGGTCAACTTCACCTGCGACGATTTTGCCAGCACAGGTCGAGCAAGCACCAGCGCGACAAGAATAGGGCAGGTCAAGTCCTTGTTCTTCGGCAGCGTCAAGAATATATTCGTCATCTTTGACGTCAATGGTCGAGTTTATGCCTTCTGCGTCGTTCTTTAACGTCACCTTGTAAGTAGTAGCCATGTAGCAGTCCTCTCGCGTATTCTAAACGGCAATATAAGTTTTCCTTAAGAAGCCCTGGCAAGTTAGTTTTGCGCGGGTCTGCTTTCAGGTTTGCTTTACTTTTTGATACTACGGGAAAAGTTAAGAATTTTGATACTCAATTCGCAGTTTCAGCCAACGGGATTCGTAATTAATTTTCTTAATTTCATCCTAATTGCTTATACTTATTGCGGACGGTCACCCGCCGGGACTAAAAATTGGCAGAGTTTTGAGTTTTGAAGCTCACCAGTCTCTAGTCCCTAGCCCTTAGCCCCTAGCCCTACAAGCGATGAATGTTCCTGCCCATTTTTCTGTCACAATGCCCTTGAAGGTGGGGCTGGTCGGTACGGGTTATGCGGCCAAACTACGAGCCGAAACCTTGCAATCCGATTCCCGAAGCCATCTGGTAGCCGTTGCCGGTCATACACCACAAAAAACGCAGTCGTTTTGTCAAACGTTCCAAGCTGAAGCTTTTTCGGATTGGCAGCAGCTAGTGGAGCTATCTCATGTGGATCTGGTGATTGTTTCTACTGTTAATAGCGAACATGGCGCGATCGCACGTGCTGCTCTTGACGCTGGTAAGCACGTTGTGGTAGAATACCCTCTTTGTTTAAACCCTACCGAAGCCGAAGAGCTGATTGCTTTAGCGCAAAGTAGGGGCAAACTCCTGCACGTCGAGCATATCGAACTGCTAGGCGGACTGCATCAGGCAATACGGCAATACTTACCGGAAATTGGCACGGCATTTTATGCCCGCTACAGCACCATTAACCCCCAAAGACCCGCACCCCGCAAGTGGACTTACAACCAAGCACTATTTGGATTTCCCTTTAGTGGCGCTCTTTCCCGCATCCATCGACTGACGGATTTGTTTGGGACAGTAAAGAGCGTTAGCTGCCAAACTCGATTTTGGGGTAGGGAATCGGAATTTTACACCGCCTGTCTTTGCACTGCCCAGTTGCGCTTTACCAGTGGGTTGGTAGCTGAGGTAACATACTGCAAAGGGGAAACCTTTTGGCAGGCAGCACGTCCTTTTGAGATTTATGGAGAGCAAGGCAGCCTTATTTTTGATGGCGATCGAGGTCAACTGGTGCGGGGCGAGGAAACGACGCCCATTGAGGTGGGCAGTCGCCGTGGTTTATTTGCCAAAGAAACCACTATGGTGTTAGATCGCTTACTAGAGGGAAAGCCCCTGTATGTGACTCTAGATGCCAGCTTGTATAGCCTCAAAGTGGCTGATGCTGCCCGCCGGTCAGCTGAAACGGGACAAACAATTGACATTTTATGACCAAGAAATTGTTGGTTTGGTCACTTACAGGATTCATCCGTGGGGTCAATCCAAAATCTAAAATCCAAAATCCAAAATCGAATGACTTTTTTCAAAAAGCTTGTTCCCTCGTTTGGAATGGGGATGGCGAGTGTATTTCTGCTGTCACTAGCTTTGCACTTTTGGGGATTGAGCCGATTCAACACACTGGTATTTGATGAGATTTATTATGTTAAATATGCCTATAACTACTTAACTCATACTCCTTTATTTGATGCCCATCCGCCTTTGGGCAAATATGCGATCGCTCTTGGTATATCAATTGGAAATTATTTTCATTTCGGCCAAGATACAGTCAATAGCTTGGCGGGTACACAGCTTTCTCCCATTAGTTACCGATGGCTGAATGCTTTGACAGGCTCTTTGCTGCCGCTAGTAGTGGGAGGAATAGCTTATCAGTTGACTCGCCGCCCCAGTTATGCTTTGATTGCCGCTTTATTTACAACTTGCGATGGCTTATTTCTAGTTGAATCTCGCTACGCTCTGATTAACATTTATCTAGTTTTCTTTGGGCTTTTGGGTCAATGGTTTTTCCTACTAGCACTCGAACAACAGCGTGGCGGACGCTGGTTTTGGTTAGCTTTATCTGGCATTTGTTTGGGGGCTTCAGTTGGAGTTAAGTGGAATGGGCTGGCATTTTTGCTAGGCATTTATTTGATTTGGATTTGTGCTTGGGTAATGCGGTGGGCGCAGAAGAACAGAGGAGCGGAGGGGCAGAGGGGCAGAGGGGCAGAGGGGCAGTCACCACTGCAAAATTTGACGCGGGTTAATTTATTGGAGATTTTGTTTTATTTTGGTGTCATTCCCGCCTTAATCTACTACTTAGTTTGGATTCCTCACTTACAGATAAACACAGAAAGAGGATTTTGGGAATTGCACCAGCAAATCCTGGGATTCCACGAACGAATGCAAAATGGGCCGAAAGTTCATCCTTACTGCTCCAAGTGGTACACTTGGCCTTTGATAGTGCGTCCGGTAGTTTATCTTTACGAAACTGCGAGCAATACCACCGATCCTGTTCCGTCTTTGCCGCCTTTGCCAGCCGGTACTGCGAAAGTTATTTATGATGTTCATGCGATGGGAAACCCGGCTTTATGGTGGTTATCTGCGATCGCAATTTTGCTGTTGGTTGGGGAACTGCTTAAGCGCGTCTGGGTTTGGGTTACAACATCTGGGAATTTAGATAGAAGCGCCGTTTACTTTCCTGGGCAAAAAGAATTGTGGTGCGTGCTTTACTTGGTGCTGAATTATGCCGCTAACTTTTTGCCTTGGATCAAGGTGACTCGCTGCACTTTTATCTATTTATATATGGGTGGAGTTATCTTCGCATTTTTGGCCTTGGCGTGGCTGGTAGAACGCTGGCTCCACAGCCCAAGACCTCGACTGCGGGCAATGGGCGTTACTGCTATCTTTCTGATTTTGGTAGCGTTTGTCTTCTGGTTACCAGTCTATTTAGGATTGCCTTTATCGCCGCAAAGTTTTCAAATCAGAATGTGGTTTCCGTCTTGGATTTAATGGTTCTTTGAAGCTGAGAAAGGACACGGCATAATTAAAATTTTGGTATGACCGAAATATTTATGATGCCGTGTCCCTACAAAAATGTTCATCAGGAACATTAGCATAATAATTCCAAAAGACCCAAATTATCGGCCTAATTTATTGGGAATACCATCGCAACCACCGGGAATAGTGTCTCTGGTTTGGGAACCACCCCAAGCGCAGCAGTAATAGCGCTGTTCTTCCGATAAGCGCTGAACGCCACTAAAATCGGCGTTTTCTACCACAGATCCTGTGTGAACCCCAGTTTGATAGTCGGCCAATACAGTGCGGCTGCGGGGGCTGGCGGTTTTCGCAGAACCGTAAAATAAACGGGTTCCTTTGAGATCGACACCAACTAGATTGGCTTCGTACAAAATGGTACGAGAAAGGTTGGCGTGTGCCAAATCGCAGGCTCTAAGATTGGCTCTGACGAGATTGGCGTCGCTGAGTTCGGCCCAACGCAGATCGGTATAGGAAAGGTTTGCTCCAGCTAGCATAACGCCCAAATCGATGACGCGCACTCCATAGTCGCGGTCTTCTTCGTAACCGCCGAAACCATTGAGGATGGCTCGTCCTAAGTGCTGATCGCGCTTGAGGGGGCTGAGTAATTTGGACTGGGACAAAAATCTGAGGACTTTGGCTTTACCTTGTGCATCGATACTGGTAAGAATAGCGGCTGTGCGTCCTTCAGCAAAGACTCGTTCTTGAGGCCAATCTTCTAGCATTCCTTCGTCATCTAATGCTAGATCTGAGACGCCCTGGAAGTAAGCATCGATGGTTTGTTGTTGGGTGATGATGTTTTGCTGAATGGTTAAGTCTTTGGAGATGACGTACTGACGCCAAGCAATATAGACGGCGAGAACGGCGATCATAATTTGCCCTAAAGCGCCAGTCCATTCTGCCCAGGAACCGAATTCATCCCATTTAATCCGTTCCAGCCAACGACTAATGCCTTGGTAAACACCAATAAATTTGAATAAGCCTAATATGGCGGCTAAAAAGCCGATGATGCCTAAGAGCTGCGATCGCTCGTGGGGCTGCAAATCATTTAACCAGGATTGTAGGAGGGGCCACATTAGTCGCAGGGATAGGAGTAGGGCGACTGTCGATCCGGATATGCCAAGGAAGAAGTTATTAAAGATTATCCCCACGAACATCAGGGCGATCGCGCATACGATAATCCAGGATGCGGAACGGTATGGGACAGAGGCGGCGGCGACATTTTTTTGGATGGCAATTTCCGATTGTGCAAGGCTAGACAGGAACCTTTCTGGTTCTCTGGTCCCCACCGATGCTGAAAATTCACCAGTGCGAGGCTGATTGTTAAAGCTTCCATTGTCACTACCACCGTCTGGACTCTCAGTAGGCAAATCTGGCTGAGTTGGGCTGGTTTGATGAGAATTAGGCGATTCGGTCATCTTTCTTCTAGCTTGTGCAGGCTGGGCGGAATGCCTGTTTACCTACAAAATTTTAACTAACTGTTAGGGTATGGTTTGTAGCTTGTTGCTGGTTTTGGGTGCGATCGCATCCCTATATTTTGCTGTAGAGGTAGACAGTCACGAAGGATACGCCTATGGAGCGATGCGTTAGCTACAATATTTTATAGGGTTTTGATATCCGCACTTTATGTCATTTCATCCAGCGAAGATTCACGGGCGACTCCTCACCTGTGGCGGTTTAATTACTGTTGGGGCAGTTTTTGCAGGTGCGATCGCATCCCTTGTCCCAGGTGCAATAGGCACAGCTTTGGGTGTAGCAGCATCAGCTTTACCGGGGGTAGCGGGGAGTATTCTCGCCAGCGATTATTTTGAGCTTGCTAAGCGGTTTCGTCCCTCGGCTGATGTGTTACGAAACCATGACTTAACCAAGGCGGTGGGGATTGCGATCGCAATTGTCATCCGTCACGCTGCTAAAAATAAAGATGATTGGACAAAAACGCGCTTAGAAGCACTGGCAGATAAAGCAGTTAAATGTTGGCCTGATTATACCATAGAAACGGATAGTAAATATTTAGGAATTCGTGAAGATTATTTAACAGCGCTATTTGATAAAAGTGCGGCTGATTTTGCCAAAGTTAGAGCTTTAGACAGCAAAGAGGATTGGGTAGATATCCTCAATTGGTTATGTGCCGAAGGAATACCAAAAATCGATCATATTCCCGAAGAAGTTGTCCGGGAAGTGGCGTTAGCACTGCACACTACTTTTCCGCAAGCATTGCGAGAAGTGCTGAAAGAAAATTCAGTAGCTTTTTCGGGGATGATGCTGTTATTGCTGGGGGAATTCATTACCGAAATTCGGGAATCAAAAGCTGAATTGCAGAGTAAATGCGATTTAATTCTCGCCGAAGTGCAGCAAATTAAATCTCTCAATTCCAATCCGGCGGAAAGCCTCCAATTGCCGCAAAATTGGAGCGATAGTTTCCAGAGTTGGATGATACAGGTAGAATCCGGTTTGCAAGATGAATTGAGAGCGATCGCGCAGAGTTTAGTAATAATTCAAGACACAGTTAGCGAAACTCTCGACACCACGAAACGAATTGAACAAAAGCTAGACAAAATCACTCCGCAACCGGATATTGATTTAAGCGATCCGCATCTAAAAGTATCAGATTTTATCGGAAGAGATGAAGAAATAAATCACCTCCACCAATTATTAGCAGAAGGCAAAAAGCAGCTAATTGGAATAACCGGAGTTGGCGGTATGGGTAAATCAACTTTAGCTGCCAAGATTTATGAAGAAACCCGGTTTATTGAAGAAACCGGGTTTCCAGGCCAATTCTAGGCAGATATTCTTCGCAATCCCGAAATGAGCATATTTACCGGAATGGCGCGATTAGTGTTGCGACAATTCTTGCATTTACCAGAAGATTCACCCATCCTGAAAGACGAACAAAATTTACCTAATCGCCTGCTGAATTGCCTGCAAAATAATAAGTATTTGCTGGTAATCGATAATTTGGAAACTTTGTTGCAAGATGGGCAATTTCGGGATAGCTTTTATCAGCAGTTTTTCCAAGATTGGCTGGGGTATGGTGGCAAGAGTGTGATTTTAGTAACTACGCAGGAACGATGGAATTTACCCAGTGATAACTGCGTCGAGTTGGTGGGATTTAAGCCAGAAGCGGGGGCAACATTACTAAAGGTGTTAGGAATTACTGGCACTGAGTCAGGATTGCAGGCATTTTCACAGCGAGTAAAAGGGCATCCTTTATCGCTTAAACTTGTGGCGGGTTTTCTGAAAGAGGAAGAAGGGGAAAATGCAGATATCAGTTTTTTGGATAGAAACCCACTGCAAATTTCCGGTTGGCATCGAGGTGAAACTGTCAGCGTTGAAGAGGTTTTAGCTGCTAGTTTTAACCGACTGGATGAAAGGTTGAAAAAGTTGCTGTTAAATGTGAGTGTTTATCGCCTTCGGTTTAATAGTTTGGCTGCTGCTGCGGTGATGGGGGAAGAGTCTGTTGAAAAAGATTTGCGGTTATTGGTGGGGAAATCGCTGTTGCAGGAAGAAAGAGAAAATCGGCAGTGGTGGTTTCAGTTTCAGCCGTTGGTGTTAGAGTATGTGAGGGGAATTGCGGGGGATTTGAGGGAGGTGCATGAGAGGGCGATTGATTATTATAAATCGCAGGTTAAACCACAACCTTGGGAAACGCTTGAGGATATAAGGGCTTATTTGGAAATTTTTTATCATCTTTGTGAGTTGCAAAGATATGGGGAAGCTTTTTACACTATTCGCGATGGTAGCTATAGTGATGACTGTGTACAAAGGTTTTTAGATTTGCGCGGTTATAATAAGACGCTGGTTGAACTCTATTTGCGGTTAGTTGATTTTCAGGAACCGAAAGACGATTTTCAACAGTGGCAATTCCTTGCTGCACTTGTATCTTTAGGCAATGCTTACAATTCTCTAGAACAATATCAGGAAGCGATTCGTTTCTGTCAGCAATCTCTAGAAATTGCGAGGGAAATAGGCGATCGTCGTGGTGAAGGTAATTCCCTTGGTAATTTAGGCAATGCTTACAATTCTCTAGGACAATATCAGGAAGCGATTCGTTTCTATCTGCAATGGCTAAAAATTGCGAGGGAAATAGGCGATCGTCGTGGTGAAGGTAATTCCCTTGGTAATTTAGGCAATGCTTACAATTCTCTAGGACAATATCAGGAAGCGATTGGTTTCCATCTGCAACATCTAGAAATTGCGAGGGAAATAGGCGATCGTCGTGGTGAAGGTAATTCCCTTGGTAATTTAGGCACTGCTTACAATTCTCTAGGACAATATCAGGAAGCGATTCGTTTCTGTCAGCAATCTCTAGAAATTGCGATGGAAATAGGCGATCGTGGTGGTGAAGGTAGTTCCCTTGGTAATTTAGGCAATGCTTACAATTCTCTAGGACAATATCAGGAAGCGATTCGTTTCTGTCAGCAATCTCTAGAAATTGCGATGGAAATAGGCGATCGTGGTGGTGAAGGTAATTCCCTTGGTAATTTAGGCAATGCTTACAATTCTCTAGGACAATATCAGGAAGCGATTGGTTTCCATCTGCAACATCTAGAAATTGCGAGGGAAATAGGCGATCGTCGTGGTGAAGGTAATTCCCTTGGTAATTTAGGCACTGCTTACAATTCTCTAGGACAATATCAGGAAGCGATTCGTTTCTGTCAGCAATCTCTAGAAATTGCGATGGAAATAGGCGATCGTGGTGGTGAAGGTAATTCCCTTGGTAATTTAGGCAATGCTTACAATTCTCTAGGACAATATCAGGAAGCGATTGGTTTCCATCTGCAACATCTAGAAATTGCGAGGGAAATAGGCGATCGTCGTGGTGAAGGTAATTCCCTTGGTAATTTAGGCAATGCTTACAATTCTCTAGGACAATATCAGGAAGCGATTCGTTTCTATCTGCAATGGCTAAAAATTGCGAGGGAAATAGGCGATCGTCGTGGTGAAGGTAATTCCCTTGGTAATTTAGGCACTGCTTACAATTCTCTAGGACAATATCAGGAAGCGATTCGTTTCTGTCAGCAATCTCTAGAAATTGCGATGGAAATAGGCGATCGTGGTGGTGAAGGTAGTTCCCTTGGTAATTTAGGCAATGCTTACAATTCTCTAGGACAATATCAGGAAGCGATTGGTTTCCATCTGCAACATCTAGAAATTGCGAGGGAAATAGGCGATCGTGGTGGTGAAGGTAGTTCCCTTGGTAATTTAGGCAATGCTTACAATTCTCTAGGACAATATCAGGAAGCGATTGGTTTCCATCTGCAACATCTAGAAATTGCGAGGGAAATAGGCGATCGTCGTGGTGAAGGTAATTCCCTTGGTAATTTAGGCACTGCTTACAATTCTCTAGGACAATATCAGGAAGCGATTCGTTTCTGTCAGCAATCTCTAGAAATTGCGATGGAAATAGGCGATCGTGGTGGTGAAGGTAGTTCCCTTGGTAATTTAGGCAATGCTTACAATTCTCTAGGACAATATCAGGAAGCGATTGGTTTCTGTCAGCAATCTCTAGAAATTGCCAGGGAAATAGGCGATCGTCGTGGTGAAGGTAATTCCCTTGGTAATTTAGGCACTGCTTACAATTCTCTAGGACAATATCAGGAAGCGATTGGTTTCCATCAGCAATCTCTAGAAATTGCCAGGGAAATAGGCGATAAGAGAGGTGAAGCTAATTCTCTGCAAAATTTATCTGCATCATATAACAAAATTGGCAGAGTTAAAGAAAGTTATGCAGCAGCATATCAAGCCAATCTAATATTACAAGAACTTGAGCTACCCCTTGAAGCTATGCCTTATCCCAACTGGATGAAATTGATAGCTAAATTTGCCCAACGTGGAAAATGGCAATTAGCTTTATGCTTCATTTTAGGTTTATTCGCTTTCCCCTTTGCCTTAGTTTTGATTGTAGCGCTGATGCTGTGGCAATTGGTACGCGCACAATTTCGGCGGCGTGGTTGAAATATCCCTTTTCCTTCTAAAATTTTCTGATGACATATCTTCTACTTCAGTTACATTATAATTAGGATAAGTAAAAACCTGCCATGATTGAATTACACCCAGAGTATTTAAGCAAAAACGGCAAGAAAGAATTCGTTGTCCTCCCTTACGATGAATTTGAAGCACTGCAAGAATTGTTAGAAGATTTAGAAGATTTAGAAGATTTGCGAAATGCTAAACAGGAAGATGCAGATAAACCTTCAATATCGTTAGCAGAGGTAAAGAAACAATTGAGATTATCAGAATAAGAACAATTTAATATAAATTAGGAGAATAAACGATGAACGCCCAATTAGTTGAATCCGTATTTCAAGTTATCATTTCTCTCTCTCCAGAGGAGCGAATTTTACTAGAAGAAAAACTATTAGTAAATTAATTAGCTGTGTTGTCCACACCCGCCCGGAAATCAATTTCCGGGCTAATAGCGAAAGTCGGTTAAAACCGACTAAAAACCTAGACAAAAATTCAGTCCGTTTTAACGGACTTCCGCTATTAGCCTGCGATTTGAATCGCAGGCGGGCTATGAGGGTTGCCATTAACTCTGTATAATAAAGAATGGAACAAAAAATTAATAATAAGATAACAACCCAATGAAAATCAAAGTCATTATTCACGAAGCTGAAGAAGGCGGATATTGGGCTGAAGTCCCCTCTATACCTGGTTGCGCTACCCAAGGCGAAACTTTTGAAGAATTGCTGCAAAATCTCTATGAAGCAATTGAAGGTTGTCTATCTGTCGATATTGAATCAATTGAGACAACTGATAAAGACAGAATTATGGAGATTGCTATATGAACTCTATGTCTGGCAAACAGTTGGCAAAGTTCTTAGAGAAAAACGACTGGATATTATTACGAGTTCAAGGCAGTCACCACATCTACGGTAAACCAGGTAATCCAGTGCGAATTTCTGTGCCAATTCACGGTAATAAAGATTTAAAAATTGGCATATTAAAACACTTACTTAAAATGGCTGGATTATTGGAAAATACTAATCAAGAAAATAGTACGCCTGAACAATCAACGTCTGAAGATATGGATAATGAATCCAATCCTGAAAATTAATAGTAAATTAATTAGCTGTGTCGCCCACACCCGCCCGGAAATCAATTTCCGGGCTAATAGCGAAAGTCGGTTTTAACCGACTTTCGCTATTAGCCACGCCAGCACAATATTGTACACCAACACACCTTTTTGAGAAGCAAGTTGAGCGATCGGGCCAATATCTTCCAAATTCCCCACCCCACGACTACCACCTGGCCCGATCGCACTGATAGTAACATCCGTTTTTCCGAGTCGTTTCAACTCTATCCTTTGTCTATAGCTGATACCAATATTTTGGATGAGTCATCTTCCCACAGATGTATCTCATCGATCGTCTGCATTTCTTGTAGAGATTGCCAACCAGCCTGCCACATAGATTGTTGCTTGAGAGATTTGGCATTGATCCAAAACCGGACGCTAGGGTCGCAGGATGCGACCATTTCCGCAAACACCCACTTGCCCTCTTTTTTTCGGTTTACCACCTGAAAATGTCGCCAACCCCAAGTTTTCTGCTTCGCTGTCCATTTTGAACCCACTAGATAGGGAAATTTTGGCTTTTTCGGCATTTTTTTACTCTAATTTGCTTCAAGATAGTTTCTGTCTCAACCCGTCAGTAATTTTAGGCAGAGGGATATATATTATCCCAGAAAATAAACCTTCAATTTAAAATTTAAAATTGAGATGACGCCAGCTGAATTTCTCTATCTACTCCAAAGAAACTCAACCGGCGTCATATCACAGGCTATTCAGTTTTTAGAACAGACCCAAGGTGATGGATTTATCGATCGGCAGAGTGGCAGCGATACCCAGGTAAATAGTAACCAGAGTACCGAACAAAAACACAGTTGTAGCCACTGGACGACGGAAGGGATTCTGAAACTTGTTAACATTTTCAATAAATGGAACAAGAATCAGACCCAAGGGTACTGAAGCCATCAACAAAACGCCCAGCAATTTATTCGGTACTGTACGCAGTAGCTGGAAAACAGGCCACAGATACCATTCTGGCAAAATTTCCAAAGGCGTCGCAAACGGGTTAGCTGGTTCCCCAACCACTGCTGGATCGAGAACAGCCAGACCGATACACAATGCGATCGTCCCCATAATCACAATGGGGAAAACATACAGCAGGTCATTAGGCCAAGCGGGTTCGCCATAATAGTTATGGCCCATACCCTGAGCTAGTTTGGCGCGTAATTCTGGATCGGTCAGATCCGGTTTTTTGATGATTGACATAGTGGAAAATGCTCTCCTCTGTTACGTTCTTTAAAACAGCAGTTGCCGAGCCGAGATTACAATGGGCCCGAAATGCCTTGCTTGCGAATCATCAAGAAGTGCAGCAGCATGAACACAGCGATTAGCCAGGGCAGAACAAAAGTGTGGGCGCTGTAGTAGCGAGTCAAAGTTGGTTGACCCACACTCGAACCGCCGCGCAACAAGTCAGCTATTAGCGTGCCAACCACAGGAATCGCTTCTGGAACGCCACTAACGATTTTCACCGCCCAGTAACCGATTTGATCCCAAGGTAGAGAGTAACCAGTCACGCCAAAAGAAACCGTGATTACAGCCAGGATGACGCCAGTCACCCAAGTCAGTTCGCGGGGCTTTTTGAAACCGCCCGTTAAGTAGACTCGGAAGGTGTGCAAAACCATCATCAGCACCATCATGCTGGCAGACCAGCGATGGATGGAACGGATGAGCCAGCCAAAGTTAACTTCCGTCATAATGTACTGCACCGAGGCAAAAGCTTCGGTAACAGTTGGCTTGTAGTAGAAAGTCATGGCGAATCCAGTAGCGAACTGGATCACAAAGCAAACCAGGGTAATCCCGCCCAGGCAATAAAAGATATTGACGTGGGGAGGAACGTACTTGCTGGATACATCCTCAGCAAGCGCCTGAATCTCTAGGCGTTCCTGAAACCAGTTGTATACTTTTGAGTCCGTTACCTGCTTAGTAAACATGAAGCAAGAGTTCCTAAAAAATTTATTGCTGTTATTGCGTTTCCCAATCTCCAAAGCAGGGGATGGGGTGGGTGAATCAAAAGCTAACCTTTATCCGCTTGATTGGATGGTATGCCATGCCCCTTCAGACTGAAAATTTAGCCTGTATTTAATTGTAGGCAGGTTATTAGCCGAGTTGAACGCTGCAATACAAAATAGGGGATCGGGAAGAGGGCAGAGGAGCAGAGGGGCAGAGGGGCAGAGGGGCAGAGGGGCAGAGGGGCAGAGGAGCAGAGGGGCAGAGGGGCAGAGGGGCAGAGGGGCAGAGGGGCAGAGGGGCAGAGGGGCAGAGGGGCAGAGGGGCAGAGGAGCAGAATCTTCCCTCTGCCCCTCTGCCCCTTTTTGACTTTTGACTCTTAGCGCCTCCTGCTGCCGAAACCACTGCTACGACTCCTGCCACCGCTGCCAAAACTAGACGATGGATTGCGACTGGGTTGAGATCTGCCAGATTGGCGCAGGGTACTGGAGCCAAAACCAGAACCTGTGGGGCGATTGGTAGTAGATGGGCGCGAAGGACTGGTGTAGCTTGGCCGAGAAGAAGGATTTCTGATATTACCCGTAGTACGTAAAGTGGATTGTCGATTTCTTACCGCCGGTGGAGGCGTTTGGTAACGAGTTTGGTACTGTCCCACCGCTTGGTTATAGGTGCTGCCATACCCGCCATAGCCAGTCATGACGCTGACTCCAGGCTGATATACTGGCGGCACGTAGTACTGGGGTCTAAATAACAGGCCGCTCACCAAATTCCCCGCTACAGCACCGGCAAAGGGTGCCCAGAAGCCGCTGCTTTGCTGACGCACGATTACGGTTTGGGGTTGTCCGGTTTGCGGGTCTGTCCGAGTTTCGGTGACTGCGTGGATATATTCAATTTTGAAGTCTTCCTTTAGGTGCAAGGAGGTTTGACCGTTTTCCACCTTCAGATAACTCTTTTTGCCAGCGGATACCTCTTCTGGTGTCAGACTTGCCATCTGTAAGTCTGTGGTGCGAAAGGTAGAGGGCGTACCGGGCTGGGTGTTGAGCAAAAACAAGCTGTATTCCCCATTGGCATCGTTATAGCTAGCCTGCTGCACGGGATACTCCCCTGGATTGATTTTGGTGGGAGCCGATCGCACCGGGACGTTTTGATTGTATGGTCTGTTTGAGGTAGAATTGCCGCCGCAAGCGACGGTTGTCCAGCACAAGGTCAGAGCCAGAAAGACGACAGTAAATTTACGAAATACGGTTTGGTGACTGGCCATGATAATTTCACAACTAGCTTGGTTTGAGGGGAACCTGCTCACGAGGGTGTCAAGCAGCAATCTATTTCTGCTACCAGTTAGAGAGGGATTAATTCTGGAAAATGCTCCAACAGTTGATCGGAAGTTAATTCATCGCCCAATTGAGCGGGTGACCAGTGAATTTGGATGGCCCGCAAGGTTCCTTTATAGTGTAGGTTAATCAATGCTTTCAGACCAGCTTTGAGGGCGCTTAGGTTGGAGAGATCCCCTTCCAATTCGGGAACTTCGCCTTCATAAGCGATCGTAATCATCACGATCAGGTGACGAGTCACCGGCAGATACAAAGGTTCGTTTGCTCCTGGTGCGGGGCGTGAGAGGTCTGGTTCGCCGCTTAAGTACCGCTGGGCGGAGTCGGTAAATAAATTGTTGAATTCGTCACCAGCTTCGCCTTCTTCCCAAAAGACGTTGCCTTCATTGGCGGCGGATTGCCAGTAGGTGTCGTACTGCAATAGGCTTTGGCAGATATTTACCAGTCCTTCGCCCAAAACTTCCATATCGCCTTCTGCATCAATTGCCTGCCGTGCAGCCCGATTGAGGACGCCCAGCAGTGGGGCGATTTGTTCACCACCTAGATGGATAAATAGACGACAGACCACAAAACGTTTACGGCCCATCATCTGCCCGAAGCGATCGCGCCATGCGTTCATCCCTTTACCTCTCTACTCCAGGCCAATTTTACCAACTTTCGTCTTTACTTATTATAATATTTTTTCAACTAGAAGACTTATTTGTCCAAGGCCGGAAAATTTTTGATAAAATCAAAAACTACGCTAGCAGAAGGCGGAGTATATTTGACTGGCTCTATTGAAGTTATTTGGTCTGGATTGGCGAAGCTGGATGGTTTAACAAAACGTTTCCCAAACTGGGGATGATGATATATATTCAAAGTTTGATCGCTAGAATTAGTTAAAACGATCTGGGTAGGAGATTGAAAAAATTTAGAATCTTCCTTGATTGCGAAACCACTTTTCAATAACTTGATGGAAAAAATTTTGCTCAATCCTTGAATAAGGGCATTACTCAACTTATGTAGGCGCTGGGGTTCTTTGATATTTAAATTGTCCATCTCTGGCGATTGCAGCATCTGCATTAAGATGATGATATTTTTATGAGTAGCTTCACTATCTGTAAAGGGAAGAATAGCAAGGTAAGCAGTGGAAAATAATTGGTTATCGTTATCTATCACAAATGTGAGCAGAGTGCGGCGACGGCCTACTTTAATGCTGGGTGGTAGGTAGAAAACTGAGTGTTGCTGAGCGATTTGATGGTAACAGGAAGCTAAGGTAAAATGAGATTCGTGGTCTAAGGGTGCGTCGATAATAATCTGGACGGTAGGTAAAGTTTGATGAAAAAACTTTCTCGCTTCTTCAGAACTGAGGCGGTAAATCTGGGTCCGATCGCCATCCGGGCTTAAATCTACCCACTCACAAATTAAGCCTTCAGTTTTCAAACCGAAGCGCGACACCGCATAAAGTTTTGCCCCAGTTAAAGTAGCTCCCGATAAGTCCGCACCAGTCCAATCTGCGCGGATCAATCTTGCTTGCGTGAGATCGGCGTGAACAAGGCTGGCATTTAATAAATTGGCATTGCTTAAGTCTGCCCCAATTAAGTTAGCCCCACTCAATTTGGCATCGCTGAGATCGGCCCATCTCAAATTCGCGCCACTTAAGTCAACCCATCTCAGATTTGCCCCACTCAAATTGGCTCCGCTCAAGTTGGCGCAACTGAGGTTAGCTTGTCTCAGTTCGGCATCTCTCAGGTTAGCGCCGGTAAGATCGGCTCGACTCAGATCGCTCCCATGCAAATTTGCCCCCTCCAAGTTGGCTGCTGTCAGAGAAGCACCCCTGAGATTAGCCCCAGAAAGGTTAGCGCGACTGAGGTTAGCTTGTCTAAGTTTTGCTTCTCGGAGATCCGCGCTGGTGAGGTTAGCGCCAGTAAGGTTCGCCCTGCTGAGTTCGGCTCGAATCAGTTCGGCTCTGATTAAGGCTGCTTGGATGAGTTCCGCTCCACCCAGATCTGCTCGAATCAAGTTAGCCACGTTGAGAACAGCTCTGTTCAAGTTAGCCTTGGTGAGATTAGCACCGCTCAGTCTCGCGACGTTGAGTTTGGCATGGCTTAAGTTTGCTGAATAGAGATTTGCGCCACTCAGGTTAGCCACACTCAGGTTAGCCCCACTTAAATTAGCACCGCTCAGGTTGACGCCACTCAGGTTAGCCTCGGTCAGGTTGGCAGCAGCAAAGTTTCTTTCTCCTGCTTCATATTTAGTTATAAATTCTTCGACTTCCATGATTGGCTACCTTATCCATAATCCTGTTAGTTTAAACAACATTTGACTTTTTTGTTGTTGTTGTTAAAATAAGTTATTTATCATTTTCCTCCCAGCAGAATGCGATTTATACGAAAACCAAGACTCACTCTTCGTTCAAGGAAATTTTTTGATAAAATCACAGATTACATTCAAAGCAGGTAATGCTAGCTTATTGGGATTTGCCGCTATTTTAACCGAAGGTTCTCTCTTCACTGGCGTAATAATCTTTTTGCCAAAAGTAGGATGATTATAAAGATTCAAAACTCTGTCGTTGGAATTGTTTAAAATTGTTTGAGTTGGATATTTAAAAAAGCTACCCTTTTTTAAATTTTTAGGGAAATATTTCAAAATCTTACTTTTGTCGAGTTTAGTAATTAAGTGAATTAGGTCGCCACTTATTTGCTGAAGTTGATTTTTTTCTTGAGCGTTCAAAGTTTCTATATCTTCTTGTTGAACCATTTGGAGCAAAGTCATGATATTTTCCTGAGTGGCAGAGGCATCGTCAAAGGGGGAAATAGCGACATAAGCAGTCGGAAATAATTGCTCGTCACTATCAATCCTAAGTGTAATAGTAGTTCTCCGATCGCCCACTTCAATACTGGGTGGGCGATTTAGGCTCGGATATTCTTGAGCGAAGTGATAATAAGTAGCAGCTAAGGCAAAGTTAGCGTCTTGGTCTAAAGGGGCATCGACGATGATGCGGATCGTAGGTAATGTTTGATGAAAAAACCTTCTCGCTTCTTCGACGCTAAGACGGTAGATCGCAGAGCGATCGCCATCCGGGCTTAAATCCATCCACTCGCAGGTCATGCCTTCCGTCTTCAGACCGAAGCGGGAAACAGCATAGAGCTTAGCTCCGGTTAAAGTTGCACCCGTTAGATCGGCACCAACCCAATCTGCCCGGATCAAATTGGCTTGGCTTAAATCCGCATGAACCAGACTAGCATTTAATAAGTTCGCATTGCTCAAATCCGCCCCACTTAAGTTTGCCCCACTCAACTTTGCCTCACTCAGGTTAGCCCATCTGAGATTCACCCCACTCAAATCGGCCCATCTCAGATTCGCCCCACTCAAATCAGCGCCGCTAAGATCGGCTAGACCGAGATTGGTTTGTCTGAGTTCTGCACCTCTGAGGTCGGCTCCGCTGAGGTCAGCCCGACTCAGGTCAGATCCGTGCAAGTTAGCCCCATCCAAGCTAGCTTCTGTCAGGCAGGTTCCCCTGAGATTGGCCTCGCTCAGGTTAGCTCCGCTCAAGTTAGCTAACCTAAGTCTTGCCTCTGCTAAATCGGCTCCTGTCAAGTTAGCACCGCTGAGGTTAGCCCCGCTGAGTTCGGCCCGAATCAGTTCGGCTCTGATCAGGGAAGCTTGCACGAGTTCGGCTCCACCCAGGTCAGCGCGAACCAAATTGGCTACGTTAAGGATAGCTCCGCTTAAATTGGCATTAGTGAGATTGGCTCCACTGAGCCTAGCAACGTTGAGTTTTGCCTGACTTAGATTGGCTTCGCTCAGGTTAGCGCCGCTGAGGTTTGATATGCTCAGATTGGCCCGGCTCAAATTGGCCCCGCTCAGGTTAACGCCACTTAAATTGGCCTCGCTGAGGTTAACACCAGTAAAATCTCTGGCTCCTGCTGCGTATTTTTTTAGAAATTCTTCTACTTGCATTAGGCTACCTGGCAAACATACTTACTAGATTGATGGAACAGACGGCGCGGGAGTACCAATACCATTTCACTTTTAGTTTGCTACATCTGGGAGACAGAAGAGGCTCTTGGAGGCAGGGGAAGCTCTTGGAGTTATCCCTATTCCAATTGTTAACGCTGATATGCTAATAGCGCTAACCCTACTGTATAGGTTGGGCTTTATACTTTAACGAGTAAACCCAGTCTCCTAGACTAGATAGCAGCGATCGTATCGGTGGACTCTCTATGTCCTTTTATTCTCAAGTCAAACGATTTCTGGTCGGTGAATCGTTACCGACGAGCGCCCATGCAGAAGAACGGTTGACTAAAGCGGCTGCATTGGCTGTTCTTTCCTCTGATGCGCTCTCATCGGTTGCTTACGCCACAGAAGAAATCTTACTGGTTCTAGTAGCTGCCGGAAGTGCTGCTCTGGGTTGGTCTGTACCAATTTCTGTCGCGATCGTCCTGCTGCTGGGAATCGTCGTTTTTTCTTATCGGCAGACCATTCGAGCCTACCCTATGGGCGGTGGCTCCTACATCGTTGCTCGCGAGAACCTGGGCCTAATTCCGGGACTGGTCGCAGGTGGTTCGCTGATGATCGACTACATCCTGACGGTGACAGTGAGCGTTTCTGCTGGAACAGCCGCTCTAACCTCAGCAATTCCAGAATTACAAAAGTGGACAGTAGAACTTTGCTTAGTTTTTGTTTTCCTGTTGATGGTAGCAAATTTGCGGGGGGTAAGAGAATCAGGTCAGCTGTTTATGATTCCCACTTATACGTTTGTTGTCAGCATTTTTATCCTAATTGGCATTGGTTTTTATCAACAGGCTACCGGACATATCCCTGAGAATTACCCCGATCTTCCAGTTAAAGAATCGGTCAGTTTATTTTTCGTTTTGAATGCCTTTTCTAGAGGTTGTACGGCGCTTACCGGAGTGGAAGCCATATCGGATGGTGTTCTAGCCTTTAAGAAACCTGAGTCTAAAAATGCCCGCACTACATTGCTGTTTATGGGCGAAATTCTGGGAATTATGTTCCTGGGAATTACTCTGTTAACCAATGCTTACCATATTGTTCCAGAAGAGGGACAAACAGTAGTTTCCCTGTTGGGTCGCCAGATTTTGGGGGAAAATAACCCATTTTACTACTTTATCCAAGTTGCCACGCTGTTAATCTTACTTTTAGCTGCCAATACTAGCTTTGCGGACTTTCCCAGACTTTGTTACTTTTTGGCTCGTGATGGATTTTTGCCCCGACAATTAGCTCTATTAGGCGATCGTCTAGTCTATTCCAACGGCGTTATTTTCTTGAGCGTATGTGCTGGTGTTTTGATCGTTATCTTCGGAGGTCAAGTTAACGCAGTTATTCCCCTGTATGCGGTGGGTGTGTTCACTTCATTTACTCTCTCCCAAGCTGGGATGGTACGCCGCTGGTTCAAAGAACGAACATCCGGTTGGAGAACAAGCGCTTTGATGAACGGTATAGGAGCTATTGCTACAACAGTGGTTCTAGGAGTGATCGTAGCGACAAAATTCCTGGAGGGAGCTTGGTTAGTTGTGGTGGCAATTCCTTTGCTTGTGACCCTATTTCTAGCCATTCGCCGTCACTATAAATATGTGGCAGAACGTCTGAGTCTTGAGGGAATAGCGCCTCGGAGTTCTATTCCCAGACCAAAAACGGATATTGTTACTCACCCAGCAGTGGTTGTGGTAGGTCAATTGAACCGAGGGACTCTAGAAGCATTAGATTATGCACGCAGCATAGCCGATGAAATTGTGGCGATTAGTGTCGATATCGGTACAACAGATCGAGAGAAGCTACAAAAACGATGGCAACAACTAGAGGCAGATATTCCTTTAGTAATTCTGGACTCGCCCTATCGATCGGTAATTACTCCTATTGTCGATTTTGTGAGCGAGTTTGAAGAGCGGCACCCTGGTATTTTATCGACAGTAATCATTCCGGCTTTTGTAACGCGGAATTGGTGGGAAGGGATTTTGCATAACCAAACGGCTGTGTTCTTGAAAGCGAAGTTACGCGCTCGCAAAAGTCGGGTTGTTACTACTGTTCGGTATTACCTTTAATCCTAGAAGAGATGAACATTGGTATTGTCGGACTGGGATTAATTGGTGGTTCGTTAGGGTTAGATTTGCGTAGCCTCGGTCACCAAATCTTGGGCGTCAGCCGTCGCTCTAGCACTTGTCAGGAGGCTCTAGCACGCGGCATTGTGGATGATGCTGGCGTCAATCTGTCAATGCTGGCTGCGGCTGATGTCGTGTTTATTTGCACTCCTTTGGGGGCAATTATTCCCACAGTTGAGGAACTGATTCCCCACCTTTCTGCGAATACAATTGTGACGGATGTTGGTTCGGTGAAGACGCCGATTGTTAAAGCTGCTGCTGCTATTTGGCCTAATTTTGTGGGGGGACATCCGATGGCTGGAACCGCAGAAAGCGGTTTGGATGCGGCTATATCCAATTTATTTGCTGGCAATCCTTATGTGCTGACGCCTGTGGAAACGACGCCTGCAAATGCTGTGAAGGTAGTAGAAGAAATTGTGCGATCGCTCGCCTGCAAATTTTATCTCTGCTCTCCAGAAAACCACGATAAAGCTGTGGCTTGGATTTCCCATTTGCCAGTGATTGTGAGTGCTGGTTTGATTGACGCTTGTATGCACGAAACTGACCCAAATGTGTTGGAATTAGCACAACAATTGGCTAGTTCCGGTTTCCGCGATACCAGTCGGGTTGGCGGCGGAAATCCAGAGTTAGGAGTAATGATGGCGCGGTATAATAAAGGCGAATTGCTGCGAAGTCTCCAACAATATCGCCACAGGGTTGACGAATTGATTGCCCATATCGAACAGTCAGATTGGCACGCTTTGGAGGAAAAACTTAAACATACTCAGCACTCACGACCTGAATTTTTGGCGTCTAAAAATTTCTAGCTGTAGGGGGGAAGCATTCGGGCTATAATATCGTGTCCGGTTGCATCGTTAGTACATGAGTGAAATCGTCCAATTGTCTGTTGTCATCGTTGGTTAAATTTTTACCGCAGATGTAGGCGAAGCCTTCCCGTAGGGTAGACAGATACACGCAGATTAACGCAGATAAGAATAATCACACGATTTTTTTAGGTAACCGATGCTACCGGACATAATATAATTTATCGATCGAATCCGTTAGGACTTACGAAGAGATCCCCCCAACCCCCCTTTTTAAGGGGGGCTAAAGATTCCCACCTTTTACAGCCCTTTTCAGGTGAGTAGGTACGCGAAACCGGGTTTCTTGAAGAAACCGGGTTTCTGGGGTTTACTTAATGCAACTGAAACTCGCTGTAAGATGTGGATAAAGGAGATTTTGCGATGTTAGAAAATCGTTGGGATACTGGTCTTTACGAGAAAAAACATTCATTTGTTTGGCAATATGGGGAAGAATTACTTAATTTGCTGGCTGTACAACCGGGGGAGCGAATTCTTGACCTTGGCTGCGGGACGGGACAATTGACCGAAAAGATTGCTCAGGCTGGAGCTATTGTGATGGGAATTGACTATGCTCCGGCGATGATTGAGAAGGCGAAAGAAAACTATCCTCATCTTGAGTTTGCGGTTGCAGATGGGAAGGATTTTAAGGTCGATCGATCTTTTGATGCTGTCTTTTCTAATGCGGCGCTGCATTGGATTCAAGAACCGGATGCTGTAATCCGTTGTATTCGAGACGCACTCAAGCCAGAAGGTCGCTTTGTGGCAGAATTTGGTGGTAAGGGGAATATCAATGCGATCGCCAAAACGCTCTACAGTGTCTTGGAAGACCTTGGCTATCCGTCCCCCGAAAAAATGAATCCTTGGTATTTTCCCAGCATCGGTGAGTACGCTACACTGCTAGAGCAACAAGGCTTTGACGTAAAGTATGCCGTTTTATTCGATCGGCCCACTCCTCTAGAAGATGGAGATGCAGGCGTAGCGAACTGGATTCAAATGTTCGCAAGTCATTTTCTCTCAGGAATTTCTGCCGAACAACAAGCAAGTGCAATTCGAGAAATTGAGCGTCGTTTGAAGCCAACGCTGTATCGAGATGGAACCTGGATAGCCGACTACCGCAGAATTCGAGTAGTTGCGATTAAAGCATAAGTTATATCGGTAAATTGTCTGTTGTCATCGTTGGTTAAATTTTTACCGCAGATGAATACAGATGAACGCAGATGAACGCAGATAAGAGAGATAAGCTGCTTTGTATCTAAATTTTACAGTCAACTTTGATTAAGATTATTGTGGGATGGGCATCTTGCCCGTCCCAGCGTAAAATTTAAATGCGCGACAGCTTAAGAGCGCGAATTTTTTAGGCAATCGATGCGTAAGGACATAATATTAATAGGGACTATAAAAATCAAAAGTCAAATCAGATCCAATCGCATTTCATTAGTTTGGGAAAAACCCAAGCTGGAGTAGACAGGTTTTCCTGGTGGTGAGGCGTGTAAGATAACCCTCGTACAACCGATCGATTTCAGATGTTCGACTGCCGTGCTGGTGAGTTTCTTGGCAATTCCCTGTCCTCGATAGTGAGGCTCGACATAAACTCCCCAGATATATCCATATTTCCGATATTCCCCTTTTGAGGATATGTGGATAAAGTCCTGCAAAAATCTGGCAACTGGTAGAACCAATGACTCGGTTATCAACTTCGGCCACAAACGCTTTATAGAATAGTTGTTGACGTGCCTCTTCGATGAATTGGAGCGTAATATTAAGCCAATCAGGTTCGATAGAATCAGCAGTAACCTCATTGTCCAGCCACATTTGATAAAAGTGTTCCGCAATCAGAGCGTCTTCCTGTGAACTTGCCTCTCTCACGTAAATATTTGGTTTCATCAGCATTCTTTGGCTTTGTCAATATCGATCGCATCTTCGGATCTGGGACAGATTTCATCAGTTCCTGCCTCCAACCCATGACCCAGGGCAATGCGTTGGTCAAAGACAAAACATTCGCCTTGCCACAAACTCTCTTGTGCTGGAACTTCCGACAAATACTTGAGGATGCCGCCTTTGAGGTGATAAACCTCTGAAAACCCTTGGGCCTTCATGAAGGATGTTGCTTTTTCGCAGCGAATGCCGCCAGTGCAGAATAGGGCAACTTTTTTGTGTTTGGTGGGGTCGAGGCTTGAGCGAACGTAGTCTGGAAATTGCCGAAATGAGGCCGTTTGGGGATTTTGCGCTCCTTTAAAGGTGCCGATACCCACTTCATAATCGTTGCGGGTGTCAATGACGATCACCTCTGGATCGGAGATTAGCGCATTCCAGTCTTGAGGATTGACATAGGTGCCAACTTGCTCAAGGGGATCGATTTCGGGTAATCCCAAGGTGACGATTTCTTTCTTGAGGCGCACCTTCATGCGATCGAATGGTGTCCCCTCTGCGTTGGACTCTTTGTGTTCCAGGTCTACTAGGCGGGGGTCAAAGCGCAAAAAGGATAGCACGGAGTCAATTCCCTCGCGAGAACCTGCGATCGTCCCGTTGATGCCTTCTGCTGCCAGCAGAATCGTCCCTCTGACGCCCTGTGCTTGACAGTGTGACAGCAAGGAGTCTCGTTTGTCGGCAAAATCCGGCAACCTAACGAATTTATAGAAAGTTACGACAACTTGGGCCATTTCCCCTAACGGAACTTGTCAAAATTTTTTGCTCTACTTTACAAGTTAACGTAGCAGAGGTATTGTAGATAAGGTGTGCTTCAAAAAAATTCTTGCTCTTACCCCTTGCAAAAGTGAAATAAAGAGCTAAGATAACAGAGGTGACTAAAAAAAGTCCCAAGTTCGGGGGTATAACTCAGTTGGTAGAGTGCCTGCTTTGCAAGCAGGATGTCAGCGGTTCGAGTCCGCTTACCTCCATATTTTACGCGGTCAGAAATTGACATTTATCACTTAGAGTCGTTCATAGTTGATGATTCATGACCATGAACCATCAATTATACTGTTCACGGTCATAGAGCGAGCTTTTTTAACCCTACAAATCAAAAAGAACAGTTTGTGCCTGTGCGGAGTATATGAACAATCGATCGAAGAACATGGCTATGAGTAGTAAGTTGGAAGGGCTTTCAGACTCCCGTGCTACTTTAGGTAATAGTCTACTGGTGATTTTTCCCAGTTCGGGCCAAACCCGCTCTACAGACAAGGTAGTTCCTATGAAGCGCAAGCATCCTTACCTTTTCGCGTTGGTATCGCAAGGCAGTGTCGTTCTTTCGACTGTGCTGTTGTCTGTTAGTCTTGCTTTAGCTCAACCCACTTCCTCTACAAAAGAAGGGACTGCTACTCTGGCGATTTCCTCTAGCGAGCGGCAAGAACTGGAGCAATTGAGAGAGCAGAGGCGCATTCAAGAGCAAGTTCAAGCTCAGGCGAATCGGGCTTTTAGTCGGACAACGACCCTGTTTAATGTATTGCTTGTTACTCTAGCACTGCTTTTGGCAGCTGCGATCGTTGCCTTGTGGCTATTGCGGCGATCTGTGATGAGAGAGGTTGCAGAGATCGTCACAAAGCACCTCAATCAACTGGATGACTTGCAGAGTAAGGTTACCAGCGCCAATCAAAAAGTGCAAACCTTGCTGGCAAAAGCTGAGGATATGGGAGATGAGTTAAGCGATCGGGCCGAAGATTTCCACCAAGAGATAGATGTCAGACTAGATAATATCTCTCAACTCCTATCCCAAGTCTCTCAATCTAAGCAACAAGCATTAACGGCATTAGAGACGCAAATAAAAGATGCTCAAAGATCGCTGGAAAAATTAGAGCATGAGTTTACATCTCAACTCTCCGAACTCGGATCGGATGCTCAACAACACAAAGGTTTAATCGTTCAAAATCTAGAAAAATTAAGCTCGGAATTTGCGCCTCAGCTAGAGGAAATGCAAGCTGCTGTCGAAGCACAGAAGAAAGTTGTGTTGCACTATCTAGAAACTTCGGAAACAGCGTTAGCGACTCAGCTTTTAGATGTTCATAAGAAGGTAGAGAAGCAACGTAATTTAGTTCTACAAAACATCGAAAAATTAGCCTCCGACTTTGTTCCTCAGCTTTCCGAAATACAGACCGATATAAAAGTGCAAAAAGAGGCTGTATGGCAGAACATAAAACAATCGCAAACTGATTTTTCCAAACAACTTTCTGCACTTAATCTAGATACGCAAAAGCAACGTGATTTAATATTGCAAAACCTGAAAAAACTAGAAGCTGAGGTAGCCCCGAAGCTATCTGGAGTTCAGACGAGTGCTGAAGAAAAAATTAAACAGCTTTATCAAGATGCAATTCAGAATTTAGATCGATTGGGGAGTGAAATGGGGAGTCAGGTTTCAGAGTCGCAGTCGCAGATTCAAGGACAAATGACTCAGATACTCCAGAATATCAAAAATATGGAAACTGAATTTGCCACTCAGGTTTCAACTTCGCAATTGGGTATTCAAGAAAAGAGAAAACAAACTATTCAGAGCCTGGAGAAATTAGAAAGCTCGGCCAAAACCCAATTTTCCAAATTAGATTCGGAAATTCAAGGCAGAAAAAATCTGAACTTAGAGAATCTGGAAAAGTTGAACGCAGAGATTATCGATCGCGTATCCCAACTACAGACAGAAATTCAGACGCGAAAGGATGTAACTCTTCAGAATATAGAAAAATTGGAGACGGCATTTGCTCAAAATCTTTCGGAAGTGATAGGACAAGCTCAAACTCAGAAGGATCTAATCATACAGCAACTAGCTGCAAATACGCCCACATCGATGGTAGAGGCTATCATCCCGGAAGTGGCACAGAAAATGCAAGCTTTGAGCGAACAACTTGAGCGGCTGAAATATAATCATCCTGAGTTTTTCTTGACTGCGGATGATTATATCGATCGCGGAAATGGGCTATTCTCGGAAGGGCGGTATGAAGAAGCGATCGCTTATTACGAACGAGCCATTGAAATAAAGCCGGATGACCCGATTGTTTTATATCAGCGGGGTCTGGCTTTCTGGGAGTTACAGCAGTATGAAAACGCGATCGCCTCGTTGGACAAAGCACTTGAACTTAAACAAGACGATCCTAACACTTGGTATCACCGAGGTCTGGCTCTCAAAGAGTTACAGCGGTATGAAATAGCGCTCGCCGCTTTTAACAAAACCGTTCAAATTCAACCAGATGACAGCAAAGCTTGGTTGCAAAGGGCCATGACTCTGGGAAGGTTGAAACAATATGAAGATGCGATCGCCTCATTGGATAAAGCGCTGGAAATCAAGCCGGATTATCATGAAGCATGGGTGAATAGAGGTGTGGTGTTAGGAACATTGCAACAGCATGAAGAAGCTTTTAACTCTTTTGACAAAGCTGTGAATGTTCAGCCGGATGATGGGGTAGCCTGGTTAAATAGAGGTTTGGCTTTGAGCGTTTTAGAACGATATGAAGAAGCTGTTGATTCTTTTGACAAAGCGATCGAATTGAATCCTGATTCCCATAAAGCGTGGAATTATAAAGGTGAGATGCTAGTCAAACTAGAGCGCGACAAAGAAGCGCTTGAAAGCTTCGATCGCGCTTTGGCTCTCGAACCAAAATATGCCAATGCCTATTACAATAAGGCAGTCTGTTATGCCTTGCAGGAGCGAGTGAAATCAGCGGTAGAAAACCTACAGCAGGCGATCGCTCTCAATCCCAAATATCGCGCCCAAGCAAAAACTGACCCCGATTTTGACGCAATTCTAGAAGATAAGCGATTCTGGCTATTAATTGAGGGTTAAAATGGCATCTTTTCTGGAATTACCCAATAGTAAAGGGTGACTGATGAACAATCCAATTTCCCATCAGTTTTGGCAAAATCCGATTCTTAGAAAAGTCGGTCAAATAACCTGCGTTTTGTTGTTGCTGGGGATAACAGTGCGAAGTATCCCCTATCTAGCTCCTATTCATACTAAAGATTTGATTCAGGATCGGCAAGCGATCGAATTTAGCGATCGCAACGGCTTACCATTAGGAACATTACTCAGCCGTAACCAAGAACATACCGCAGTTGTCCCCTTAAATGAAGTTTCGCCCCACTTCAAAAACGCCATCATCGCCGCCGAAGATAAGGGATTTTACCAGCATGGGGCGCTGGATATAAAAGCGATCGCACGGGCGTTTCAGCAAGCAATTCAAGCCAAAAGAATTGTTTCAGGCGCTTCCACCATTACCATGCAACTGGCGCGGATGATAGACCCCGTTCCGCGCACTTTTCGCGGAAAAATACAAGAAATTTGGTTATCTTGGCGGTTAGCCGCAGGTATGACCAAAAATGAAATCCTTTCTGCCTATATCAACCGCTTACCAATGGGAGGAAATATTTATGGTGTAGAAGCAGCTGCCCGTGTTTATTTTGGCATTCCTGCGAGTGATTTGAACTTGGCGCAAGCGACGCTTCTCGCCGCCTTACCCAACGATCCTACTAATCTGAATCCTTACCATAATTTGCCAGCGCTGAAACGGCGACAAATTTATGTTTTAAACCGCATGGTGAAAGAGGGATATATTACTTCCGTTAATAGCGATCGGGCCTACACCGAAGAAATTGCCCTTCAACCTCGGAAGCAAGGTATTCTCGCCGCACCCCATTTCTTATTTTGGGTAGTCAATGAATTGGACAAAGAGAATTTAAAAGTAACAAATCCTTCCCACATACGAACCACCATAGATCGTCCTTTGCAGCAATTTGTAGAAGCGCAAGTGCAGGAAGTAGTCCGCATCCTCGCGCCTAACAATGTACATCATGCTGCGGCTTTAGTTATTAACAACCACACTGGCGAAGTGTTAGCTTATGTCGGTTCTCCCAATTATTTTAATGAAGCAGAAATAGGTCGCAATGACGGCGTGCAAGCATTGCGTCAACCCGGTTCAACTCTGAAACCTTTTTTATATGAATTAGCGTTAGAAAATCGGATAATTCACCCCAATACCGTATTAGCCGATGTGCCAACTCATTACGCGATTCCAGGCGCAAAACTGTATAGCCCTCAAGATTATAACGAAACTTTTCAGGGCCCCGTGCGAGTCCGCATTGCTTTAGCCAATTCTCTCAATATTCCGGCGGTGCGAGTGTTGGAAAAAGTTGGCGTACCCACTTTTCTAGAACGTCTGCATCAACTGGGGTTTTCCCATCTCAATCATCCCCCACAATATTACGGTTTGGGGTTAACTTTGGGCAGTGGCGAAGTTAGTCTCTGGGAATTAGCTCGCAGCTATGTCACTATGGCAAGACAAGGAGATGCAATACCGTTTGTAACTACATTTTATCATCCCCCAATCCCAAATCCTAGTTCTAATTCCTCAATCCAAAATCCAAAATCCAAAATCCAAAATTCCACAGAATGGGCATTAATTACCGATATGCTCAGCGATGCTCATGCTCGTGCGAAAGGATTTGGTGTAGAATCAGTGCTGGCTTTACCATTTCCAGCAGCGGTAAAAACAGGTACTTCTTCTAATTTTAGGGATACTTGGACGGTGGGTTTTACTAGAGATTATACTGTGGCTACTTGGGTGGGAAATTTTGATGGCGATCGCATGGCAAAAGTCTCCGGCGTCATGGGTGCAGCGCCTTTGTGGAATCGCATCATGTTACACTTACACGAAGATGGAGAACCTGCTGCTTTTTCCCCTCCAAAAGGTTTGGTGCAAAAACCTATTTGTGCAATTTCCGGTTTGCGTCCAACCCCTGCTTGTCCTTCGGTTGTACAAGAATACTTTTACCCCGAAGATATCAGCTATTATGAAAGTCATCCAGATACTTTTTATCAGATAGTATCGAGCGATGGAAAATCACCGCAGTACCGCCTCAATTTCCCCCCGGAATACAACGAGTGGTTAGCAATGCAACCGCAACCTAATTTAGCACCCAGCGGATTGAAAATATTATCTCCTCGTAACGGGGATGTGTTTCTGCTATATCCTGCTGAGCAAAGGTTACAATTTAAACTGGCTACAGCATCAAATCAGCCTATAGAGTGGTGGTTGAATGGTGAAAAAGTGGCAACCCAGTCATCAAATTCTTTTTTCTGGCAACTCCGTCCTGGGAATTGGACGTTAGAGGTGCGAAGTGGGGAAATGAGCGATCGGGTTAGTTTTCAGGTGGAGTTAGCAGATAACAAACGTATTCGCCGAGGTTTTTCTGTTGCGGGTCATTAGGGGAATGAGCGATCGCGATCTTAAAAAGCGATCGCACTTTTTCTGCAAATAGCCTACTTAACCATAATTATGACCGGCAATGATTATAACAATATTGACGATCGCATACGACGCAACAAACCCAATCTCGCAGATGTGTTCGATTTTCGTCATATGTATGCTCCATTCGGATTGGTGACCTAGAAAAAACAGCGTCTCCATTGCCATTGCCATTAAGATGTAGAACATTGTGATGATATGAATTTGGTCGATCATAGTCAGCGTTTCGGCTGTCCCAAGAGTCGCTCCGGCTGCCTGTAGATTAACGAAAACCGCAAAGAGGGCTCCAACCAGTAAACCTAACATTCCCGTATAAAGTTCGCTATTGGAAGCATCCAATAGGAAGCATACGGCGCAAACAGCAAAAGCAATATAGACGCCTCCAACTAGCTTAATAAAGCTTAAGTTACTGGTTCGTTCGATCTCAATTGTCATATTCACGTTGGCTTGAGCGATTTTGTCAACCGTTGCTCTGGGGTCGGCGAAGTTAGTTTGATATTGAGTTATACCGGCATCGACACTGTAGCTGGCAATCCGCCAACCATCTTGTAGCAGGATAGCGTCATGTATGCCTGAATTCTTCTTATCCGCTTCAAATAGAAACTGCGTTGCATCGGGATAACTCACTAGAAAAGGGATGTTCAGTGTGTGACGATCGAAGGGAAAATTTTGCATATCCCAGTTCTTGCGAAAGGTGCCTCGTAAGTTCGCATACCAATAGCTTCCCTCTCCCACCCCTTTAACAGTCTCTTTTATAGGCATTTCGTAACTTTTTGCGGTCGGAAAGTAAAGAGCATCAGTAGAAGGAGCATCCGGTTTATTGCAGTTACCACTTAACCAGACAACAGCATAAAACGTGCCTTCCACAAAGTCAAAATCAGTGAGAGCGGTCAGATAGTAATTGACTCGGCATCGAGTTAGGGTGGCAGAAGTTTCGGGAACGGGAGTTGAGGTTTGGTCAACTGCCGCAGGGGGAGTTTGGGCCGCAACAACGGTGGGACGATCGCTCAAACCAATCAGAAGGATAAGGATAATCGCCAACCCACCGCAGAGAGTATAAACCAACGCACGGAATCTCTGTTTATCAAAAAGCTGCACGCATTGCGACTGTAGCGATCGCCAAAACCCTATCTTCTTTCCTTGACGCGGTACTGTTGCGCCATCGGGTACAGTTGTTTGTCCATCATTAGCCGACAGTTTTCTTGTTGTTTTTTCGTTCATTGCCAGAGAGCTGATATTTCAACCGGGTACAGGGAACTATGTACTAGAGCTCGTCCATCAGTTGTACTCTTCCAGTCAGCCGTGGAAATAATTCTTGCCGATTTATTTGTCCGCTTCTGTCAAAGTCAACTGATTTGAAACTACCATCAGCAAATTTACCACTATTTGTGTTTTTTAGCGCATGATAATTTATATTTTATTATTTCAACAATAACAACTTAATGAGAATTCTTTATTTGCCTACTGTTCGTCGTGAGGGTTTACAAGAAGCTCCGGGTGCGAGAGCCCACTTTTGAATAAAGATTAAAACTTTATAACAGGGAGACTCACGCACCATACAAACTGATAATTTGAACTACCAACTTACGTTACATAGCAAACCTATCTAACAACTCATCACGAGATAATTGCAGCAACAACACAGTAAACTCCTCTGGTGACAACTCCAACAAAGGCTCAATAATTCCTGAGAGTTGCTCATCTAACAAACCAAACCGGACTCGCAGCAAATTTTCTATGTTGGCGCGGCGTTCTGTCCTTATACCTTGCTGCATACCTTGCTGCATACCTTGCTGCATACCTTGCTGCATACCTCGCTGTACAGCTTCTTCCTGCCATTGTAAAAGTAGTGGTGATAATTCCATAACTAACTCCCGGTCTTCTCGATCTATAGTTTGACTCGCTTGTAAAGTTGCCTGCAAATTAGACAATAACAAGAGAGCGTTTGAACGTAATGGATGATTGGGTGGAAGTGTGCCTATTTCGTTAATCGCTTGTTTTTGCACATTTCCTTTACCCAAAATTCTCAGCCATAGTGTTTCTTCAGTGCGCGGTAACTGGTGAATTACCACCAGCGCAGTTTTCAGATATTCTCCCAGAAAGTAGACTCCTGTAGGCCAGTTATCTGCATCGGGGTCTGCTTTAAACCCATTTAAAATGGTTGCCGAAACAGTAGGCGAAAGAATCCATAACCCAGGTAAATCTGCCTCATCGAGACGACTGTTGTCCCGCTGACGCTGACGCTGGAGATTGGCGTGTATATCAAATAGTTTACCCATACAACCGCGAATTTGGCTGGGCGCTACTGCATTGCGGAAGGGTTCAAAGATAGATGGGGTAGCGGCAAATCGCCCCAGCAATCCCAGTACTACTGCATCCCCCCTTTGTGCTGATGGATAAGGTGTGAACCAAACATCTATCTCTCGCACTTCTCCTGGGACGTTTCGGCTAGTTTCCACCTCACCAAGAGGTGCTAACAACTCCTTTAAATAGTCCTTGGCAAATTGATCGTAAGGAAATCTCGTCATTTATGGTAATGTTGAACAAATATTGATGCTCCGTTCAAAGGTAGCTAGCCCTAGTGCCGCTACGCGGAAGTCAAAAGTCACTCATTTAAAAGTCAAAAATCCTTTGAGTGTAAGGCATTTAACTACTTTTGAACTGGGAGATTATTTCTGCCCCGCTGCCCTAGTATGGGTCATCTAACAAAAATTAGCAATTGCCAAGTAAAGATTTATTACTCTACCCGGAAAGCCACTAGGCAGTAACTGTAGGAACTGGGATAGTTATTCAGGCGGCATCAGCCATCTGATGTAATATCACCTGTGAGGGGAAAAGCCATGCAAGCTATCAGCAGGATAATTAAAACTTGGATATTCTGCTTGGTGCTGACACTCATCCTGGGATTGACAGGGTGCGGTTTAGTCAAGATTTCAAGTAACGAACCACTACCAGCGGTTCCCTCTCTACCCACGCCCCAACTACCAGACTGGATAGAGCAAATTAGTCCCGTTGGCGAAGCTGAACCTCTCGCGCAAATCCGCATTCGCTTTAAAGAACCCCTAATTCCAGTTGAAAGCATCGATAGTCCCAATCAACAGCGCCTGTTGCAGAAATTCGCCCTTACCCCCCCTTTACCCGGTCAATTTCGCTTTTTAACTCCCCGAATGGTGGGATTTCAAGCAGATAAAGCGCTACCGAAAGCAACAAGAGTACAAGTCACCCTCAAAACCGGATTATCCGACCTCAAAAATCATCGTCTGGCACAAGATTTAGCTTGGACTTTCAATACTGAATCAATTAAATTAACTAACTTACCTAGTTGGAAAGAAAATCCTGACTCCGAACCGCAACCAATTGACTTAAAACCTACTTTAAAATTTACATCAAACGTAGAACTTGACCTACCTTCGTTGCAAGAGCATTTAGCTTTTACTCCCGAAGGTAAAAAGCAGCGTATCCCACTGAAAGTCGAGCCAGAGAAAGAAAACACTTCAGCAACAGATAAACCACCAGGCGAGAAATTTGATGCTTCAGTGCGTGACTGGAACTATATCTTAATACCGCAGCAAACCTTGGAAAAAGCAACCAGTTACAGTTTGCAATTTTCTTCTGGTATTCGTCCGGCACGTGGTAATCTGCCAACTGAGAATAATTTTGCCAGTCAGGTTAAAACTTATGCAAACCTAGCATTTGAAAAACTGGAATTATTCGGACAACCAGATGTATCTGGAGCTTATGGACGTTTTGTAAAAGGTGCTGCACAGCTACAATTTAATAATGGGTTAGTAGCAGATTCGGCGATTCAGAATATTAAAATTAATCCTCCACCTAAACCAGCACCTCAATTGGTGAAAGTCTTTGAGGGAGAAAAGCTTGTTAATCTTAACCCTTGGTCATTAGAACCTGCAAAAACCTATACTATTACCATTGGTGGAAACCTGAAAGATAAATTCGGACAAACATTAGGAAAGCCAGTAACCATAAAGTACGAAACAGGCGATGTAGCCGGAGATATCTGGGCCCCATCTAGTTTGCATATTTTCCCAGCAGGTCAAAATTTACAGTTGAATATTTCTACAGTTAATCTGCCAGAATCGCAATACAAAGCAGCTTATCGAGTGGTGCAACCGACTGATTTAGTCTACGTCGATTCTGCCTATCCCAAAGGAAACAAAAATGATTTATTACCTCCGCCTGAATCTTGGCAATCTTTTAAAGTAGCAGGTAGAAAAAATCAGTCTAAAGATATCGCCGTTCCTTTACGAGAAAAACTTGGTGCGGGGACTGGGATGTTAGCTTATGGTATTCAAGGTCGCACTAATCGTTATCTAGAAAATGGCAAGCAGAAGTGGCGGGAAAATACCACTTACGGACTGGTAGAATTAACAAATTTGGGTGTGTTTGCCCAGTGGTTTCCCAATTCGGGATTGATTCGAGTAAATCATCTTTCTGATGGTGCTGCGGTAGGAAGTGCTACTGTCGAGATTTATGAATCAAAGTTGGATGCAAAAACTAAAGAAGAAGTTCAACCTTGCGCTGTTTCTAAAACCGATAAAACGGGTACGCTGCTGCTAAATCGTGATAATTTGCAAAAATGTATGAAATCGGCTGGGGGATTTGCAGAAGCACCAAAACTGTTAGTAATTGCCCGTGAAGGTAAAGATTGGGCTTTTACGCGCACTGATGAATATAGCGGTTCTTATGATTACGGTATCGATGCGGGATGGCAAAGCGGTAAACCTGAATCGCGAGGAACGATATTTTCAGATAGACAGTTGTATCAACCAGGTGAAAAAGCTTCGTTTACTGGGGAAGCTTATTATCTGCAAAATGGTGTTCTTAAGCAAGATAAAAATGTGCCTTACAAGGTGACGCTGCAAAGTCCGGATGGTAAAAAGACGGATTTGGGAACTAAGACAACTAATGAATTTGGCACGTTTTCTGTGCAATTACCCATTGCGGCTAATCAAGCTCTAGGCTATTATTCCATCACGGCTAAAGGCCAGAATGGAGCAGAAATTTCGGGTGATTTCCGGGTGGCTGAATTCAAACCGCCTAATTTTAAAGTTGCTCTCAACTTGGAGAAAGAGTTTGTTCTGATTGACCAAAAGGTGGAAGCAAAAGCGGCAAGCAATTACCTGTTTGGTTCTCCAGTACAAGGCGGTAAAGCGACATATTATGTGACGCGATCGCAAACTGATTTTACCCCCAAAGGTTGGGAAAAATTTTCTTTTGGACGGCAATGGTTTTGGCCGGAAGAAAGTCCTTCTGTTCCTACGGATGTCTTGCAAGTAAGTCAAGTGCTGGATGGACAAGGTAAAAGCAATCAAACCGTAACGGTAGCGAAAGATTTGCCCTATCCGATGAATTATCGGGTGGATGTGCAAGTCTCCGATGTATCGAATTTATCGGTTGCTGATTCCAAAAGCTTTACTGCACTACCAAGCGATCGCATAATTGGTTTGCAGAGTGATTTTGTGGCAGATGCCAATAAACCTTTTCCTATTCAAGTAATTGTTACCGAACCCACAGGTAAAGTAATAGAAGGTCAAAAAGTTCGCGTCGAACTGCAACAAATTAACTACAACAGCGTTACGCAAGTAGTGGAAGGCAGTTTAACACCACAAAATCAAGCTGAATACAAAACTGTTGCCAAAGCGGAAATCACTTCTGGTAACACTCCTCAATCAGTTTCTCTTACTCCTCCAGAATCTGGTTCTTACCGGATTCGAGCAAACTTTACTAATGCTAAAAACGAGCTAAGCGCAACCGATTTGCAGATTTGGGCAACTGGAAACGATGTAGTCAGTTGGGGCGATCGATATCAGAATAATCGTTTGGAAGTTAAACTCGACAAAGAAAGTTATCAACCAGGTGAAACTGCTACCGCTTTGATTCAATCTCCCTATCCAGAAGCTGAGTTGCACTTTGCAGTCGTTCGCCACAATATCCTTTATCGCACAATTCAAAAAGTCAAAGGGGGTTCGCCACAGATTCAGTTTAAAGTAACTCCAGATATGTTGCCAAATGCAGCAGTTGAGGCGGTTTTGGTACGTCAAGGTAAACCTCTATCGCAAGTGGAAGCGGGAAGTTTAAACGAGTTGGTGAGAATTGGTTTTGCACCTTTTAATATCAAGTTGGATGATAAATATTTAAAGGTGGAAGTTACACCGCAGCAAGCATCGCTGCAACCGGGTACTGAACAGACAGTTCAACTCAAACTTACTAATAATCAAGGTAACCCGGTTAAGGGACAATTGACGGTGATGGTGGTGAATGAAGCGATATTACAACTGAGTGGATATCGTCCGCCGGATTTGGTAAAAACTGTATATGCAGAACAGACAATTTCGACTCGCTTTGCGGATAATCGATCGGATGTAGTGCTACAACCTTTATCTTCTCCTTTAGAAAAAGGTTGGGGTTATGGTGGAGGACTATCAGCAGGCGCAGAAAATACTCGCACTCGCAAAGATTTTCAACCTTTAGCTTATTACAATGGTTCGGTGCTAACTGATGAAAACGGACAAGCGCAAGTAACCTTTAAACTACCCGATGATTTGACAACTTGGCGGGTGATGGTGGTGGCGACGGATGGTAATTTGCGCTTTGGTAATGGCGAGACGACTTTCATCACGACGCAACCGCTGATATCTAATCCTGTGTTACCTCAGTTTGTCCGGTTGGGCGATCGCTTTGACGCTGGCTTATCGGTAACAAATAATACCCAACAAACAGGAAATTTGGATATTGCTGGCGAACTCAATGGCGGTATCCAGTTTGCCCAAAACAACACGCTGCAAACCAAATCAGAATCCGGTACTCGTGCTTACCGCTTCCCAATGGTAGCAAATACCACTGGTAAAACAAAAGTAAAATTTACTACTCAGCTAAACGGTACAGCCGATGCTTTTGAAGTTCCTTTAGAGGTGAAATCTTTAGAAGTTACAGAACAAGTTGTCGAAACTGGTACAACTAATAATCAGGTAAAGATACCTCTGAAGATAGATAACAATGTTGCCAATGATATTGGCGGTTTGGAAGTGCAAATTGCCAGCAGTCTGATACCAGAAATTATCGCACCTGCACGACAAGTTTTGGATAACGATGATTTGCCTTTCTTGGAACCATCTGCGAGTCAGTTAGCGATCGCAGCTAATCTGCAAATTCTCAGTCAAAAATATCAGCAAACTTTCGCCAACTTCAATCCCAAACAACAAGCAAATCAGGCGATCGCACGCTTGCAAACACTCCAACAACCAGATGGTGGTTTCGCGACTTGGCCGGGACAAACAACCTCCGATCCGTTTGTTTCTCCTTATGCCGCACAAAGTCTCGCCAGAGCATCTGCCGCCGGACTGAAAGTAAATCCGGCCATGATAAATCGCCTGAAAACTTACTTAAAGAAAATCCTGGCAGACCCCGGTCAATACGATTTTTGTAAAGAAGCATTGTGCAAAAATCAGGTGCGATTGGAAGCATTGATGGCGCTTTCTGAATTTGGGGAAAACCGCAATGATTTTCTGTCAGATATTTATGCACAGCGAAATAACTTTGATTTCGTCACTCAGATTAAACTAGCGCGTTATTTATCCCTGTTACCAGAGTGGAAAGACGAGTCGAAAACGCTGCTAAATCAAATTCAAGAAAGTGTTTACCAAACAGGTCGCACTGCAACGATAAATTTACCTCAACGTTGGCGGTGGTTTGGTTCGACTACAACTGCACAATCTCAAGCTTTACGCTTATTTATTGCCCAAAACAATAAACCGGAAGTTGTGGATCGCTTGGTGCAAAGTCTCCTAGCATTGAGGCGAAATGGTATTTGGCCCAACAGTTATGATAACGCCGAAGCGCTCACTGCTTTGGTCGAATATGCTAAGCTTCAGCCTACACCGCCTAACTTTACAGCTACAGTTCAACTCGCTGGCAAGCAGTTAGCATCAACGCGATTTGAAGGTTATCGTCAAAATAACCAAGATGTGAAAGTTGCGATCGCACAACTACCTCGCGGTCAAAACGACCTGATCTTGAAAAAATCCGGTCAAGGTACGCTGCATTATTTGGCGACTTATCGCTATCGCTTACAGGGAAATCAACCCGGTAGACTCAACGGACTGCGGGTAGTGCGAGAAATTCGTCCTGCTAATGAAAATAAAGTACTGCGACGGATCGGACTTTACGCACTTGATGACCCATTAAAGGTAGCTGGCGGACAGGTGTTTGATATTGGGTTAGAAATTGTTACCGATCATCCGGTAGATCATCTGATCGTCACGGACTTTTTGCCTGCTGGTTTTGAAGCTGTGGATGGCAGTTTCCAAACTTCTACGCCTTACTTGCAGGCGCAAGGAGATAGTTGGGAACTGGATTATAAGACGATTTATCGCGATCGCATTGTGGCGTATGGCGATCGTCTGGAAGCCGGAGTCTATAGCCTGCATTACTTAGTTCGTTCTGTCACTCCAGGCACATTCATTTGGCCTGGTGCGGAAGTTCACCTGCAATATGTACCGGAGGAATTTGGGCGATCGGCTTCTTCTGTATTGGTTATCTCAAATCAGTAGCGGATCGAACCCCACCCCCTCACCCCCTCCCCGCAACAGGGAGGGGGGAAAGATTTTGATCCCAATGGCGCTAACGCGCTGCAACGCTTACGAAAACCTCACTCCCAGGTTCAACCTGGGAGTGAGAAATGTCCGGTACGATCGGTTACCTAAAAAAATCGTGTGATTATTCTTATCTGCGTTCATCTGCGTACCCTTCGGGAAGGCTTCGCCTACATCTGTCTTCATCTGCGGTAAAAATTTAACCACCGATGACAACAGAAAATTTGACGATCTCACTCATGTACTTTCACACTCAAGCAATACCCCTGTCACAAGAATGACACAACAAATGTCTACATTGAGAAGTGTGAATAATTAACTATGTGGCAGCAGGTGTCCGAAATGCAAACAAAACAACCTCGTCTAGATAATGGTTCGGGAGAACCGAAGGGCATCGAATTCAATATTTTAGACCGTAAGACTCCAAAATCTAACAATCTTTTTTGGGAAAAGCCAATAACTTACGTATCCCTGGTGCTGCTGGGGGCAAGTGTCGCCTTTGCAGGCAGCTATCTGGGTTCCCAAAACAAAGTGTCCTCCCAGCCGTCTTTTTCCGATCCGCCTGTTTCTGCGCCTTCTGTCACTCCCATCAGTCCAAAACTTAATGCCAAACTACCAATAACGGCAGATACCAACTTTATTACAGATGTTGTCGATCGAGTTGGGCCAGCAGTAGTACGCATCGATTCTTCCCGAACGGTAACGAATCAAATTCCGCAAGTTTTCGATGACCCGTTCTTCCGGCAGTTTTTTGGTCGTCAATTACCCACACCACCCCAGACGCAAGTTGAACGGGGTACGGGGTCGGGCTTTATTATTAATTCGGATGGTCAAGTTTTGACTAATGCCCATGTGGTCGATGGTGCGGACACTGTAACGGTAACGCTGAAGGATGGTCGTACTTTCAAGGGTAAGGTTTTGGGTACAGATCCGGTTACAGATGTCGCAGTTGTCAAAATTCAGGCTAACAATCTACCCACGATTAGGATCGGCGACTCGGATAAACTGAAGCCTGGGGAGTGGGCGATCGCGATCGGCAATCCGCTGGGTCTGGATAACACCGTCACTACCGGGATTGTTAGCGCTACAGGTCGCACCAGCAGTCAAGTCGGCATCCCCGATAAGCGAGTCAGCTTTATCCAAACTGACGCCGCAATTAATCCCGGTAACTCTGGTGGCCCACTGCTGAACGCTTCAGGTGAAGTAATTGGCATGAATACAGCCATTATCCAAGGTGCCCAAGGCATAGGTTTTGCAATTCCCATTAATACCGCCCAACGAATTGCCACTCAGCTAGTGGCGCAAGGCAAAGTGGAACATCCTTTTTTGGGCGTTCAGATGGTGGATCTTACCGCTGAAATCAAGCAAAGAATTAACAGCGATCGCAACAGTGGTTTGACTGTAGACGAAGATAAAGGCGTGTTGATTGTTAAAGTTATGCCGAATTCCCCTGCTGCTAAAGCTGGACTGCGTGCGGGTGATACGATCCAGAAGATTGGAGATCGATCGGTCACAGAATCCAGCGCTGTACAGCAGACAGTCGAAAACAGTCATGTCGGCGCTAATCTGCAACTGCAAGTGCGTCGTAACGGTCAAAACGTTAGTATAACGGTACAACCCGGTGCTTTTCCGACCGCCGCCCAGTAGTCCTGTTGTCAGTCGCCACTTCACAGCGCTTTGCAACTGAGTGAAGTCAGATTGTAGGGGCGAAGCATTGCGGAATAAACGTTTCGGTCTTAAGTTAACCCACATTCCGCAATGCTTCGCCCTGCACCTCATTCGCCGGCAAGCCGCTGTAATAGGTAGGCAAGTGCGATCGTAAATTTGCTTCATGGGATAGGTGTGCTGCCTATCCCTTTTGTTGTAGCGACATTCTCTTGGGGCTGCAACCAACTTTTTTCCACAGGTAGCACCACGAAGAGTTCCGGCACTGTATTATGTAACGAGTCCCCCTTGTAGCTTTTTTCTTTTGAATGCCTGACTTTGTGTACAGCTTTGCAGGCACTCAGCGAATCTCATTTTGGGATGAAAGCGAGGTTTGTTAAACTAGAAGCCATAGTAACATTTGGTTTTTTTTATGAAATTTACAGTGAATATAACACAATATCTTGAAAACAAACCCAAGTATTTTTTGATAGTATTAGGGCTTTTATTAGTCCTAATCCTGGGATTTATAGATTACCTAATACCACCAAATATTTCTGTATCAATATTTTATCTTATTCCTATTTTTATAACCACTTGGTTTGCTGGAGAAAAGTCGGGTATAGTGATATGTATTGCCAGTGCTATAGCATGGTTTATAGCTAATAAAACATTAGAAGAATCCTCGTTATCTGTTATTCATTATTGGAACGCATCCGTAAGATTGGGTTTCTTTTTAACTGTTAATTATCTTTTGTCCGAATTGAAAAGTGCTAGACAAAGAGAAAAAACACTCGCTAGAACCGATCCTACAACTGGCGTTGCTAATAGACAATTATTTACTGAATTAGCTACTTTTGAAATCAAGAGAGCGCGTCGTTACGGACATCCTTTTACACTGGCATATATAGATGTTGACGATTTTAAAAATATTAATAAGTATGGCAGCTATCAAATAGGCGATCGCCTTTTACTAACTTTGGCTCAAACTATAAAAAAAACTATCCGAGACACTGATATACTTGCCCGCATAGGAGGCGATGAATTTGCCCTCCTACTGCCCGGTATTGGATACGAAACAGCCCATACAGTCATCGCCAGAGTGCAACAGCAACTTGTGGATACAATGGATGAAAATAAATGGCCTGCAACCTTTAGTATCGGTGCTATTACCTTCCTCAATCCGCCGGATTCAGTGGATGAAGTAGTTGAAAAAGCTGACTATTTAATGTACTGTATAAAGAATGAAGGTAAGAATAGGACAGAGCATATAATTGAACAATAGAATTGTTAAGCTAAAGGAAGGCAAAACCGAAACGTGCTACCTTTACCAAGTTGACTTTCTACCTCAATATGACCGCCTTGCAATTCAATCAATCGGCGGGAAATAGCTAACCCAATTCCGGTGCCCCCAGAATGTCTGGCACGCGATCGATCGGCCCTAAAGAAACGCTCAAATACATGAGGCAAATCCTCTACTCCAATTCCTTGTCCTGTGTCAATAACCCCAATCCAAAATTTGCCCGATTCAGTCCAGGCGCGGATAATAATAGAGCCTTCGGAAGTATAACGCACTGCATTTCCCAGCAGGTTGACTAGAACCTGTTCCACTCGGTCAATATCCGCTAATACGAAAGGCAACTGAGGCGAACATTCCAATCGCAAAACCGGGCCTTCTTCAAGTAGCTGGTCTGCAAATTTTTGCACCAACGATTGCAACAAAGGACGCAAATTAACAGGCTGCAAATTTATTGGTAAATACCCCGCTTCTGCTTTCGAGAGTTCCTGCAAATCGTTGACCAACCGTTCCAACCGCTTTGTTTCTTTTGCTAATTGCTGATAAATCTCTGGAGATGGTGAAATCCTACCATCCGCTAGTTCTTCCAAGTAACCGCGAACAACAGTTAGCGGCGTCCGCAGTTCGTGGGTGAGGTCGCCAATTAGTTCCCGGCGTCGCTGTTCCACTCCTTCGAGACTGGACGCCATCCGGTTAAAGCTGACAGCTAATTGATTGAGTTCCGGAATCTCCAAAGTAGGCATTCGTTCATCTAGTTTTCCAGCGGCAAACTTTTGGGTGATGTGTTCCATGAGGGTAAGAGGCTGCATAATCCGCTTGGATACCCAATAACTTAATCCACCAGCGGCAGTTGCACCAGTCATGAATGACCAGAAAGTGCTGCGACTCCAGACATTTTCAAATCCTTCAACCAGCTGAGTGCGGGCATAGCGTAAATAATAAAAGTTCCTTCCTTCTAATTGTTCTAAATGCAAAACAAATAAACGGGGTGAAGATACTTTGCCAATGATGACAAAGCTACCTATTCCAACAACAATTACCAGTAAGTGAGAAATAAATAGACGCGAGCTGAGGCCAATCTTAGTCATAGAAATTAAATCATGAAGGATGAAAAAATTTAATTATTGACGGCATCTTCAAACTTGTAGCCGACGCCGATTACAGTTTTGATAAAAGTGGGATTGGCTGGATCTGGTTCAATTTTTTTACGCAGTCTGGCTACATGAGTATCTACCACTCGTTCATCGCCAAAAAAGTCGTCACCCCACAGTTTATCAATTAATTGGGTGCGGTTCCAAGCTCGATTCGGATAGCTGATAAAGGTGGTTAAAAGGTTAAATTCTAAACTGGTTAACTCCAGTTCTTCCGATCGATCTGGATTCATGTGGCGATGGGCGGTGTGCCGATCGACATCCACGGTAAAATGCTGGGTGCGGTAAACGAGGTTTTGCCCGCCGTGACGAAGGCTGCGCCGCAATAGGGCCCGCACTCTAGCAACTAATTCTCTGGGGCTAAAAGGTTTAACCATGTAATCATCGGCACCAGTAGACAAACCGATCACGCGATCGATTTCCTCACCCCTAGCAGTCAGCATCAAAATGTAGGGGTCTTTGGGCCCAGATTTTTGGCGGATACGGGCGCAGACTTCCAATCCGTCCAAACCGGGCAGCATCAAGTCGAGTACGATCGCATCTGGTTGTAGCTGCTGAAACATTTGCAATGCCGTCAGTCCATCGCCGCATTGGTGGCAGGAAAATCCCTCAGCTGCCAAAGTCAGTTGGATCAGCTTGGCGATTTCCGGTTCGTCTTCAACAATTAAAATGTCCATAAGTCAAAAGTCAAAAGTCAAAAGTCAAAAGAAATGATTATTTCTTATTTTTTGCAGTAAAATTTAAGATTTGTCATTTTAGGTATATTCTGGTGTCACGGGAATGACAAACGGTTCTGTAAGCATTAAGTTGAGAGTTGCGAATCGATCGCTATTGTTTCAAGTTTAGAAAACGACTGTCATGAGAAATTATCAAGCTCGTCTGCGTCAACTGCATCGCATCGTTGCCCCAATCATGATTCTGCCGATTTTACTGACCCTGATTACCGGATCGGTTTATCAGATGGTAGACCTCTCAGGCAAGTCGGAAGACTTCGATTGGTTGCTGGCTTGGCACAAAGGTCATTTTGGTAGCCTGAATCTAGAAATCGTCTATCCATTCCTCAACGCCTTGGGTTTACTGACTTTGGCTATCACTGGAATCGCGATGTGGTTTCGGATGCGACGCAACTCTAAAAACCGTTCTCAGGAGATGTAACGATATTGCGATTCAGAAGTGCTTGCATCAAGCTTAACTTTGATAGGTGGGCATTGCCCACCCAACCTGCTAAGAAGCTGCTGACTGCAACTCGTTCAGACGAGACAGAACTTCCCTACTGTGACTCGATGGATTTACCCCAGTAAATTCCTCGCGAATCATACCCTCTGGATCGATGATAAAAGTGTGGCGCACGGAGAGATAACCCAACCAAGAACCGTAGGCTTTACTGATTTTGCCATCAGTATCAGCTAACAACGGGAACTTCAAACCTTCGGAATCGCAAAATTCGGCGTGGGAATCTACAGAATCAGCGCTGACACCAAGAATTTGAGTATTTCTATCCATATATTTTGGCAAGTCTTGCTGAAAGCGGCGAGCTTCCAAGGTGCAACCAGAGGTGAAATCTTTGGGATAGAAGTAGAGAACCACCCATTTGCTGCGATAGTCTGAAAGCGACACTTCCCCATTCCCAGTGTTAGTTGGCAATGTGAATTCTGGGGCGGGTTGATTGAGGGGAGGTAGTTTGCCGCCGATAGCTAGCGCAGATGGGGTGAAGTTAAACCAAGCGAGTAAAGCTAGACAGAAGGCGAATAGAGTGCCTAGAAAGTTGCGACGAGAGTTCATGGTGAAGATTAAGATAATTTTCACATAAGTTTACACTTTTTTCGGTAGAACAACTGACCACTGACCACTGACCCCTAAAAGATAAAATTAACTCGCAATTCCCACGCTGAATCTTGACGCAATAGCTGAATTTGGCGAATGAATTCCCGAAAGTAAAATCGCCGCTCCGACTCGGACAAATCCAGCCAAAATTGAGGAATGGAAACAGCTTGGGCAGTTTCGCGCAAATTTACGGGCGGGAGTTCAGCTAGTTGCTGTTGCAGGGAAGCGATTTCTGTACGCAGTTTATAGGCGCGTAATTGAGATGTTTCTGGATCGAGAACGCCCGTTTCGCATAGTGAGGGAAGTTGAGTTAGGATATCTTGCTTGGTGGCGATCGCATTTTTCACCCCTTCCTTAATTCTCCCCATATCCGGTAAACTCATCTCGGCGACCGCTTGAGGTAATTCGCGGCAAATCATTTTAATAGTTTGCTGCAACACTTCCTCGTAAGGTATCGATCGGCACTTGGGACTTTTGGGACAACTAATCGGGCGCAAATATAGATATTCTTTTGCTTGGCGCGGCGTGGTAACGCGGGCTACAGTCATGGGCGATTGGCACTCCGCACAGATGAGCAATCCCGCTAGAGAACGATTCGCGCTGGCGGTGCGGGGCGACATCCGGCGGTTGCGGCGCAAAAGGCGATCGATCTGTGCGGCTTCTTCTCTGGAAATTATGGCAACGTGGGTATTGGAGATAATCTGGTTATTCTGATAAGCCGTATCGCCGCGATAAACTGGATTGCTGAGCCAACGACGCCCGGTTGATACGGAGATTTTCTTGCCGTATTTTTTCCCTAAAAAGCGCACTGCACCCCGCAAGGAACCGTAAAGCAGAAATCGTTCAAAAAATTCTTTTACCACAGGCGCAGCACTTTTGTCAAGGATATATTTATCTTTACCTCTGCGATAACCGTAGGGCGCTTTACCGGGCGGAGGCGAAGCTTTGAGGCGATTGCGGGCGTGTCCTTGACGGATGCGGCGACTGCGCTGGTAATTCTGCATTTCTTGCAGGAGTTTGAGCAAATCTGCCCGGATATTTGTGGTTGTGGTGGAGGTTTGCTCGATCGCAATTAGCTGAATGCCCAGTGCTTCTACTTCTGTGAGGCAATTGCACACTTCTTCCACCGAATCGCCTAGTTCTTCCACTCCTCTAATTAATAGATAATCAACCGCTTCTGCTTGACATTCTTCCAACAATTGCCGCAGTTGTTGACGCCCTCCCAAATCTTGATAAACTTTATCTACTTCCCAACCCCAAATAGTTGGATCGGGTGCCGATTCTAACAGCGGGTCGCTATATAGATAGGCAATAATTTTCATTCTTTGCTCGCCCCATTCCCCATGCCCTTACAATTCGCTCATTTCAATAATGTTACCATCAGGATCTTGAGTGAATAAAGCAGATCGACCGGATGCACTCATTTGAATTGTACATCCGTTACTCAGCAGTTGTTCTTTTGCTTCATCTAAGTTTGTAACAGCAAAAGCTATGTGCCGATTGCGTCCCAACTTTTCGGTATTTACTTGGTCAGATGGCACAGATTTGGCAACAATTAGGTGAATTTGAAAGTTTCCGATTTGATACCACGCGCCTGGGAATTTGAGATTTCTCTCTACTTTGGGTAATCCCATGATGTTGCCATAAAAATGTTCTGCTCTTTCGAGGTCAGAAACGAGAATCGTTGCGTGAAGGCATTGGGTGATTTGCATAGCCGATTTGATGAGAAGAAAATTTGGATGAGAGGAAGTATAATTATATTTTGACAAAATTGTTACTCTTTGAATATACTGAAATTCCCAGTCCCCCGCTCCCCCACTCCCCCACTCCCCCATTCCCCCATTCCCCCACTCCCCCACTCCCTAGTCCCTAGTCCCTAGCTATAGCGGATGTAACGAATGCGAGTGCCGAAGTGAAGAATATCACAAGCCCGACTGCCAGCATATATCACTGATTTACGAAAAAGTCAACTATTTAAAAGCTAGGAAAAACGAAATAAAACTGAAGCATAGTAAAAAAACAAGCTTAAACAAAAGTTCCCAGTACCTCGTAAAGTCCTGGGATACAATGTAAAATTAGAGGCAACTTACTCTGGAATCAGCGTTGGATGGTTAACTAACGCTAAAAATAAGTTTTGGATCAAGCAATTATTACCTGCAAGTAAAGGGGTTAGGATGACCGAAATCACAAAAGAGGAAATGCGCGAAAGGCTGGGAAATATTGACCAGATTCGCGACATTATTTTTGGCCCTCAACTGCGAGAATATAACAATCGCTTTGATAAGCTAGAGTCAGACATATCGCTGGTGCAGCAGGAAATGCGCGATCGCATAGATCAGGTCAGGACTGTTCTATCCACCGAAATCCGGTCTGCGGTTGATGGTTTGGAGAAAAAACTCAAGACTCTTAATTTAACTTCCCAGGAAGAAATTAACGATGTGCGGCAACAACTCGATCGCGTGAACAAAAAGTTTTCTAGCTCCATTGAAGCACTCGATCAGACAGTCGATCAACAAAATTCCTCAATTCGAGAGGAACTGTCCCAATCCAGAAATAAGCTTCAAGAAGACGTCCGCGCTCTCAGGGGACAGGTTTTTGATGAATTAGAAAGGCGCTTCTCCATGATGAGAGAAGCCAAAGTCTCCAAAGATGATATGGCAGAAATTCTGTTTGAGCTTGGCATGAGGCTAAAAGGAAACGAATTTGTGCCTCAGCTCAAGGAAGTTGCCGAAACTGACAATGTGTATAGTGATGTTCGGTTACTCAAGCAAAGCAAGATCTGGGAATAAAGAAAACCACCGAGCTGAAATCCCGGCGTAAAATCATGGCAAATTTAAAATTTCAGATTTTAGATTTGCTTCGCCCTACATAGCGAAGCATTAACAAAAAATCTGCTCTGGAAAATCTAAAATCTGAAACCATTGATAAAATTGCCTAATTTGACGGTTCGCTCGGTTTTCGACTGCCATCTGTATTTGTATAGTTTAAAACCGCAATCAGGGAGCGCAGCATATGTCTTTATCAAAAAACAATATAGCTGATATAGATAATCTGGAAAATCTTATTTCCTTCTCAAACGATCGGGCCGCTAAAACAGAAACCGATCTGGAAGCCTTGGTAAATTTATTGTGTGACTTAAGGCTGCTTGACAAGAAAGAAAAACGCCAGGGTGAATCGATACCATGTAACGAGAATTACCAGAGTAACGAATCAGCAACCAGTTACGAAGTTGCGAATGGATATGAGTATATCAATGTAAGCGCTTCACCTGTAGTGGAAGCAGAAGAAAACCCACAATCAAAGCCGCTGTCTCAAGAAACACAAGCAGAGGTGCGGTCAAAAACAGTTGGCGATCGGGAGGACAAGGAGGACTCCTTCTGCCAACCAACTACTTATGACCGTACCCCACAACCAGAACAACCGACGCTCGACCATTTTACATCAGCGTCAAATATAGCAGAATCAGCATCAAATTCCATCGCAAATCGGTCACAAGAATTAAACAAGCTAGCATTGCTGTTACTTCAGGAAACAGAAGCAAACGAGCCGACGCTAGAACCTGTTTTATCTAGCACCAAATTAACTGATGCTCATGATTCGCTCGCGAATCACGATCGACAAGAAAGCTCGCTAGCAGAGCGTTACAGCCTAGAAAAGCAAGCCAGAGAAAACTTGGCTCAGTCAAATTTATCCGAGGGTGAAGACGAAAATTTAGAAGAGTCATACGCTGCCTTCAAACGTTTGCAAACTCTTCTACTCAAATCAGAACTGGCTGACTTTAGCCAGGTGATAGATCGGTTTGAACAGAAAGTAACAAATATTGAATATCAGATTCACGAACCCACAGAATTAATCAACTTATTGCTGCCGATTATTTCCGAGCTTCTAAATCGCAAAGTAGCTGAATCAAATGAGTCAAGAGACGCAGTTGCAGATTCCCTCGCTCCCATCATCGATCAAGTGATTATGGCGAAAACAAAGGAAAATAGGGTGGCGATGGGTACTGCTATGGCAGCCGCGATGCCGACAGCAATTTCCGAACAAATTCGCAATTATCCGACAGAAATTGGGCACGCCATAGCACCCGATATAGCAGCAGCAATTAAAGATCAAATAAGGCTGAATCCGCAAGCGATGGTGGAGGCTCTTTATCCGATTATTCATACAGTAATTGAAAGTAAACGCGAAGAAGATATAGAGGCGCTCAGCAGGGCTATAGCCCCCTTGCTCCCCTCGGCAATTTCCCAACAAATTCGCAATTCTCCGCAGGAAATCGCGCAGGCTATAGCGCCAGAAATAGCATCAGCCATTAAAGAACAAATTAGACTAGATCAAGACTCGATCGCCTCCGCGCTAGCACCGGAAATGGGCAGAGCCATCAAACAACAGATTGAGATTGAGAGGGATGCGATGGTAGACGCCCTCTATCCCGTTATTGGCAGCACAATTGCCAAATACATGGCAGACGCAATTCGGAGTATCAACGAAAAGATCGAAAACACCTTCAGTATGGAGGGGCTAAATCGCAAAATTCGCTCTAAAGTGCAGGGAGTTTCCGAAGCAGAACTAATTCTCAAAGAAGCGATTCCCTTTACCGCCCGCGCTGTTTTCTTGATTCACAAAGCTTCCGGTTTAGTTATGTCAGAAATCCAATCTTCTGGCGAACAGAAATTGGAGTCGGATATGGTGGCGGGTATGCTGACGGCTATTCGCAGCTTTGTGAATGATTGTATCGCTCAATCTGGAGATGTTTCGGAAATCGATGCGATCGACTACGGAAATTCCAAAATCATCCTGGAAGTGGCGGGATACTGTTACCTCGCTGTGGTTACTCAAGGAGAAACTCCTCAGTGGTACAACCATAGGGTGCAGGAAGCCCTCCAAGCGATCGTGGAAAGCTACGATCGCCTCATCAAGTCATACGAAGGAGATCCTACCAGCATCCCCGAACGGGTACACAATATCCTAGAAGGCTTAGTAAAGATCAAGGATACAAGTACCAAGGATAAAAAGTCTAAATTTACTGGTTTGCTAGTTGTCGGTTCAGTTTTGGCGGGTTTAATTCTCCTGCCTTGGGGATATCATCAGTATCGTAATGCGATCGATCGCCAAATTGAGAAAGACACCGCCCAACGCTTGGCATCTGTACCGGAATTAGCCGTTTATCGTCTCTCCATAAATGCTCGTGAAGGCAAGCTGCGGCTTTCTGGAAAATTGCCAAATCAGGAGTTGCGCTCAAAAGTCGAACAAATTGCCAAGGAAATTGCACCTGCCTACTCATTGAAAAATCAAATAGCCGTCCAACCGCCCCCCGATCCTGTGCGGACAGCAGCTGACGTAAAACGAGTCACATCTATTTTAAATCAGATGAACGGCACTGCCATTTCATCCCAGTATGAAGCAGGTAAAGTCACGGTAAAAGGAACAGTAGCCCAGGTTGGCGATGCCGAGAAAATCACCCAAGCTTTTAAGCAAATACCGGGGATTGTCACTGTCACCAACACCGTACAACTACAGCAATTCTCCCTTCCCACTCGCATCTACTTCGAGCTTGGTTCAACTCAGCTAAAAGCAGGAGATCGAAACAAAGTTATCCAGGTCAAGGCATTTCTGAATCGCTATCCCCAAACAGACCTTACAATAGTAGGTCATAGCGATACGATCGGCAATTCTCTGGAAAATCAGCGCTTGGCACTGTCGCGGGCGGAAACGGTGCGACTCGCCCTAGTGGCAGAGGGCATCGATCCCAAACGGTTGCAAGCTGTTGGCACACCAAATCCGCCCCTTGGTCTAGATTCTAGTCAACCATTATGGTTAAGTAGATGTGTACAATTTCAGCCCATATCCCCTGGCTTCAAACGTAAATAATTATGTCCACGATTTCTAAAAAAATCTGCCTTGTTGGTGACTTTGGCGTAGGTAAAACTAGCTTGATTCGTCGTTTTGTAGAGCAGCAATTCAGCGATCAGTATCTTTCAACTGTGGGAGTCAAGATTTCTCGCAAAACTGTTGAATTAGAAGGAGTAAAAGAGCCGGAAAAGTTGAGTTTACAGATGATGATATGGGACTTAGAAGGTCATACGAAATTTAAGGGGATCGCACCAACTTATCTAGCTGGCGCTGGCGGTGCGATCATTGTTGCCGATGTCACCCGTCAAGAAACCCTAGAACGGATGAGCGAGCATATCAATTTGTTTTTTACCGTCAACCCCAAAGGCTTTATCATTATTGCCTTGAATAAATCAGATATGTTCGAGGAGGAAAAAATAGACAAACTTCTCAGCAATTATCAGTTTGAAGAGGAGAAGCGCGTATTATCCACCCATTCAACTTCTGCAAAGACAGGCAAAGACGTTGACATAATCTTTCACAAATTAGCTGACAAAATGGCAGGACTAACCTGAATCTCCCATTCTCAACAAATTCTCAAACCCACCCACACCCTTATGAACTACTACGTCCTGGATAAGATTTTTAACCAACCTTCAATACTCCGCCACATTGAATATTTGATAGTAGATAAAAACCTCCATATCTTAGATATATCCGAAGAAGTCCAACGGTTTGCTGATTCTCCTACTCGCGTCGTAAAAGCAAATGATGTTCGCGAGGGGTTTCCCGAATTAATAGGATATGAAGATATCTTATTCGCCATCATTCAAGGACAGCAAGAGGCTTTCCAGTTAAAAGGAGTTGCGCGGTCTTTAGGGCAGCATTCTCCGCCATTATATATTGATATCTATGTTGTTCTACCTGCGATCGCAGCTGGCATCATCAGCAGGACTGCACGCGGCATTTGGGTTCCCTATTCAGAGCAATCGCGAAATTCTGGGGGTGATGATTTTTTATAGCTGCGAGAAACAACAAATTGATGAAGATTTGCTTCAGATGATGACAGCTATTGGCAGCCAAATAGGCCAGTTTATTAAGCGCAAACAAGCAGAGGCAGCCCTAGCTGAGAGCGAAGAACGATATCGAGATTTGTTTGAGGGCGCTAGCGATTTGATTCAGTCTGTTGACGCTGACGGTAATTTTATATATGTTAATCGTGCTTGGCGAGAAACTCTGGGATATAGCGAAACTGAAATTGCCCAAATGACGGTATTGGATATTATTCATCCCGATTCTGCGATCCATTCTCAAGAGACTTTTCAAAGAGTAATGTCTGGAAAAAACACGAATCGAGTTAAAGCAGAATTTATTACCAAAGATGGCCAAAAAATCTCTGTTGAAGGAAGCGTAAACTGTAAATTTGTAGATAATAAGCTAGTTGCCACTCGCGCTATTTTTCGCGATATCACCGAGCGCTTGCAGGCGGAAGAGGCGCTGCGCTATCAACAGCAACAAACAGAACGCCTGTTACTTAATATCTTGCCAGGGCCGATCGCAGAGCGTCTGAAACAGGAAGAAACCACTATTGCAGAAAACTTTGCCGATGTCACCGTTATGTTTGCCGATCTTGTAGGCTTTACAGAGCTTTCTTCTACAGTATCGCCAACAGAACTGGTTGAGATACTCAATGTAATTTTCTCCGAGTTCGATCAACTAGCTGAAAAACATGGTTTGGAGAAAATCAAGACGATCGGAGATGCTTATATGGTAGTGGGAGGTCTGCCAGTGCCCCAGAGCAACCACGCTATTGCGATCGCAGAAATGGCACTCGATATGCAAACTTCTATTGCCCAATTCAGCGAAGAGACAGGACGCATTTTAAATATCCGAATTGGGATCAATACCGGGCCTGTTGTTGCGGGTGTGATTGGCACGAAAAAGTTTATTTACGATTTGTGGGGTGACACTGTAAATATCGCCAGTCGCATGGAATCTCACGGTTTGCCAGGAGAAATTCAAATAACTGAGGCAACTTACGAATATTTACGCGATCGCTACTTTTTTGAGGGTCGCGGCGAAATCCCAGTCAAAGGCAAAGGTAAAATGAATACTTATTTTATTGTCGGCAGAAAAGTTTAGTAGTCATTAGTCATTAGTCATTAGTCATTGGTCATTAGTCATTAGTCATTAGTCATTAGTCATTAATTATTTTTTGACTTTTGACTTTTGACTTTTGACTTTTACTTCCGCGTATATCTGTGCTTCACGCCGATGGGAAAATACTCCGGGTCGCCTGTTGGTGCGAGAGAAACTTGCAGCATCTGATATGCTGGCGGAACATAGTTAGCAAACTCGCTATTGAGTCGCAGCAGCTGAAAGAGAATGTTCGATGCGATCGCCTCCCGTTTCCCCTCGCTACCTTCCACTCCCGGCGCTAATTCCACGATCGCAGACAGAAATTTATTTCGATCCGCATCTTCCTTAACTTGCAAGACAAACTTACCCGTTACCCAATCTTTAATAACAGCTTGTTCTAACCCCACCGTCACATTTTCTGGGTAAATATTTGCCCCAAAATAAGAAACCGTAAAATTAGAACGTCCAAACACATACACAAAAGGCAACTGATGAATACCTCTGTCACTAGACAAATCTGTTAGTGGATCGAATCCCCATTCGGACAGGAAATTCAGCATTTCATCATAACTAATTATCCCCCCAGTATCCAAAATGTTATAACGAATCAACGGAATGCCGTTATCGCCAGAAAACAGCAATGTTCCCTCACGAACTTCAAAAAAGCGACTGAAAGGATCGTACTGTACCAGCGTGGGTAAACGCGATTCACCAAATAGCGCCCGCGCCGCATTTGGATTATTTGCTAAAAAACGACGAATGCAAATACTCAGCGGTGTTTCATTGCCCAAAACACCCGCATCGGCAGTTCCATAAAGTGCGGCAGAATCATAACAAAAATTTGTGGAACTCACTCTTTCTCCAACTAGATTTCGCCACTCTTCGCTGAAAACTTCTCCCGCAAAAACCATTTTTAGATGATATTTCTGCCACTCTACACCACGGGCAATACCGCTATCAATTACATCTTTAATAAATGGCGGATATCCCAACAGCACAACTTGCTCAAATTGCTCACCAAGTTCCTGCACAACTCGGAAAATTTCTTCTTTGTTATTTCCTGGAGAGATAACGGTGATGGGATAACCTTTACTGGCGAGATAGCGGCAGCAATTCATCGTAAAAATGCCCCCTACCCACGTTCCCAACGTGAAACAAATCACGGCTAAGGTGCGGCGGGTGTCGGCATAAAAGCTATCGTGGAATATCTGCTCAAAACGAGTGGCTATCTGAAGTTCATCTGCGAAAAAACGCGGCCAAAATGTCGGTTTTCCGGTCGAACCGGAGGAAACTGCGATCGTATCGCAACTTGACAATTCTCCATTGCGGCACAATTCGGCTAACGAGTGAAGCTTGAGGTAATTCTCTTTTGTAATTGGCGGCAGTTTTTGGAAGTCTTCGTAAGTCTGGATGGACAGCGGATCGATATTATGTTCCGCCAAAAATGCGCGGTAGGCGGGAACTGTGTTGACAACCGAGTGAAACAATGCTAAAACACCTAACTCTGCACTCGCATTTGTGTGTCGTTCGAGTATGGTTTCCATTGGTGTTGTCAGGAATTCTGCAAACGCTTTGATTGCCCGTTCACGTTGTTCTTCTCGCATTGGCTTTTAATCCTTTCTCGTTTTTAATCATTTGGCATCATAAATAAATCCCCGTCTTCTTCATCTTCTTCATCTTCTTCATCTTCATCTTCATCTTTATCTTGACTTTTGACTTTTGACTTTTGACTTTCTATATCCCGTAGCACAAACTCCTGGCATTTGGTGCTGGGATCTACTTGCCGCTCAAATAGAGGACTATCTTCTCCCTGACATTTTCCAGAAGTGAAAAACTGGCATACCGCACAGCAATCTTCTCCAGATGCGATCGCATTCTCGATCGCTAAATGTTGCTGCGAAAGCGGACTCAGCTTCAGACGATAGCCGTCCCACTTGGCTTTGAGTATGCCATTGGCAGCTAACATCTGCCAACGTGGGTCTGATTCCACCACCGCCTCTGGTATCCTGATCCAAGCACCTTCCACTTCTGCTTCCACAGTCACCTCGAATTCAGAAGGTAGCTCCATCTGAGCAAGTTTCGCACGAGAAATTTTTTCTGGAACCTGCCCATATTCGATCGAATCTCCGACGCTGGGAATATGGACATAATATTTCTGTTGTAATTCTCCCGCCTTGGCCAATTGGTGCAAAGCATCCAGCGATCCGTGAATCAAAATTAAATGCTTGGGATTAACCTTAGAAATTACTTGGGTAAGACCAACTTTATCAGCGTGAGCGCTCAAATTAAATCGCTTAATCTGGGCGCGAACAGTTAGTTCTTTGCCCTCCAATTGAACAGTATCTCCAGTTTTTAAACTCTGAAGCAAACGACCCGGACTTTCTTCATCGGTGTAACCGCTAATAAAAATAGCAGCGTTTTCTCGCTCCAGCAAAGTAGTAGCGTAGTAGATTGAAGGGCCACCCGTAAGCATCCCAGAACTGGCGATAATTACGCTGGGTTTTGCCATTGCTAATGGTCGTTCTTTGGGAGAGCCAATAGGAATAATGGGAGAAGAAGAATTTGGATCGAAGAATGGTTCCTGTTTCTGCTGGGTAAAATTCTGCACCGACTGGGGTAATAAAGCCAGATTGTCGCGGAAGACATCGGTTATGGCTCGCACTAAACCATCTACAAAAATGGGAATTTTGAGTTTGTGAAATACAGCGCTGGTGCGAATAGCAAGGAGAATTTCTTGCGCCCTTCCTAAAGCGAAAGCCGGGATGAGAACGTTACCGCCTTTGGTAACAACTTCTGCGATCGCTTCTAGCAGTGCCGTTTCTTGCGCCTTCCTACCTGGATGGGTATCTGCTCCGTAAGTTGACTCGGTAATCAGAACATCTGCTGTAGGAAGATCCGCCAATTTCAATCCTTCAGTTGTGCGGCTGGAAGTGGTGTTGTAATCTCCAGTGTAGAGTAGGGTGCGAGATGGCGATCCGGCTCTCGCCGGATCGTTGTATCGCATATAAATACAAGCAGCACCCACAATATGACCGGCATTGATAAACCTCACCTTCAATCCCGGTAGCGGCTCAAAATCAAAGCCGATCGGTTGCGTCTCCAGCCGAAACAAGGTACGCTCTAAATCAGCCTCATCAAACAATTCTGGCGAATCTTCGTTCAATTGCTGAACTTTCAGGCAATCCTGCAACATTACGTGAGCAATTTCCCTCGTACCTTGAGTACAAATCATCCGCACACCAGGGAAACGATTGTGAAAGACTGGTACAGCGCCTAAATGGTCTTGATGAGCGTGGGTGATCAGCAACAAATCCGGGTTTTTCAGGCGATCGAGTGCTGGTAAAGGATCGTAACCCTTCGGTCGAGTACCGCAATCCATTACTATTTCATAAGGGCCAATAAAAACTTGGAAGCAGGAAGCACCAATTCCCCTAGCAGCTCCCAAAGGCGTTACTATTAATTTTGGATCTTCAGATTGCTCGTCAATTTCAGCAACCTCTGCTTCCTCATCCGCACTCGACTCCAATCCCAAATCTGAAATCTGAAATCTCAAATCGTTTGCTGGTGGCGGATACTGGTAAACCTTGACTCTTTTACCGCGCACATACACTCTGGCGCGTTGTCCGTCTTCTGGCGAAACAGCTTCCCACTCCCAACCGTTGCGGCGTCGAATTGCTGGCGCAAGTTCCCATGTTGTCTCTTCAGTTTCGTCTGTTAGTGCCGCCAAAGCAATATCATTTGGCGGAGTGGGTTCGGGTAAAATCTTTGTAGCTTCTGCCTTTAAGTCTGAACTTTGCTGAGGTACAGGGGAGAGGTTTAATGCAGATTCTTCTATGCTCTTTTGCTCCTCTGCTTCGCTACTTCTATCTTCCTCCTCAACAAACTGAGCTGCTTCGACTTGCAGTTCGGTTCCAACGCGGCGTGCTTGAACTTGCAACAGTTGTCCCACCTTCATATTAAAGGTGCTGGAATTGAGCAAGGTGAGCTTGAGGGTTTTTTGTTCCGATCGCGAAGCAACGTATAGCTTGACCTTAAACTGGACGGATGGATTGCGCCTACCGATTTGTAGCACCCGACCGATTAGCTGACATCTATCCTCATCAGAGTCACCGGATATGGGTGAAGAACCAACCAGGTTTACAAGCGAGATTTGACCCGTGGAATCGGTGCTGGGGATGACGTTCCACGCACAAACCTGTCCTTCTGTCCACTCTGCCAGTTTTGGTGAAATCCGAAAGCGAGTGTTATCCGCACAAACCAGGTGGGGTATTCCTTCGATCGCACAAATATATCCTGCGATGGTGAAAAAGAAGGTCTGGCTATCAGAGGATTCAGGAGAGACGGTGGCGTTGATGCAGTCTGCCGTAGGCATCGCGGTTCGATCGGTCATGGTTATACTAATGATATTGCCCAAAGTGGCACTGCAACGACTTTAGCATCCGCAAGGCAGGGGTAGACGGCATACCTACCTCGGAACGTACTATCTTGCAGCATGATTCATCTTATCTAGCCCGCCGGGAAGACCCACACCATAGCAGCTTCTGCTTGGTGTTGGGATGAAAGGCAGGTTAAAATTGGTGATGTACACAATTTTAACTCATCATGCTACTATATTTATCATCTGCGTTTTCTATAAAATGTTAGTTTACGAAGCAAAGCTAAAAGGAACAGAAACCCAGTATCGCACTCTCAACGAGATGTTGCGGACTGGGCTTTTTATTCGCAATAAAGCTTTGCGATACTGGATGGACAATCCCGGCGTAAACGGCATGGACTTGAACAAATACTGCAAAGTTCTAGCTGACAATCCTGAATTTCCCTGGGTTAAGAAACTTAACTCAATGGCAAGACAGTCAATGGCAGAAAGAGCCTGGTTAGCTATATCGAGATTCTTCGATAACTGCCAAAAGAAAGTACCAGGCAAAAAAGGTTATCCGAAATTCAAGCGTTCGCAAACCAGATCATCAGTTGAATACAAAACTTGTGGCTGGAAGCTATCAGAAGACAGAAAGTATATCACCTTTACCGATAAATTTGGTGCTGGCACTTTCAAGCTTTGGGGAACTAGAGATTTACATTTTTATCAAATAGACCAAATCAAACGAGTTAGGATAATTCGTCGTTCTGATGGATATTATGTACAGTTTTGCATTAATCATAAAAGGGAAGAAACTCATGAATTAACAGGTCGAATGTTAGGGTTGGATGTTGGTTTAAACCATTTCTACACCGATTCAGAGGGTAATCAAATAGAAAACCCGCGCTTTTTAAGGAAAGGTGAAAAATCTCTCAAGAGAGCTTCTCGTCAACTTTCACGAAAAAAGAAAGGGTCAAAAAATCGAATTAAAGCTAAGAATCGGTTAGGTAGGAAACACCTAAAAGTTGAAAGGCAGCGTAAAGACTTTGCTGTGAAATTAGCAAGGTGCGTAATCCAGTCTAGTGACTTGGTAGCCATTGAAGACTTACAGGTGCGAAACATGGTGAAAAACCACTATTTGGCTAAATCAATCAGTGATGCTTCTTGGTCGATGTTCAGACAGTGGTTGTCATATTTCGGTCAAGTATTCGGAGTGCCAGTTGTGGCTGTCCCTCCTCAATATACATCGCAGGATTGTTCTAATTGCGGTGCGGTAGTTAAGAAAACCTTAAGCAACAGAACGCATCAATGCCCCGATTGTGGGCATATTCAAGATAGGGATTGGAACGCAGCGATTAATATTCTCAATAAGGCGTTGTCAATCTTGAGCAAAATGTTGAAAAATCCCGTCGGGCAGACGGAAATTAACGCCTCTGGAGAGAACGACCTCTGTTTAGTTGGGGAAACCCAATTAAGTAAGCCGACTCGTAGAAAGAGGAAGCCCAAAGAGCAATCTTTGGAATCCCCCGCTATATTCGGTACTCTGACTCTTCGGCGGGAGGATGTCAATCTACCTCCCTAAAAAGGGTGTAAAGTTGAAGAATCGGCATAAAAGGCGATCGCTATGATCCAGACTCAAGTAGAAGTGTCTAACTCTTCCGAACTCTACGAAGCAGATTTCTATGCTTGGACTGTTGAGCAAGCGAAGTTTTTGCGCGATCGTGCTTGGAATAGTTTAGATATTCCAAATTTAGTTGAGGAGATTGAGTCTTTGGGCAAACAAGAGCGCCAAAAATTAAGAAGTCGTTTGGCTATTTTATTAGGGCATTTACTCAAGTGGGAGTTTCAGCCAAGTTATCGCTCTAATAGTTGGCTTGGTACTATTCGGGAACAGCGGCGACGTATTATTGAACTGCTTGAAGAAAACCCTAGTTTGAAACCTTATTTACCTGAAGCTAAAGAAAAAACCTACCAGGACGGGTTGGACTTGGCTGTTCAAGAAACATCGTTAAGCTACAAAATTTTTCCATCTGAATGTCCTTATGATTTAGATCAGGTCTTAGATTCTAAGTTTTTCCCCGGCCTACAACTTGATAATGACCCAAAAGTAGATTAAAATGAGATCCCAGTTCCCAGTAGTAAAAACAGCACTGTTACCGCTTCTCGTACCTAATATTTCATGGTTATAAGAAAATGAAAAATCAACGCGATCGCTCTCAATGGGACTTAGGCAGATTCTTTCAAACCCTTAGCTATTTTGAGGTAATCCCTTTTTTCAACTGCCTACAGCGGTTATTCCAAGGTACTCCCAAGGATAATAGAGATAGACCTAATGGAGACAAAAAAGTGGGTGCAATCCTGGTAGCTGGTGCAACAGGCGGTGTCGGGAAGCGAGTCGTGCGGCGACTTGTCGATCGCGGTTATCAAGTACGTGCCTTAGTTCGAGACTCTCAAAGAGCCAAAGAAATGCTCGGCGACAAAGTGGAACTGTTCGAGGCTGATATTACTATACCAGAAACCTTGACCGCCGCACTGATGAGCGACGTAAGAGCCGTAGTCTGTTGCACTGGCGTGCGCGTACAACCAATCGAAGGAGACACACCCGATCGGGCCAAATACTATCAAGGCATCAAATTTTATATGCCAGAAGTAGTTGAAAGCCCTGAAGTAGTTGACTATCAAGGCATCAAGAACTTGGTGCAAACTGCGGCGCGATATCTCGATAAATCAGACGAAAAAGTGATATTTGATTTCACACAAGTAACCGACGACCTAAAAAATACTTGGGGTGCTGTCGATGATGTCGTCATGGGTGGAGTCAGTCAAAGCGGTATTCAACTGGTAGATAACACAGCATTATTTGCTGGCAACGTATCAACTGCCAATTCCGGCGGTTTTGCTTCCGTTCGTACCCGCAATTTCGATACTCCCCTCGATTTGTCTGGATACGAAGGCGTCGAATTGCGCGTCAGAGGAGATGGCAAGCGATACAAATTTTTCATCCGCACCGAAAGTCAATGGGATGGCGTTGCTTACAGCTATTCTTTCGACACAGTAGCAAACACCTGGATAAATGTGCGCGTTCCTTTCTCTGATTTAATTGCTGTCTTTCGCGCCAAAACTTTGCCAAATGCTACTATTATCAATTCCCAGCAAATTCGCTCCTTCCAGCTAATGCTGAGTAAGTTTGAATATGACGGAGGACTCAACCCGAACTTTACACCAGGTGGTTTCGCCTTGCAAGTTGAATCTATCAAAGCTTATGGCAACTACCGTCCGCAATTTATCATGGTTAGTTCCGCTGGCGTCACTCGTCCCGGTCGTCCTGGAATAAACTTAGAAGAAGAACCGCCAGCAGTGAGAATGAACGACCAGTTAGGCGGCATTCTGACTTGGAAATTGCGCGGCGAAGATAGCGTGCGGTCAAGTGGCATTCCTTATACTATTGTCAGACCTTGTGCGTTAACAGAAGAATCGGGTGACAAACCATTAATTTTCGACCAAGGTGACAACATTCGCGGCAAAGTAAGTCGGGAAGATATCGCCGAACTATGTGTGCAGGCGTTAGAAGAACCAAAAGCGTGCAATGTCACGTTTGAGGTGAAAGAGACAGAAAATAGCAACGGTAGTAAAGATTGGGAGACTTTGTTTGGTAGGTTGCAACCTGCTGCTTTAGTTAAGCGTTGATACTGTAGGGTGCGTTATTAACGCACTCTCATCCCCACAAGAGTTTTTATTAAACTTAAATCAACTCAAATCGATCGATTTGAGTTGCCCGTATTTGTCAAACTAAATTGTTACCATTCCGTATCTTGACTAATTATTATTGTAACGGCTAGTGAGTACATCCGCCATCTAATTCGCGAAGAACAGGAACGCACAGATCATCGGCGGTTGGAGGAACTATTATTAGAAGGTCTTGATAGTGGCGATTCTATTCAGGTAACAGATCAATGGTGGGAACAAAAACGAGTTCAACTAATGGAAAGATTTCGCCAAAAAAATAAATGACACGACGCATTTCGATTTCGCCAAGGGCAAGGGTTTGGACATTGGGGAGGGCGGGTTTTGTTGGGAGGTTATCTATTTTTGTCCAGACATATCTGCTAAACCCGCCCCTACCAATCATTTGGGTAACGCGATCGCTATTGTGAAAAAAGGCGTTCGCTATTTCGTATACACACTGGCGTTGGCGATCGCCTGCCGGAGGCATATCGCACTCTCCAATTCCCCAAAGGCGATAAAAGCTACTAAACTTTATATATGGCTTAGACGTAGGTTGATACTTATGAAATTAATGACGGAGTATACCATTGTTCTTCGGCCTGATGACAATGGCACTTTTGTCGCCTACATCCCAGCAATTCCCGGTTGTCATGCTTGGGGACAAACGCCTGATGAAGCGCGTGCGGAATTGGTGAATGTTTTCGACATGATCCAAGAAGAATATTCCGAACAAGGTCGCGAATTGCCTGATGATGTTAAATTGGTGATTGCCCATGCCAGCTAAAGCAAGCGAATTGGAACGAGTTGCCAAAAAATTGGGTTTTACTAAGGCACGGCAAAAGGGTAGTCACGCTCGTTGGAAGCACCCGGATGGACGAGCAACAACTATTCCTATTCATGGTAATGCAGAAATTGGTAGTTGGTTATTTTATGAAATTCTTAACCAATTAGGTATTACGGAAGAAGAGTTTAATCAATTTCGATGAATAATGCGATCGCACTTTGATTAAAGACAGGCGATATGCCTACGGCACGCTGCGCGATCGCACTCTCTAATTCCCCAAACACGATCGCTCAAGGGCTAATTGAAACAACATCGCCAGCATCATTAATCCGAACTGTCGAACTTGCTGGAAGCGACACTATCATAGCGCTAACTTGCCTCATCAAAGGGACAAGATGGTCGGGTCTTGTACTGCTAGAATCTAATACCACAATTCTTATAAAACGACTTGCTAGATTTTGTTGATAGGGAAGATTTTTATCAGCCGTGATAAAAACATCAAAAGGATGATTTTCGGCTCTATCCAGAATTTCCCTGTCTTTTAGCCCTCTCCACCCCATGTCATAAACATTGCTGATTGAATGACCGTCGTCTAAGAAAGGCTGCTTGAGTTTTTGACTCAAGAGATTTTCATCAAGCAGTATAAGCATTGGACGTATTTTCTACAGACAACATCATCTTAGTTACATTTTCTAGCACTTCAATTGCCTGACTTTCTAGGTAAGGAAAGTCATTAATAAACTCTCTGAAACCGCTTTCACCTTCCAGGTAGTCGAAAAAAGTTTTTAAGGGGACGCGGGTGCCGACAAATACGGAGACACCGCTCATAATTTCTGGATCGCGGTGAACAATTCCTCTTGTTTGCAGTAGTTCTTCTATTTTCACGGGTTTTACTCCTTTATATCAAAAGAAGTGGGTCATTTTAACTGTAATTGATGAGTAATTATACCATAAATTTAGCAGAAGCGATCGCGAATTGATTTCAAATAAAAAGCGATCGCTCTTTTCGGATAGTTGAAAAAAGGCGATCGCACTCTCTAATTCCCCAAACACGATCGCCTACGGCACGCTGCGCGAACGCCATCACAGGATTTTGGGAAAAACGACGCATTTAACCACCAATTATCCTGTAGGGGCGGGTTTAGTCAAAAATTTGGATACTAATATTAAATTATCTCACAAAACCCGCCCCTACCAATGATTTGGTTAACGCGATCGCACTTTGATTAAAGACAGGTGATCGCACTCAAAAATCACTCAGATTCATCGCCTAGATAAGATTGATGACTGTGCCGAACATGAAGAATCGCTACGACATCTTCTTCGACCACAAACAGAACTCGATATTTTCTGCGTTTTCCAATCCATAATTGCCGAATTTCACGACCAATCATCGGTGCTTCTGGTGCTGTTGTACAGCGATTGGGAAATTCTTGAAGCGATGAGATGGCATCTTGAAGTTCGTAGTACCATTGGTCTGCTGCTTCAGCACTCAGGTTGTCGCACATCCAACGATAGGATGCTTCGATTTCTTGAAAGGCAGTCGGTTGAATCAGAACCTGGTAACTCATGGGCGAGGCGGAATCCTAAGTTTTTGTTCTAGAGTTGCCAACGCCTCAGAGGCAGGAATTCCTTCACCCCGCTCAAACTCTTCGAGTCCTTTACGAATACCTACTATCGCTTCAAGGTAATCAATGCGTTCTAAGAGTTCTTGGTATGTGGCTAGGCGATGTTTTGGGGCCTTTTTGAGCGACTTCAAAAAGCCAAGCAGATCGTCTAGCAGTTCGGTTGGAGTGCTTTCAATTTCTTGCCAGAGTAATTCTTTGATGGTCATCACGGCTTACGGATGAGATTTCTACTTCTAGTATAGCGATCGCACTCTCTAATCCCACAAACACGATCGCTATTGTGAAAAAAGGCGATCGCTATTTCGTATACCCACTGGCGTTGGCGATAGCCTGCCGGAGGCATATCGCACTCTCTAGATCGCCATCACAGGTATTTTGGCAAAAACGATTACGGCACGCACTCGCGTTCGCATTTGACCACCAACCATCCTGTAGGGGCGGGTTTAGCCAAAAACTATGCCAATCACCGATAATCTTAATCCAAAACCCGCCCCTACCAATCATGTGGGTAACGCGATCGCTATTGTGAAAAAAGGCGATCGCGTAGCGTGCCGTAGGCAATCGCTATTTCTTATATGCACTGGCGATCGCCAGTGCATGTTATAATCTATTTAGCACTTGTTCGGTTTGCATAATGACAACCCAAACAACAGAAATAGTTAAAATCTTACTACGGTTAAAAAAAGATATCAACATATAGGTGTAATCCCAGGATGAAAATATATTTAGATACTAGCGCCTTAAATAGAATATTTGATGACCAGTCCCAAGCTAGGATATATTTAGAATCTGTAGCGATGGAAGTGATATTTTTATTGATTGAAAATAAAAATATTGAAATTGTATCCTCAGATGCTTTAGTTTTCGAGACTAATAATAATCCCTATAGCGATCGCCGAGCTTTTATAGAAAAAGTTCTGGAAAAAGCTACATCGTTCCAAAGCTTGAATGAGAAAATATTAACGAGAGCAGAGGAAATGGAAACAACCATGAAAATTAAGGGTGTGGATTCACTGCATTTAGCCTGTGCTGAGGCATTAAAAGTTGATGATTTTATCACTTGCGATGATAAAATAATTAAAAGATATCGGGGAGTGCTGGCGGTGAAAAATCCGACTGAATTTGCTAATAACGCTATGATCGAGCAAAAGGAGGAGGAAAATGGTTAATAAATTAGTTGTGCCGAAAATGTCAGAGGTAAGGGTTGAAGGGATTACAGCTATTATAGAGCAATTGGGAATTGCTAAGGCAGCTTTTTTCTTGCGAGAAAATATGTCGCAAAATGTGGATTACTTGGAAGTAAAAGAGGAAATGTTTGTCAATAAAACTGCGCGGGAAATATATGCAGAAATAAAAAGGAATGGGTAGGGGTAAGAAAATTGTGACAAATGCGATCGCACTCTGTAATTTAACAAAAACGATCGCACTCTCCAATTCCCCAAACACGATCGCTATTGTGAAAAAAGGCGATCGCTATTTCCTATCCGCACTAACGATCGCACTCTCCAATCCCACAAACCCGATCGCTGTTATGAAAAAAGACGATCGCTATTTCGTATCCGCACTGACGATCGCACTCTCTAATCCCACAAGTACGATCGCTATTGTGAAAAAAGGCGATCGCTATTTCGTATCCGCACTGACGATCGCACAATTATTTTTAATTAGACTTGAGGAAAATCTCAATGAAAATTCCCGACGATGCCATTATCCCTAGTGAAAAAATTACCCGATATTTGCTTGTGCCTAAACTCCAAGATGATAAATCTAAGTTTTTAGCTCAGGGTGCTTTCACTCAAGAAAACCCAGACAAATTACTAGCTGCTATTCGCCAGCTTAACACCACTCAAGAGGCTAAGGAAGATGGAGATAACGAATATGGTAAGTTTTATCGAGTTGAAGGAGATTTGTTGGGTGTGAATGGTAGAGCTTTGGCAGTAATTACGATTTGGATACAATGGTATTCAGATAGCTCAATTCGTTTTGTGACTCTTAAACCTAAAAAGGATTAACTCTAATGAAACTTGAACTGTACCAGCGAGTTTTTTTGCGGCGAGACTTACCGGAATATCGGCTGAAGCGGGGCGATTTGGCTATGCTAATTGACTATGTTCCTCATCCTAGTAATGGAGAAGATGGCTATGTGTTAGAAGTTTTTGATGCTAAAGGGGATTCTTTGGTTGTGATTGCTGTACCGATGTCTGATGTGGAATGTTTACCGGATAATTCGGTGTTGTCAGTTCGTTCTTTGGTAGAAAGTAAATAAATGAGAAAGCGATCGCGTTTTTGAATTGTCATGAGAAAACGCTATCGCGTAGCGTGCCGTAGGCAATCGCACTTTTCGGATAGTTGAAAAAAGGCGATATGCCTACGGCACGCTGCGCGATCGCACTTTGATTAAAGACAGACGATATGCCTACGGCACGCTGCGCGATCGCACTCTCTAATCCCACAAAGCCGATCGCTATTGTGAAAAAAGGCGATCGCTATTTCGTATCCGCACTGATGATCGCACTCTCTAATTCTACCAGCACGATCGCTATTATGAAAAAAGGCGATGGGCTATGCTGCTTCCACTTGTAATCGACGTTCTACTCGTTCGTATTCATCTTCTAATAGCCAGAGTTTAGCTTCTTCATAACTTGAACTTGCAAATACGATCTGATAATTTTGAGCAGGATCGTAAATACAGCTATTGCCTGAATTGTCACCCAATAAAATTAGGACGTAAGGTGGTGATGCTGTCGGATCTACCCATAATTCTGTGAATTCCCAGTTATCGGCTAGGTTTAGTTCTGGGGATGACATGATATTTATCTCCTTTAATTTTAATTTCTCCGTAGTAGAGTGGTATTCTACTATCGCTGTCAAGTCTGTAACCAATGGGGTCAGGGAAATAGAGACCATAACGCTCGTGACCGCGAATTACGCCTATAAACTCTCCATTGGCGATGATAGCTTGGGCTACGCTTTCCATTGTAGCTCGATCGTTAAAAATATGAACGCTACCTTCTTGTTGAAGTAGTTTTTGCATTTGAGGAGTATTGGGTAGATGTTTGGCAATGTGTTTGGTGTCGATGCTTAGTTTGCGGTTAATTCCGGTCATAAATTGAGAGGCATCAAAGATATAAATTATACGAATATTTCAATTTATTGACAAGCTTTAACTCAAATAATTGCGTTTTTACATCAATAAATAATCTAAACTTTTATTACAAAAAGCGATCGCGAATTGATTTCAAATAAAAAGCGATCGCTCTTTTCGGATAGTTGAAAAAAGGCGATCGCTATTTCGTATCCGCACTGACGTTGGCGATAGCCTGCCGGAGGCAGGCTATCGCACTCTCTAATTCCACAATCACGATTGAACGCACCCACATCCATTCTCAAAGGGCAACTATTGACCCCGCCCTGGTTTGCAGTCTGTAAAACCCAATGCTTCGGAATCAAGAAAGCTGGCTATAGCCATTTCGACAACAGTTTCGATCGGATACTCAATTTCCGCAGCGCGTGCAACTAGCGCCAGTCGGATTCGTTCAGGTAGGCGATCGAGGATAGCTTGAGCGTCAGCAGTAGATAATTGTTCTAAGCTAGTAGTCTGCATGGATCTATTTTTCTGGAGGAATTTGGACGTTGTAGGGTGGCTCAGTTGCTCGTAAGATGACTGTTTCTAGTTCTAATAGTAGCGCAGGGGTTTCCCAAGGTGAGAGCAAATAAATGGCGATGCGTACATCTTCATCATTGTATTGATCGAGCCATGCCCATAAGAAGGCTTTGTGACCACCACTAAAGCGCCCTCGCAAACTTTTGGTTTTGCCAATGTAAAGTAGTCCTTCTGTGCGATGTCTGACTGCGTAGAGTCCGGGACGGGGCGAAATGTTGGTAAAACTGCGAGTGATTGGTTGGCATTGCTCGAAGGGAATTGATGCTAGAGTATGGAGAATTTGGTGGGCTTGTTGCTGAATAGGGTCGGTCATATTTATTGGCAGCGTTCGCGCAGCGTGCTGTAAGCATATCGCAGTTTTCCTATCCTACAGCGCGATCGCACTCTCTAATTCCCCAAACACGATCGCTATTGTAAAAAAAGGCGATCGCTATTTCGTATCCGAACTGACGTTGGCGATAGCCTGCCGGAGGCATATCGCACTCTCCAATCCCACAAACCCGATCGCTATTGTGAAAAAAGGCGATATGCCTACGGCACGCTGCGCGAACGCATATAATCGCTGACTCAACCCAAATTTTTAGCTTACCTTTTGGAGAGAAGCTGATTCTAATTCTTCTGAATAAAACTCGCCTACATCTACTGGCAATTCTACAACCTGGTGATTGTAAATTTTTGATACTAGCTTACATATCTCTACACCTACTATCTGGTTAAATTGAAATGTTTGACAGAAAAAATCATCTCCATTGGTAATTTGAATTTCTTGCTCGGCGATTTTGTCTGTTTCTACAGTTACGGTAAAGTCATACGGGTTTTTACCAATTAAGACTACGACGTTGAATGCTTTTGGATTGCTGCTTGGTTCGATTAACATTACTCGGACGTTCATAATTTTCTCCCATAAATTGCTTCTGTATTCCAATAATTTAGAAAGTCTTCTTTCTTCATGGTATACTTTGTCCCTTCCCAGGGATATCGTATCATCACTCTTCCTGCTTTATCCACACCATCAACTACTACTAAATGTCCTATTCTTGCACCCGTTTCTTTAAATACAGCCGCATAAGAACCTGTTGTATTTAATACTTCAAATACTTGGGAATCAGTTGCGCCCGGTATGCTAATAGGGCCACCTTGCCAGCGTACAGAACCTTCTGGAACAAGGTTGTTAATCGCACGCGCCAGGTATTTGGTAATTGCGGGTACTCCACTTCGATCGGCAATTGCGTTTTGGTCGATGTTAGTAATTCCACGATCTTTTAGCAACATTTCAGCGCAGGCAGGCCCACAATATAATTCGTTGTGCTGTCGTACAACTTTTGGGTCAATTATCTCATTACTGACAGGCCATTTACCGCCTGCACCTACCATTTGAGGTGGTTCATTTTTTGGGGGATTTTGGTTCACAGCTAGTAGGTTATGTAATAAATATGATGCTGTGAAGAGATTTTACAAGGGAATTAACTTATTATATCGCACTCTTACCCCAAAAACACGATCGCACTCTCTAATCCCACAAATCCGATCGCTATTATGAAAAAAGACGATCGAACTCCCACCCCACCAACACTCACATCCCCAAAAGAGCGATCGCACTCCCACCCCCACCAACACTCTCATCGCAAAAAGAGCGATCGCACTCCCATCCCCACCAGCACTCTCATCGCAAAAAGCGCGATCGCGCTCTCTAATTTAACTTAGCACGCTCCCACTCTATAATCTAAATAGTCTGATTGTACCCTCACGGCTTTCATCGTTTTAGTCATTCTCTACCATGATATAATTACAAAATGCCTATTCCACCAGAAATCACTGCTCTTGTCGAGCAATTAAATCAAGAGCTTAATCAAATTGAGCAGGAGGCTACCGCAGGAATTACCTTAACTAGAGCTATTCTCGATCGCTTTCCCGAAAACGCTAGATTAATTCAGTTTTTTGCCTCTTTTAGTAGTGCTATGCTGTTTGTTGAGACACAAAGAAGACGAATTCGCAGTATAGTAGAAAACCTTTCGGCAACCCAGACAAATATAGATGAAGAAATTCAGGAAGCTGGGGAAGATTTGGCAGGTGAACTGGGTAGAGTATTAGAAACTAAAATGCTAGTTACTAATCTAAAAAACCGTCTGGAGAATTTGCAATGACAAAACCATCTTTGAATGAACAACAATTAGCTCAATTAGATGAAGTCCTTAATTTTGCTAAAGAAGTTGAACAAAAAATAAAACAGTTTAGTGACGAATCAGAGAAAATTGCTCAAAAGTGGCAACGTAGAGCGGAGGATAAACGCGCTGCGGCTGTACATAAGTAATTAGAAAAGGCAAGATGTGATGAGAGGCGATCGCTATTTCGTATCCGCACTAACGATCGCTTTGGCTAATTATTGGCATAAATTGACAAATTTTGCCAAATCACCTATAGTGGAGTCAGGGAATAGGTTAAAACCCAATGACAACACTTAACATCTCGCTTCCAGAGTCCATGAGGACTTTTATTGAAGAACAAGTACACAAGGGCGGCTATAGTACAGCTAGTGAGTACATCCGCCATCTAATTCGCGAAGAACAGGAACGCGCAGATCATCGGCGGTTGGAGGAACTATTATTAGAAGGTCTTGATAGTGGCGATTATATTCAGGTAACAGATGAATGGGGGGAACAAAAACGAGTTCAACTGATGGAAAGATTTCGCCCAAAAAATAAATGACACGACGCATTTCGATTTCGCCAAGGGCAAGTTTTGACCTTGATGACCATTTTGGATACATCGCAGAAAACAACTTTGATGCAGCGGTGAGATTTTTTGATTCGGCAAGGCAAACTTTTGCTAAAATAGCACAAACACCTGGCATTGGTAAGCGTTGTGAGGTTGAAAATCCACGTTTGGCGGGTCTGCGAAAGTGGGCAGTGAAAGGTTTTGAGAATTATTTTATTTTCTATTTGGATGGTGGTGAAATTGTTTAAATTGTGCGGATACTCCACGCGGCACGCGATATTCCAACGATTTTGGAAATGGAAGAATGAGTAGCGATCGCACTTTGATTAAATACAAGCGATCGCTTTTTAATATTCCATAGAAAAAACAAACGATCGCACTCTCCAATCCCACAAATCCGATCGCTATTGTGAAAAAAGGCGATCGCTATTTCGTATACACACTGGCGATCGCACTCTCACCCCCACCAGCACCCACATCCCCACAAGCACGATCGCACTCCCACCCCCACCAACACTGACATCCCAAAAAGTACGATCGCACTCCCATCCCCACCAACATTCTCATCCCAAAAAGTACGATCGCACTCCCATCCCCACCAACATTCTCATCCCAAAAGTACGATCGCACTCTCATCCCCACCAGCACTTATATCCGAAAAAGAACGATCGCACTCCCATCCGCACCAACACTTACATCGCAAAAAGCGCGATTGCCTACGGCACGCTGCGCGAACGCACTCCCATCCCCACTAGCATTTACATTGTGAAAAGGGTGATTGCCTACGGCACGCTGCGCGAACGTACTACACTTTTCAATGTTTATGAATATATTTATTTTTTTACTTCCTCAAGTATTTTATAATTATTACAAACTACCTCTATTAAAATATCTCCGCTCAACTGAAAATAAATCAGTGAATCAGAAGCTGTCGCAATTGTGCCATTTTTATTCCTAAATGGGTATGATAAATAAGATAATATTTTATCTGCATCTGCTGATGTGAGTTTTCTAAGTTCTATCTCTCCTACCCAGAAGCAGAATTCTTCTTTATCTGCATCCAAGGGTTGAGAAAAAACGATGTGTAAAATATGGTAAAGTTCGAGGGAAACATCGCCAGCTTCTGGGCCAAAAGTAAAGTCTAGGCGCAATCCCAGATTTTGAGGAAGTAAACAAATTCCAACTAAGTCTGCACTTTTTAAATCTTCTAGAAAGGTTTTCAGGTTTTGAGTAATGGTGAAAGTCATAAACTCAGTTGTTCTCCTGTACTATGGGTGTTTGCTCCTGGCACAAATTGAATTTGGTTTCCAAATTGGTCGTAACGACGACGATAATATTTTCCATTGGCAGCTAAAATTTTTGGCCTAGTGCGGACAATTTCTCCAGTGGGTCTAATATGAATTATACTCCCATCAGGATGCTCAAAAGTTTCATACCCACCAGTAGTGGTATGCTTAAATTGAAAGCTTTGGGCGGTAAGGATTGTAATTGCTTCCGATTTAGTTTTACCAGTTAGATTGGTCAGGGTAAGAGCGGCTGGATTCATTTTGTTTGACTATATTACCGAAATGTGACGGTAATCGCCTAACACTCTATTTTAACAGCGATCGCATAGCATGGAGATCTGAAGATCGCACTCTCATCTCCACCAACACTCTCATCCCAAAAAGAGCGATATGCCTACGGCACGCTGCGCGATCGCACTTTGATTAAAGACTGACGATATGCCTACGGCACGCTGCGCGATCGCACTCTCCAATTCCACAAACCCGATCGCACTCTCATCCCCATCACCACTCCCATACCCACAAGTACGATCGCACTCTCATCCCCATCACCACTCCCATACCCAAAAGAACGATCGCACTCTCATCCCCATCACCACTCCCATACCCAAAAGAACGATCGCACCCACATCCCCACCAGCATCCCCATCCCCACAAGTACGATCGCACTCCCATCCCCACCATCACTCACATCCCCAAAAACACGATCGCACTCCCATCCCCACCAACATTCTCACCCCAAAAACACGATCGCACTCCCATCCCCACCATCACTCACATCCCCAAAAGAACGATCGCACTCTCATCCCCACCAGCACCCACATCCCCACAAGTACGATCGCACTCTCCAATCCCACAAACCCGATCGCTATTGTGAAAAAAGGCGATCGCTATTTCGTATCCGCACTCGCGTTCGCACTCTCCAATTCCCCAAATACGATCGCACTCTGTAATTTGACAAAAACGATTGTCTACGGCACGCACTCGCGTTCGCACTCTCCAATTCAACAAGCACGATCGCCTACGGCACGCACTCGCGTTCGCACCCACATCCATACCCAAACACGATATAGCTAACGCCACGCTGAGCGCATCCGCGCCGCTACGCGAACGCGAACGCACCCTCACCCCCACCAGCACTAAATTTGAGTATTGCGGTACACAAGCAAGATAATAGAGATGGTGGTGCGATTGAAAAGGTTGGTGTGATGCGTGTCATTAGCCGAAAAATCCTTCGGGAATTTAGTGAGGAACATACAGATGCAAAGGAAGCCCTTTATGCTTGGTATAGAGTAGCAAGTAAAGCGACATGGCAGAACTTGCTTGATGTTCAGCAGATTTACCCCAAAGCCGAGGCGGTGGGAAACTTCACAGTTTTCAATATTAAAGGAAACCGATATCGGCTAATTGTCGATCTTGTTTATGTTTCTCAAAGAATCTACGTCAAATACGTTCTAACTCACGCAGAATATGACAAGGATGAGTGGAAAAATGACCCGTACTTTTGATGCCAAATCTTATACAGAACTATTAGTTCGCCATCAACCAAAACCGATCGTGACCGAGGCTGAAAATGCTAGAGCAATTGCTCTTGCACAAGAACTTGAACACCGTTCGCCACGCACAGTGGAGGAAGAGGTTTTTTTGGAGCTTTTACTCGTACTGATTGAGAAGTTTGAAGAGGAAAACTATCCTATTTCTACAGTCAATTCTATTTCAATGGTGCAACATTTAATGGATGCAAGGGATTTAGAAGAGTCTGACTTGATACCCATTTTAGGTTCAGAGACAGCCGTTTCAGAAATTTTGATGAATAAAAGACCGATTAAGCATGATGAAGCAAGAAAACTAGCTGAGTTTTTTCGAGTTGAGATGGATTTATTTCTGGAATCAGATTCAACGGATTAAACTTAAGTTGAGTGCGATCGATCGCTATGGTGAAAAAAGGCGATCGCTATTTCGTATCCGCACTAACCATCGCACTCTCTAATCCCACAAACCCGATCGCTATTATGAAAAAATAACGATCGCTATTTCGTATCCGCACTGGCGATCGCACTCTCCAATCCCACAAACACGATCGCTATTATGAAAAAACACGATCGCTATTTCGTATCCGCACTGACGATCGCACTCTCTAATCCCACAAGTACGATCGCTATTATGAAAAAAGGCGATCGCTATTTCGTATCCCCACTGACGATCGCACTCTCTAATCCCACAAGTACGATCGCTATTATGAAAAAAGACGATCGCTATTTCGTATCCGCACTGACGATCGCACTCCCATCCCCACCATCACTCACATCCCCAAAAGAACGATCGCACTCTCTAATTCCACAAACACGATCGCACTCTCACCCCCACCAGCACTCACATCCCAAAAAAGACGATCGCACTCGCACCCCCACCAGCACTCACATCCCAAAAAGCGCGATCGCACTCTCATCTCCACCAGCACTCTCATCCTCAAAAGTGCGATCACTATGATTCTCGAACAATTGATAAAATACGATTATAAAGAGAGGGATTAACCCAAAATTTGGCTATGTTTATTAAATCATCAAGAATGGGTTTAACTAATGGAATGAATCCCTGACGTTTTGCTTCAATCAGAATTCCTAAAATTCCTGTTATTTTTAAGTTATGTTCAATTGCTATTTGTCTGCCTAATTGTTCATCTATAATTAACCAATCTGCATTTAATTCTAATGCTAAGGCTATCGCAGAAGATTCTCCTTCATCTAATTGGTTTTTTAATGTCTGTACTAAACCCATATTGTTAATTGGTTTCACTTGAATCCAATTAGATGTTTTTACTTCTTTTGCTCCTGGTATAGAATCTCCCCATTGGGTTAATTCTTCAAAAACGGCTGATGATATGATAATTTCCCCATGAATTTGTTGTAATAGGTGGAGTTTTCCTATAGCAGATAGATTAGTTATGGGTGAAGTGTTGCTAACAATTATCATAAAATTTAGATAATTTGTAAGTTTTTTAAGTCAATTTCTAAATCACTTTCATCATAATGGATCGGAATTTTTCTGATAGCTAATTCATGTTGAAATTGCAGTAAAGGCATTTGAGCAAGTTGGGATGCTTTACCGATACTAATCTTTTTTCTCTGAAACAAGAGGATAATCAGTTCTAAAATTAATTCTTTTTCTGATAATCCACTTGCTTTTACAATATCTTCAGAAATGACCATGCTCATTGTTTTTTTATAGTGAATACAAGTTAAAACTAATTCTAACATACATAGCGATAATTTGGGCGATCGCACTCGCACCCCCACCAACACTCACATCCTAAAAAGTACGATCGCACTTTGATTTTGGAAAGCGATCGCTTTTTAATATTCCATAGAAAAAAGAAGCGCTCGCACTCTCACCCCCACCAGCACTCACATCCCAAAAGTACGATCACACTCTCATCCCCACCAGCACTCACATCCCAAAAGTACGATCACACTCTCATCCCCACCAGCACTCACATCCCAAAAGTACGATCACACTCTCATCCCCACCAGCACTCACATCCCAAAAGTACGATCACACTCCCATCCCCACCAGCACCCACATCCCAAAAGTACGATCGCACTCCCATCCCCACCAGCACGAACATCCGAAAAAGAGCGATCGCACTCCCATCCCCACAAGTACGATCGCACTCTCATTCCCATCAGCACTTAGATCCGAAAAAGGGCGGCTCAATGAACTATAATTACTAAAATAAAGATAAGCTGAACTTTGTCTATAATCCAATTATGACTGTTATTGAACAAATCTACGCGATCGTCAAAAGCCTTCCCCAAAACCAAGCTAGGGAAATTCTCACTTTTGCTGAGTTTATTCGTGCCAAGTACCTGAATGCTAACCAATCCACCGATACAGTAGATTCTTTAACTTCCTGGGAGGAATTGGTTTATTCGCTTGCTGGAGCGTGGGCAGATGACTTTCCTACTCTGGAGGAGATTCGTACCGAGTCGGGGGAAGACATTTTGCGGGAGAGTTTTTAGATGCACATTTTGGATACAAATACATTAATCTATTACTTCAAAGGACAAGGAAAAGTTGCCCAGAACCTTGCTAATGTACCTCCTCAAGAAATTGGCATTTCCGCGATCGTTCTGTTTGAATTGCAAGTTGGTATTGCTAAATCTACTGCGCCTGCAAAACGCACACAACAACTTCAGCAATTCTTGAGCCGAGTTAATCTTATTCCTTTCGATCGCGATGCTGCTGTTGCGGCTGCCACAATCCGCGCTCAATTAGAGCAACAAGGCACTCCCATCGGACCGCTCGATGTTTTGATTGCAGGGACAGCCGCTTCTTTGCAAGCAACTCTTGTTACTCACAATGTCAAGGAGTTTTCGAGAGTTTCAGGACTTGCGATCGCGGACTGGTATTGAAGATAACGAGCGATCGCACTCTCCAATTCCAAAAGTACGATCGCACTCCCATCCCACCAACACCCACATCCCCAAATAACGATCGCACTCTCACCCCCATCACTCAATGTGCATTTTGATAGTCAGTTTCTGCGCCTTTTCTTGCAACCATTGTTCAAATAGCTGATTTTGCAGTTCCCGTTTCATTGACCCCTCCAGGGATGCGGGGAGAATTTGCTCGACGCGCAGCAAAGCGTAGCGTCTGTCAATTTCCAGTGGGCCAATTAATTCGCCTGGTTTAGCACTGGCGACGTACTCTCGTATCTCGTTAGGAATTTGTCCCAGGCTAACTGGCTCCATGATACCGCTAACTAAGCGATCGTCAGTGAGGGAATGTTCTCTGGCTAAGGGTTCAAAGCGGCTACGGTCTGCCAGAATTTGACTCTTGAGACTCAGCGCAAAGTCTAGATCTGCGACGACAATGCGCGAGAGAACTACTTGGTTGAGTAAGGCTTTATTGGCGTTGAAGTATTCCTCTATTTTTGGTGCTGTCACCTCTGCTTTGAGCTTTTCTATTTTCAACGTAGCGGCAATTTGATAATGGAAGTCGGTGTAGTTGATGCCTTTGGCGTTGAGCCATTCTTGAAAGCGATCGGGGTCGTTAAGTTGATTCTCTAACCGAAAATCGATGACAGCCTGTTCGATGATGGTAGAGTCAATTTCCAGATCATCACGGGTTTGTAGTTCTGTTTCTAGGAGATGCTGGCGAATGATTTTTAGGAGAAATGGTTGAAAATCACCTGTACTACGAAGATAACCAATAGCTTTGGCTAAGGATATAGGCTGGTTGTCAATGGTAAGGAAAGGTTGGGATTCCATAAATATTGTATTGCTTTCATAAATTGCTGAACTCAAAGAATTGAAGCCTATTGTAGTCTGTCAGCATCGCAGTAAAATGAGGCGATGCTGAGTTTTGATATTTTACTAAACTCCCTAACCCCAAGTCTTAGTCTCGTGATCCCCATCCCACCAACTAGAACCATTAACGTAGGCTAGTTCCTTAATTTTGCCATCTCTTGTTGCAGTAACGCGGCCTTCATGAGTACCAGTCCACTGTATGCGGTTACCCTCATCTCCGTACTTATCTTTCCAGAGATCGCTTGGTAAAGCCAGGTTATCCTCTAGTTTTAGGTCTTTTTTAGACAGGGCATCTGCGAAGACATTGACAGTAAAATTATGCTCTTCTCCTGCTCTTTCTGCTACATATTCCTTCCAATTCCAGATAGGATTATATCCTTTTTTAGAAATGTAATCTCCGTCATACTGAATCACTAAAGAATCATTGGCTTTGTTTGCTGTGTGACCATCCCCTGCCAAACCACCTTGTGTAGGTGCATCTTTGACAACAAATGCAAGTGACCGTTTAGCTACGTCCTTAAAATTCTTTACCCCTTGAAAACCTGGTATATTTCCATCAACATCATAGTTTTGACCGGGAAAAGCTGGGTCGAGTGCAACAAGATTCTTGACTCCAAAATCATTAAGATCATTTTTATCCTGATCCTTGAATAATTGTCCAATTTCTGCACTAACATAAGATCCCAAACTGTGACCGAACAGAGATATCTTTTCAGCACCTATTTTCAGCTTGTTGAGGGTCTTTACTGCCCAATCAGCAACTGGATTAATTGCAAGAGCCGCCGTATAAGGTGTATCAGCCTTGTCGTCGGCTAGATATTTCCAATCAAGAGCTAAAACTTGATAGCCTTTAGGTTCATATTCGGTGGCTGCTGTCTTCAGTAGAGTTTTTATGTTGCCTCCTTCGCTGCTGTCACCACGACCATGAACTACTATGATGGTGTCTTTTTCAGGTTCTATACCTTGATAATTTCGCGGATTGCTGTCATAGCGATAGAGATTTACTTCTCCAGAATGCTCGCTATTTTTAACATCGTGCCAACCCGTATTAAACCAATCATTCTTCCATTCTCTTGTTAGTCCTTTTTCTGTAACAGTTTCTGCCAAATTAACACGATGCAAACTGAAATTATAATCGGTATCTCCACTTGTATCTTCAATTTTGATTTGGTAGTTCCCAGGTTCTAAAATCCAACTAGCAGACCCCGAAGATGTATCTATTTGTTTGGGAACTCCAAGTATAGATAGGCGTGCATGAGTGTCAATAGCGTTGAAATCAGCCCGCAAATTGCTTCGCTTATCAATGTTGAAAGAGTAGTAGTCATTGCGATTAGTTGAACTTACTCTATTGCCAGCACCCCAAAGTTCTCCTAATGTTCCAATCGAGAAAAATTCGTCTTTAGGTGTTGGTGCAGGATTACCATCACCAGGATTGCCATCACCAGGATTACCATCACCAGGATTACCATCACCAGGATTACCATCACCGGGATTAACAGTACCGCCTACTTTGGGAACCACAATGAAATGATCGGGCCATTGAGCGCTATTCGGATAAATAGTGCGAGTATGGTACATTTGGTCAAGCCAGTTCGATTCTGAGATTAAAATCGAGCCATCTGAGTTGACTTGCTCAACTACTGCGACATGACCGAGTTCTTTTGCTCCACCGTGATAAGGTTCCCATACGGTAATTGCACCAACTTGAGCTTGATTGGAAACAGTAGCACCTGCTTCTGGAGCGTCATCATCCCACTGGTAAGCATTACCCAACATTCCATCTAAAACGCTTGCTTGGTAGCCTAGCTCTTTCAGGCGACCGTTTGCATACCACGTACAGTTGGGGCCACCATAACCAGCTAGCCAAAACTTGTTATCGGTAGTATATAAAGATGAGTTGAAGTTGACCGGAATGCCGATAGTTGGTTGAGTTGAACCACCACCGGGACTGTCGCCACCAGAATTACCATCACCAGAATTGTTACTTGCTTCCCAATATACAACAGCATTGCGATCGACACTATAACCGCGCTCTTCCAACCTGCTGTACATTGTTTCAGTGATTATGCCATTGAGGTCTTTATGGTGCATTAGGTTCGGACTACCATTATCATCAGGAAGTCCCAACGCATTACCAATTTCGTGCATTGCCACCCGGACTAGAAGATTATTATTTTCGGCCTCAGATAATTTACTGGCGTTGAATCGAATATTGTTGTGATAATCGACTCCATCTAGATCGACATCTGGTTGGTTAAAATTAGTCCGATAGTTAAAAGCTTTATCCTCCCAGGTATCAGCAAACCATCCTGGTTCTTGAGTTTGACCTTTATTAACTGAAATTCTCAAAATGCCACTGGAGTCTTTGTCTTTTGTAATAATTTTTTCCCAGTTAGCGGCAGCTTCTTGAATCTTTGCCCATTGCGAAGAGGTAAATTGCCCATAGTGATCGACTAATTCGATCTTGATATCTGGTTTTTGCGGAGGCGGAACCTCTTCCCAAGAAAGGTTGAAATTAGCATCTCCACCTTGTTCATATAAGTGGAAGTGGAGGTCATACCCACCACTGCGGGCACTCTCAGGCAATGTAAACTCATAAACCGTTTCTCCGTAAGATTGCTGCCATTGATCCTTGGGCGTAATATAAACCCACTTATTAGGATCGTTGTCTGGTAAAACCGTGTTTTTAGCAAGCAGTTTGAATCCGTCGTCTCCTCTCACTGTGAAGCGATACTTCTTACCTGCATCAAAATGGGCTTGGGTATAGCTACTGATGGCAAAATAGTCACCGGGTAAGCGGTCATCAATATTATTGTCTTTATTCTTGGGAAGACCATTATCCCAATCAAAATTAATACCCTTCTTGCCGCCACCGAGATCGTTAGACCCCTGATCGATCGATCCTATTACATTAGAACGGTCAGTCGAAAAGTCTACAGGAGGTTTATCTCCTTTAGTCCGATCCCACCAAAAGAATTCAGAGTGCCACTCTACTGAGGTATTCGTGTTGGCTGGGAACGGCTGATGTGGTTCTAAAGTAACATCAACTTTTGCATCACCAAGTTTTTCATAATACTGAACGTCGAAAACATAAGCACCCGGTTCAGGTACTTTGAAGTAAATTGTCTTGGCAGGTTCGACAGAACTCCGAACGCGCCAATCCCCATCACTCCAACCGCCTAGCTGTTCAATATTGTTAACTTCGCCAGTTCTAAGATTCTTTAATAAGAATCGCGTTCCATCATCTGATTTAGTCGTAACTTTGTAAAGTATACCAGCATCTAGGTATACATTAGTAGTTGCATCCATCGCAAAATTATCATTTTGCACGTTGGCAGCGGGACTATTCCCACCAAATTCTTTGTACAAGTGAATTTTGCCATCTCCATCCTTTTGCGAACCCAGATCCAAAACTGCCGCAGGATTGCTGAAATTATAGCTATTGAAATCTGCTACATTGTCAGAATTACGGTTAATGAAACTAGCATTCCAATGATTTGTAGGAATTGGACTAGCTTGAGCAGACATAGTTAGGACGTATGAAGTATTAACAGGGTTAGAACCTTCTGGATAAACCTTCACGAAATAATTACCTGCTCCCAAGCTCTTGTTTATTGACCCCGTTGTAGTAGGATTAGCTGATACACTTTCCCGCACCTCACCTGCATCAATTTGACCGTTGTTGTTGGTGTCGCGAATTAGTTGGAGAAGCGTATTTGGGGTTATCTCTGTCCCGACACTTCCTAATCGAGTCGTATTCAAACCATCTAGCGTCAATGAAACATTGCTGCGTTTGTCTAGTTGGAACTGATAGTAATCTTCGGTATCGTGATTAGTTCTCAGAACACCTGTAAAGTTTTTTGGGTAGCCGCCATAGTAATTATTTAAAATCCCAGCATTATAGGCTTGTCCAAGCGTATTCCCAGGAAGTTCGGGACTTGCAGAAATCTTGAGATTGTAATTGGTCTTTCCATTCAAATCATTCGGATTATCGGGGAAAACACGAACGTAATAATCACCAGCAGTAAACGTGGTTCTCATCCATTGTGTTGTTGTATTTCCACTGGAAACACCTAAACTTTCATTAGGCTCAAATTGTCCGTTATTGTTCAGGTCTTGAATGACCGAGAAACCACTACTTGCAGTCAGTCCGTTCAACAGAATGAAAACATCGTTAATTCGATCGAGGCTGAAACGGTAATAATCTTGTCGATCGAATCCACCACCGATCGATTTTCCTGAAAGTGTTTGATTTAGTAAATATTCAGATGTAGACATCGAAGTATTCCCATCGGGATCACTCAAATCTAATTCGATGTTTTTGTCGAAAAGTTTACTCCCAATGTAGCCGTATTCCTTGCCTAATCCTTGATTTGTCAAAGCTTCATCAAAGTTGAGAGGCTTAAAGATTCCTTTGCTAGTATCGTTGTCGCTGTAAGAAGTGATGTAGACATTTCCAACATCTGAAACGCTACCAGATATGGAAGCATCGGTTATTTTGTAAAACCCTTTATTGCCGCTAGAATTTAAGGTTGGTTGAGCAATTATCTGGTCTTTGAAGTAAGTCCCCTCTTGAGCGTAGGCATAGCCCTTGTAATAATCTCCGCCCCCGGAATATTGCCCGTTTTGAAAGAGTCCGTTGCCGTAGTAATACTCAAACGAATACTTTTTAATCGTATCTTCGATCGGAGTAATAGTACCACCGAGAATCGGAATCGCAGTACCCGTACCAGATGCGTACCAAGTTGAGTATCCTTTCGGCTGAACGCTCAAATTTCCATTGTTGTAGTAATGAGTATCCACCCCATTACTCGTCACCGTCTTGATAAAATTACCCGCAGCAATAGGAACATTCGCTTCTCCAGGTTTAGGTGCAAGTCGCGAGAATACCCCCGTGAGAGTGTAAGGTAGTTGTAGAATTTGATATCCAGTAACTTGATCGCCATTCGCTTTTACCTCAATCTGATATCGCCCTTTATTCAGAGTTATTTCACGTGGGTAGTCTGAGTTACCAGTGAAGTTGTAATAAGCCAACTCCTCAGTTTTATCTTCACTACCAATAAATTTCTCAACTCTAACTTCAACTTTGCCATTGGGAGAAAGTACATTTAGATTCAGTTTCCCTGTTTCTTTCACTTCTAACCCATATTTGGCAATCCGCTTGTTCAAATCTCCCCCGAATTCATATTCAACTTGACCGGATACATTCAAACCAGTAGCGGAAGACCCATTGAATGCCTTACTTTGGATGTCTGGATCAAAGTCAGAATAGGGTGTCGTTGAGTAGTTGACAGGTGTCTGAAATGTACTGACTGAATCGGAAATAAACTGATTGGAAAGATTGTAGTTTTGAACAGTGTTGTTATCGCCACCCCGAAGTTTCAAATAATAGGTTCCGGGGTCAACAAATACGCCATCTGTTATTGAGATAGGCGGGGTTTGGCCTTCAACTTCAACAGAACCACGAAGGATAGCCCCGCCCGGTACAAATTTAAAGCGTCCGGGAGTACCATCTGCTTTCACCAGCGTTGCACCAGGAAACTCGTTGCTACCATTAGTGCGAGTAAGTGTCCAGCTTACATAACCTGGTTCATTGACTGTAAATTGATAATATTTTTGAGGAGTTATCGAGTCAACTTTATCGTTATCGGAAAAAGAAGGTGAAAATTGAGTTGCTGTAGCAATTGAAATCCCACCTTGCGCCGCACGTTCTGTTGGCGTTACTTTACCTTCACCATCCCAAATTAATGGTGCTACCCAAGCTTCTGGCGTGTAATTTTCCCCTGCTGTTTTCTTAGCTAATTCTACTGCTGCTGCTGAATTAAGCAATCCAAATCCCGTTTCTCCATCCCATCCTAGTGTCTTCAAATCTGTAGTTGTAGATTCGAGAATTGAAATTACTTGCTTGAAGTTAAGATTGGGATTTGCCGCCCATACTAAAGATGCTACACCCGTCGCTTTCGCTGCTGCGACGGAAGTTCCTGCCATTTTACCTACGCTACTTCCAACTGTGGAAGTTACGGGTTGATCGATTGTGCCACCTTCAGTTACAATATCCAAACCGGCACCATAACTGGAATAATTGGCCCGATCGAACTCATTCGATGCGCCAACAGTGATAATATTGTCAAACTCCTGGGATGCTTGCCCCAAAACCGACATCACGCCGCCATCGTTACCAGCAGCGGTGACAATTAGGACATGATTCTGACGCGCAAATTCGATCGCTTCCCGTTCTTTTGGCGTTAACTCATATCGCGTAGTAACAGTACCATCGGGATTAACTTGCGTTAAATCTAAACTGAGATTAACAACGGCATTTTTGTATCCAGAGTATTTCGCCGTACCCACAAATTCGGACAGCGAATCAGCCCAATTTCCACCACCTACCGCACGCCCCAACCAAATAGGTGCTTTATCGTTAATACCCTCAATCCCAATACCATTACCTTGGGTAGCAGCAATTAATCCTAAAATATGAGTTCCGTGTTCGTTTCCTTCACCCGGAGATAGGAAAGGATTACCGTCATTGGAAATGCGATCGCTTCCCAACTTGAATCGGCGATAATCAAGATCGGGATTATTCCCACTAAATCCAGTATCAATTACACCAATTAAAGGTTGATTTGGATCGATCTGTGTTCTCGGATCGACTACTGGTGGCGGAGTGACAGGTGTTCCCGGATCGATTACTGGTGGCGGAGTGACAGGTGTTCCCGGATCGACTACTGGTGGCGGATTAACAGGTGTTCCCGGATCGACTACTGGTGGCGGATTAACAGGTGTTCCCGGATCGACTACTGGTGGAGTAACAGGTGTTCCCGGATCGATTACTGGTGGAGTAACAGGTGTTCCCGGATCGATTACTGGTGGAGTAACAGGTGTTCCCGGATCGATTACTGGTGGATTAACAGGTGTTCCCGGATCGATTACTGGTGGAGTAACAGGTGTTCCCGGATCGATTACTGGTGGATTAACAGGTGTTCCCGGATCGATTACTGGTGGATTAACAGGTGTTCCCGGATCGATTACTGGTGGTGGATTCACAGGTGATTCTGCTTTCACATAATCAATCAAATCCTTACCCAAATTAGAATCCCGCCAATCTTTAGCAGGATCTATCACCTCATCCAAATTAACTGCTTTTCCCGTCGCACCAGTTAACCTAAAAATTACATCGTTATAATCTTTATCCGTTCCGGTATCGACGCGCAGATCTTCGATCGCAAATGCGCTACCCGTCCCATTAATATCGGCAATTTGTCCGACATGAAAAGCTTCGTTGGGATTCGCTGTCACTAAAGAGAATAACGGACGTTTTGCACCACCAATATTCGGATTATCAAATACTTCTTGCACTTTCCCATTTGGCACTAACATCACGCCAAATGTATCCCCAGGTTTCATCGCAAAGGTTTTGATGCCTTTGTATTCTCCATCGTTATCGGCATTTGCCAACCCAACATTAAATTTAGCCGCTTCGTTGGGGTCGGAAATTGCTATATAACCTAAGTTTGAATTACTCTGCGATCGATTTGCTGCTTCTTTAATAAAATCTACGGAACCGGGGGTAAATTTATCCATTCCGTCTAAACTAAAGATGGCTAATTCACCTTTATATCCGCCACCATCATTAATAAAATCTACTCCAACTTCCCCGGTTTCTCCGACTGTAAAATATCCCGATTCAATATTCAATCCCGTAATCGGGTCAACTTGACTATTCCCAACTGTCAAACTCAGGTTGTAATTCGTATCGCCGCTAACTTGTTTGACTCGAATTGAATAATTCCCGGCGGCTAAGTTGTCGATCGCAATTACTTCATCACTCAAATCGCCGTTCGCAGAATTATACAGTACACCACCCCGATTGTCAAGTACCTCTAGGTCAGCATTAGCACTCAGTCCGTTGAGAGAAACTCCCACCTTTCCCGGAGAGTTCAAGCTGAACTTATAGAGGTCAAACGGGTCGGAATTGCCAACGAAACCCGCATAACTTTGGTTGTTATTCAAAATACCGATATCCAAGTCAGACATTGCACCCTCCCAGAACCTGCAAATTTATGCTTCTATTTATCTATCAGGATCGAACTTCCGCTTTTATGCGCTACTCGATGTTTTGTTACAAAACTTTACATTTGCCACTCAGTCAGCGCTCCTTCCCTATTTGTCCTTGGGTTTCCTTCCCAAGGCCCAACCCACAACTTTCAAAGTCCCCCTTTTTAAGGGGGATTTAGGGGGATCTCCTGCGATATAAAAGTAGAAAAACTTTAATAACTCGACAAATCTACCAGATTTCATCTATCTATACCTATAAAATCCTCAATATTCACCAAAGCTTCAAAATATGCCGGATTTCATGAAATTTCCATAAAGAGGCTACTAACTATCGCCGGGACAAACCTCACCCCCCTACCCCCTCTCCGCAACGGAGAGGGGGAGTAATAGTCTCCCCTCCCCGTTGCGGGGAGGGGTTGGGGGTGGGGTTCCACTGTTCCGGCGATAGTTAGTAGTCCATAAAGACGATCTTCGCCATACAGTTGCAACTCATAATCATAATGACTATGATTTAAATAAGACAGCGCAAACCATATTAGGTAGGTAAGTAATACCTACCCTAGAGAAATCTTTTTGCAAAAATAAGGACAGACAAATGAATCTTATTCGTTTTGAACACATCAATCTTTCCTGCAAAGATATCGACGCCACCAAAAATTTCTATCAAACCATTTTCCCCAATTGGTATGTGCGCGTCGAAGGCGTAAACGATGGTAGTCGCTGGATGCACTTTGGTGACAACCAATTTTATCTAGCACTCAACGATACACCAAACGAAGAGCGAGTGCATAATATTTACGAGAACATCGGCATCAATCACATTGGATTAGTCATTGATGAAGGCGATGCCATGAAAACACATCTCGACAAACATGGCATTGAGTATTATACTATGACAGCGCCCGAAACAAAGCATCGCATTTATGTCACAGATCCCGACGGAAACGAAATCGAGTTAGTCGAGTACAATCAAGATTACCAATTGAAGTAAATCTTTTTAATTAAGGATAAAAAACAATGCCACCTCAGACATTAGCAGCACTCACTGACTATAGATAATCTCCAATGTTTAGATTTTGTGCTTTCACCAGAACATCTGGCTCATTTAGATGAAGTGAGCAAGATTGAGTTAGGATTTCCGCATGACTTTCTCAGCAGCGATAGGGTGAAAAATGTCGTGAATGGTGGAGCAAACATTAAAGCCTAAGTACTTATCTATTTCAGTGCCGGAAATGCCCCCAGTTGTTGCACAACTTGCAAGTCACTCATTTCGCACCAAAGTTCTTGAACTTTACCATTCAGAATCAGGAAAATCATAATTCCCGTTTCTAACACCCGCTGATTCCTGCAAGGAATGTCGAGTAATCCACCTCGGTAAGTACTCCAACCGGAGTAGCGTACTACAATTTTATCTTGTGAGGTAATGACATCGTGAATTGTCCATTCTGGATCTGTGAAAGTGGCTCGATACCAGCGCAACCACGCCTTAAAATCCTCAATTCCAAAGTTATCGACAGCATTGCCCTGACCGTGTGCAATGAAGCCAGGGGCAACTAGGTTGTCTAAAATTTCTTCTTTACCTTGGGTAAAAAGGGTTTGAAACCAGGTATCGACGATCGCTTTGGGTTCAGAAAGTAACATTGAGGTTATTGCACAGCTTTTGATTACGAACAATACCATTTTCTTGGTAGTACTGGTTGTGCAACATCATCCCAACTGAAGAGTAAACTGGATGAAATTTGCCAAGCAAGTCACCCGATCGCATGGATCTAGTGGATGAGGTGCGATCGCGCTACTTAGTAGTACTGTCATCCTTGGGACTTTTTTTGGAACTATGGACTGAGTATTTACCGTCAAGGCTTTGAGCGATCGCAAAACAACCTCAACTATCAAATCAGGGGAACCAAAATAATGACTTATGCCATCTTTGACGAAACCTTCTACCTCAACAGTTACTCCGATATCAGGGCAGCCGTCGCCTCCGGAGCGCTTGTTTCCGGATTGGAGCATTTTCAACGCTCTGGTATAAATGAAGGCCGCGTTCTCGTCTCACCGCTTTGGAACGAAGCCCAGTATTTAGCGGCTAACACCGATATCAGGAACGCTGTCGCAGCAGGATCTTTACGTTCCGGTTTGCAACACTTCATCTTGTACGGAGAAGCCGAACGTCGTCCCGGCGCACCTGTTGTTCCCACCAGCAGCGGCTTCAACGAAGATTATTACTTATCGCTTTATCCCGATGTCGGGCCTTTAGTTGCCTCCAGACAGTTCCCATCTGCCGAAGCTCACTACATCCGCACAGGACAATTTGAAAACAGATTGGCTCTGTCCTCTGGAACCAATGGCAATGATATTGTTACTGGTAATGGGCCGATCACCGGCATCGTGGGAGTGGGGTTGGACGTTTTCGCAGTCAGGGGAGCCCCCGACCCCAGACCGACCAGTCTCGGAGTCGGCGAAACAGATATGCTGATTGGTGGACTAGGGAACGATGCCTTCATATTAGGCTTTGGCAGAACAGGCGCGAATCCAGTTGCCCAAAGGTTATATGTGGGGGGAGCAAATGGCGACTACGCTTACATCAAGTATTTTGAACGCTCCAAAGATTCTATCCAGCTAACTGGAACGGCGAACGACTACGTTCTCAATGCTGGTTCGTTTGCTGTGACAGGAAACAGGGCTTCTGGTGTGAGTATCTCTACCAATACGGGAGATTTGGTGGCTCTAGTAGAAGGTGTGCAATCTCTACAGCAAGTCGATCAAGATACCAATCAGGGTATCTTTTTCTTGGGCTAATCGCTAGGGAAAACAAATGATATCATGTCCGATCGATCGCCCATGATAAAACTTTGTCAGGTATGTTGTTGCGCTTCAGCGCTCTTTAAGATAGCGCTAAAGCGCAACAACATACCAAATATTTAACTATGGTTAATCGACCGGACATGATATAGCAACCGCCAAGGCGATTAGGGCAGTAGGGGCGAAGCATTCGGGTAGTAAATCTTCGGTTTTAACCAATAAATTATATGCCCGAATGCTTCGCCCCTACCCCAGATTTATGGCTTAACCGCCTTGGCGGTTGCTATATGAGTCAAAAGTCAAAAAAATCCTTCTTTTGACTTTTGACTTTTGACTTTTGACTTTAGTTTCTCGGCTGGATGCGAATTACGCCAGGAGCAGGAGTGGACTGCTGAACTGGGGTTGCTGCTGGGGGAGCGGGCTGGACTGGGGCTGATGGTACGGCTGGGGGAGCGGACTGCTGAATTCGGGTCGGCTGGATTCGGGTTGGTGTATAAGAGGGTGGAGCCGACTGCTGAATTCGGTACTGCTGGGATGTTCCACCAGGTGAGGATTGCTGAATTCGGTTCGGCTGGACTCGGACTGGTGGAGCGGGGGGAGGAGTGGGCGCAGTAGGAGGGGTCGTTTGTCTGTAAATTGGATAGGACGGCTGGACTGGGTTAATCGCGCCTGGAAGTGGAGCGGGGGGCTGGATTCGGATCGGTTGGGTTCTGCGGTTGCGGGCTTCTTCACTCTGTTCTATGTCGCGGCGGATTCGCGACAGGGAGCTTCCTGATGCTAACTGATTAGTCCAAGTCCGGATTCCGCGTGAATCGGCATCGCGCCCCAAAATTTCTCGATAAATCTGGTTAACTGCTGTTTGAGCTTCGGCGCTGCGAGCTATTTCATTGCGGACATCGCGGAGCGATCGGCCCCTTCCGATCGCATCAGTCCAGGTTCGCAAGCCACTATAATCGGGTTCGCGGCCTAAAACTTCGCGATAAATCTGCCTAATATCGTTTTCTCTATACCGATAATCGCGATCGTTGTAGTTGCGATCGTTGTAATTGCGATCGTTATAGTTGCGATCGTTGTAATTGCGATCGTTGTAATTGCGATCGTTATAGTTGCGATCGTTGTAATTGCGATCGTTGTAGTTGCGATCGTTCCGCCTATTGTCATACCCATACACTCCACTCAGGTAAGCACCATCCAGAGTGGTATTTCCCAGGTTCGCACCATCCAGGTAAGCATTTTCCAAGTTCGCATTCCGCAGATTGGCATTATCCAGATTGGCATTTCTGATGTTAGCCCTTCTCAATCTAGCGCTGGTGAAATCGACACCCCTCAAATCAGCACCCCGGAGGTCAGCCTCCTCCAGATTAGCACTCCTCAAGTTAGCACCTTGGAGGTTAGCATTCTCCAGGTCAGCATTCTGTAGGTCAGCATTCTGTAGGTCAGCATTCCTCAAATTGGCACTTCTGAGGTCACATCTGCGACACTCATTAGTATCCAGCAGCCGTCTGATGTCATCGCGATTTGCCGCGTGCAAAGGAGCTGCTACGCCAAAAGTCAGGATTAATGCGGTGGTTAAAAAAATTCCACGTTTCATTTTATGCACCTCAAATCATTGGTATGTTTTTTAATGAGAGAATTTAATTCGCTTTATGAGCGTGTCAACCACATATCAGATCTATATTTTGGGAGAGGAAGCCAGTAATAGGTATGTAGTTGCGCTTTAGCGCTCTACCTTGGCAGAAGCACTTCTCAAAAGTGTTCCCATCTTCTATTTATATTGCCTTTTATTACTGACTGCTAACCTCCTCCCTATGGTTCCCCCAATAGGGTGAAAATTTCTAATTGGTCATTGGTCATTGGTCATTAGTCATTGGTCATTGGTCATTGGTCACTGGTCATTGGTCATTGGTCCCCCACTCCCCCACTCCCCCCGGCTACTGAGCGAAGTCGAAGTAACTCCCCCACTCCCCTAGCCCCTAGCCCCCTGATTTCACAATGTGCATTCCCGCACTGGCGAAGCGTGCAAACGCAGCATCAGCTTGTTCCGTGAAATCAACAACACTAGGAACGACAACCGCAGAAGTGCAGTCTTCCAGCAGATAAACCTTAGACGCCAAATTGGCATCTAGCGCCGTAATCTCCGTCAGCAAGTCGTCAATTGTCCAGGCGACGCAATGACTTTTAGCCTGTCCGGCAATAATCAACACATCAAAATCCAGCAATTTTTGGATAAGAAGGTTATTTTTCTGAGCGATCGGGCCTCCATCATAACCCTGCAACACTTCCGGACGCAACACCGAGTAATTTTCTGTGAGAGGATTGCTACCTTTAATCTCGAAATTCGTCTGACTCATCCTCGCTATATTGTGAAAGAATATCGCTTCTTCCACCGCCGAAACCAAAGCATGACCGATCCCACCCAGCATAGAGTGATACGGCCAAACTATCAAGGGATATTTACCATCATCGCTTAACTTGCGGACATAGTGCAAAGCGTGTTTTTCCAGTGCCGAATAGTCGCCACCAGCGATACTGTAAGCAACGGCTGGATTAACTTTCCAAACTCCTTTTTGTACATCGTCAAGAGTAATGTTAGTGGCAGCTGGAATCGGGTATTCGCCTGCATCATTAATCCAGAAAACGGGATGAAAGATTTGCATAGCAGTGTGAGTGTCCATCGTTGCCGCAATCTCCGTAATTGCCCCCAAATTGCGATAGATAAACTCGCACAACCGCACATTGTCATCCACAGCACCAGTACCAGACCTACCGCCCACAAACAGTTCAAATTCAGGAATGCAAAAAGTGTTTTGAACATCAATTATCAGTAAACAAATCCGCGTTTTATCTTCGGCAGCTGGTTGAATGCCTTGCTGTTTGGCCCAGTCTTTAGCTTCAACTGCCCTATCTTGGTATGGTACGCGCCAGACTTGCCCCACTTTGCCGGAGTCGAAGTGAGATGGAATTGGTAGTTGTGTGTTTATATTCATTGTGAAATGTCACTTTACAGAGCTTTTTGCTACTATAGTCGCATTTTTTGCCAAAAAAGTGGGTTATAAAGACACTGAAACAAAAAGGATTCTATTTTATAATTCTTACCCAGTTTAACTCAAACGCGCTACAGTTCTCTGCTCTTTCGGAGTTGTTATGCTTTTGTTCATATATTATAAGAACATTTTTATTTCTTTTCCCCTCTGCCCCTCTGCCCCTCTGCCCCTCTGCCCCTCTGCCATAGCATAGTAAGCACGGAAGAGCCGTTTTACTTATCACCTTAAGTACGGGAGAGCCGTTACTTCGACTAATTCAACTCCGCTAACAGTCAAACTAACACTGCTGTGCAAACACAACATATTCATTGAAACAATATTTCCAAAAACGTTTTCTGAATTTTGGAAATAGTTGTTTGAGTTATAAAGAGGAGTCATGTGCCAGTACATTTGGTAGTCCAAGGAGTCAAGATAGGAAATCGAAGCAGCTAAATTTTCTTGACGGTCATTTTTAATATAAAAAATGGGCTTTAATCTAATAATAGTGTTAGCCGCACCTTGCAAAACTTTTAATTCCATCCCTTCTACATCCAGCTTGATCAGGCGACAGTAGGGCAAGTTTAGGCTGTCAATAGTTATCACCTGGACTAGCTCACCTTCAATATGTCCGCTAAAATTATTCGCGCTCTCATAGTCGAGTACAGGCACTTTTATCGAGCCAATCGCATCGCCAACAGCTACATTGTAAGAGTAAGTATTGATTACACTGTTAAGTGATAAGTTGGCACAGAGGTTTTGAAAGATAATGCGTTGCGGTTCAAACGCCATAACTGTTCCCGTAGATCCAACTGCACGGGCAAAAAACACAGTATGAACACCAATATTTGCGCCTACATCCACTACCAAATCATTGGGTTGAACGATCTGTTGAAATAACTCGATTTCTGCTTCGCTGTACTCGCCATAGATATCTATGGTTCTGCCAATGTAGGTGTGGTTTATGTTGTAAAGAAAAACACCGTGACGACATTTCTTTAGACGATTGAAACCATCGACAGGAAGTAGGTTTTTATCGTCGTAGTTAATTGTTTCTATAAGTTTCTCCTGAGAAGATCGATCTGTTAAACCCACTTGGTCAGCATTTTTATGTAACTCGGCAACCCAATTCTGGAGCGCAATAGCCACTCGCTCAAATATTCCTGGCCAATCTCCATGTTGTGATTGACGGAACAGGCGCATGGTAGGATACCAGGGGCTATTTTCTCCTTCAAGCATCCATCGCCAGTCGGGTATTTTGGTTAGCAAAACCCATACTGGTTTTCCCATCGCCCCAGCCAGATGAGCTACCGCAGTATCTACGCTGATAATTAGATCGAGTTGTGCTATAGCAGCGGCGGTATCTGCAAAATCATTCAATTTTTCGCTCAAGTCTTGCACTTTTCCTAAGATGCCCAACTGAGTCAATTCCGCAGTTTTTGGCTCTTTTTGCAAACTGTAAAAGGCAATCTGGGGAATATCTAAAAGAGATAAAAAATGCTTCAATTGGCAAGAACGGTAGCGATCGTTTTTATTGGCTGGACTACCTGCCCAAACTATTCCCACTTTTAGGCGCGTTTCGGGGGGTGCTTCCAGCGTAAAAGGGTACGGTTGAGGCGGCGCAAGGTAGGGAATTTGCGCGGGGACTGTCTCTAGGGTAGTGCCCAGGATGTGGGGTAAGCTCATCAAGGGGGAATGAACGTCGAATTCTACTACCGACCCCATAGTTACTAACTGTTCGATGCCAGCAACGCTGCTAAACAGTCGCAGCAATGCTTCATAACATACGACAATAACACGACAGCCCAGTTGTGCAATTAAGGGGGCGTAGCGGATAAACTGGATGTTGTCGCCAAACCCTTGTTCGCAAACTAGCAGAATTGTTTTTCCTTGCAAAGAAGAACCATCCCAGAGGGGGTATGGCAAAGATTTGGCGATGAATTCTCCAGTTTTCCAGCGCCACTTATACTCAGCAAATCCATTCTTGAAGTCTCCAGTTAATAGAAGGCTTAGACCGAGGTTTTGGTGAGCTTCTGCAAAGTTGGGCTTAAGAACTATGGCTTGACGAAGGAGGGTTTGACCTTCGGCTAATTTACCTTGAGCTAGGAAAAGGTTGCCCAGGTTATTGTAAGCATTTGCATAGTTGGGATTTAAGATAAGAGCTTGTTGGTAATATGCGATCGCATCTTCTAACTTTCCCCAATCCTCAAAAGCGTTACCCAGGTTGTTGTGCGCTTCTGCGTTGTGAGGATTTAAGGCAAGTGCTTTTTGATAGTGTGCGATCGCATCTTCTAATTTGCCCTCCTCCTGTAGTGCGTTACCCAGATTGTTGTAGGCTTGTGCGTAGTTGGGATTTAAGGTAAGCGCCTTTTGGTAGTGTGCGATCGCATCTTCTAATTTGTTTTGTTCTTGAAGTGCATTACCCAGGTTGTTGTGAGCTTCCGCATCGTCGGGATTTAAGGTAAGCGCTTTTTGGTAAGATGCGATCGCGTCTTCTAATTTGTCCTGTTTCCATAGAACAAGGCCCAAGTTGTAGTGAGCATTTGCATAGTCGGGATTTAAGGCTATAGCCTGCTGGTAGGATGCGATCGCCTCCTCTAGTTTACCCGCAGCGTCGAAAACATTACCCATGTTGTAGTGAGCTTCGGCATTTTTGGGGTTTGCGGCTACAGCCTGCTGGTAAGATGCGATCGCCTCTTCTACCTTCCCCTGCTCCTCAAAAGCATAACCCAGATTGTTGTAGGCTTCGGCATTGTTGGGATTCAAGGTTATAGCGTGCTGGTAGAATGCGATCGCATCCTCTAACTTCCCCTGAGCCTGAAGAACAACCCCCAAGTTGTTATAAATATCAGCGCGATCGGGTTTAGCTTGAAGAATTTGGCGGTACATTTCTTCAGCTTCTATTAAACGTCCAGCCTGATGATGTTTTACGGCAATTGCCAGCTTGTCATTTGTCATATCAAGTATGGTTGCATCGTTAGTACATGAGTGATATCTTCAAATTTTCTGTTGTCATCGTTGGTTACATTTTTACCGCAGATGTAGGCGCTTCGCCTTCCCGTAGGGTAGACAGATGAACGCAGATGAACGCAGATAAGAATAATCACAGGAGTTTTTTAGGTAACCGATGCGTAAGGACATGATATCATTAGTCATTAGTCATTAGTCATTAGTCATTAGTCGTTAGCGATCCAATGACCAATTCCCCAATCCCCAGTCCCCAATCCCCAATTCCCAATGACTATTCATTCTGGTATTTTACCAGTAATTCCGGTATGTAGTCATATCCATCCACCCCAATAAGGGGAATAATCTTAGATCGATATTTATTCAGGACATTCTGGAAAGCTTCTTTTCCTATCTGTCCTTGCAAAATCGTCAGCAATCCCGCCGTTTGACGCCACTGAGGAGAATAAATCTGCTCTAAAAGATACATCCCCAAACTACCCGTGTAGATGGCTTTTTCTATTTGTTGCAGGCTATAGTTAGCTTCAGCTAAATAAATTAAATTTAGCCCTTGAAGATACAAATCGCCGGACATTTGGGCAGCTTGCAAACCAAATTCTAAGTATGGAATAGCAGCTTGCGGTTGAGACAAAACAATATATGCAATACCGAGACTGCTGTAACAGAGAGATTTACTTTGCTGTAAGACGTATTGTATTCCGTAGCCATCGCTTAATCGCTCCGAGATCTGCAATCCTTGTTGGAGATAATTAATAGCCGTCTCGTAAACCTCTGGTTCTACCCGTTCCAATTGTTGGGCTTGCAGGACTTCGCTGTAGCCCAAATTTGCCAGGGCGTTTGCTTCTCCTAAACGCTCTCCGGTTTGGCGACTCAAAATTAATGCCCGTTGACTGTAATTGATAGCTTCGGTATAATTTTTCTGAGCTACATAGATGCGGCTGATGTGATTGAGATTGGCAATTTCACAAGGAATATCCCCCGCAGTTCGGGCTATCTCCAAAGCTTGCTGATGGAATGAATGCGCCTGCTGATATTCCCCTACTGCTCCCATTGAATAGCCCAGCAATGTTAAAATGCGAGCTTTTTCTTGGGTGCCTTCAACATATCGAAGTGGTTCATCCAGATAATTCAGAGCCGAACGGAGATAATCCCCGCTGAATGAAGCAAAAATACCGCCGTAGAGGGGAAAGTATTTCTGTAGGGTAAATGTGCGGAAAATTTGCAGCGTTATTTGAAAACAGGCGTTAGTTAGGGAAGTGATATAAATAGAATTTCCCGCCCGATTAAAGCCACTGGCTAATTGCGACCAAATGACTGCAAAAGTAAGAAAGGTGGAAATCGACAGCTTTGCTCCCACTTTGGCGTCGTAAATGAGTTTGTCAAACCAGTTGACTAGCCCTCGTTGCAAGCACTGTAAAATGACAGCAAGTTCGACTAATTCATTTAGTTGCAAATGTTGTTTTGCTGCGAGTTCAACGATCGACTGATTCAGTGCTAAAGTTTGGAACAGTGCTTTTGGAAAGGGACTATTGACTTGCTTTGCCCATAATGCCCAAGGGCCATTTTGTTCTGGTGCGCCTTCAAATCCGAGTTTTTCTCGATTTTGCTCGTAAATCCAACTAACTAAATGTTCTTGCAATCTTTGCCAAGATTTTAAACCTTCAGTTAAGCCTTCTGATAATTGCTGAAGTTCGATCGCTCGATCGGAATCGGAACTTGTTTGAGCTTGTTGCTGAAGAGATTTTGCTAATTGCTGTACTTGGTCTAAGTTTAACGCCTGGGCTTGATTGGGATCGATCGCCTGCAACAAAGCGCTCAATCTATGCTCCGGTTCTGCTTTTGCGATCGCATCCGTCGCTGCTGTAATAGCATTCGATCCGCGATTTTCGGCCTGATATCGTTCCCATTCCGCTTGGATGGTTTGGATCGCTCTCAAGCTGCGGGTTGCTTTCGCTTGCTTGAGTTCATCCTTAGTATTGTCTATCTCGGACTGGGTAGTGGTGATGCGCGAACTCAAGCATCGCTCGAAAATTTCCCCTTCTCCGGCGCTGACACCTTGCAACAGCATTTGATAAACCTGCTGTTTCGAGCGGATCTTGCCCTTGAGGGTCATCTGCACGATTTCGTCGATTAAAGCGAAGTAGCGATCTAGAGAGTCTGACATAGGCTGGTGCGATCGGTTCTGGCAATAAGCATAGCCTGGAAATTACCCATTTGGCTGGTAAACTTTCCTTTAGACCTTTGAATACTATAATCTGTAAAACTTTTGTATTCAAAGCTCTAACTTGTTGTTCATGCAGTTGAACAAGTTAGATCGATTTTTAGGGCTAGAGATACAACGCCGTCGTACAGAAAAGGGTTGGTCTCAGGAATATCTGGCAGAAATTTCAGGTCTGCACAGAACTTACATCAGCCAGTTAGAACGCGGACTGAAAAGCCCATCTGTGAGAGTTCTCAGTCATATTACTACTGCGTTAGGCATGACAATGAGCGAATTTTTGCAAGCAGTTGAGGAAGCATTAAGTGCTGACAGACGAAGAGATTGAAAGATTGAGGCAAAGTATTATTGCTACCGTTGCATCTCCGTTAATAGGTTCGATTGAAGATTATGCTTGGGAAGCAATTTTTCATTACGTTAAGAATCTTCCCCTGTCAGATCCGGCATCAGGACGGAGCAAACTTCTTTATGATGCTGTTGATATTGCAACTGGAACTGGTTGGTCGCTTAAGTCTCTTCAGTTAAGCAGTCTCGCTGTTGGGGCTACTTTTTTCTTCGTAATTCAAAGAGCAGATGTTATAAAAAAAGCTGACCAACTTGGTTTTCCAGGTCTGACAGAGAAATCCTCACCGCAAGACCTTGGCGCAGCTATTATCCAACATTGGAACGAAAAAATAATTACGAGTTGTTTAGTGCAGGGTGTCACGAACAGCTATGAGGGTATATTGTTGAAAACGATTAGAGGTAACGAATACGTTTATTGTGAATACCCACTCTATTTATTAGAGTCAACAGCTTTTTCTTGGGCTTGGACGGTGGACAGAAGCACTAGAAAACAAGGTGTAGGTTTACAGGGAACTGTGGCAGGCAGAACTGAGTTAGTATGGTACAAAAATCAGAAACAACTTTTCAGAGCAAAAATTATTCCGCCGTCAGCAGTTCGCGTAACTATTGAACGAACTCGCCTTACACTTAACAGGTATGTAGAAACTATTTTGTTATCTCTACAGGAACAACTTCGCATAGAGTCTTCCGATCGCAATCAAGATCCTTGAGGATAGTTGCAGCGATCGCACTAGCCAGAAGAGGCGGTACAGATTCTCCAATTTGACCAGCCATATCAGTATATGTTCCTAAGAAGTGAAAGCGATCTGGGTAAGAATGCAATCTCGCCGCTTCGCGTATTGTAATTGTTCTGTCCTGTGTAGGATGAAAAAATCTACCAGAACCAGGATGAAAAACCCATTTCGTGATCGTTCTAGCTGGTTTATCCCAGCAGAGTCTTCCATACGCACCGCTGTAATGTTTTTTTGGAGCTAATTCAGGCGGTAGATCTCTAGCATCTTGTCCTTCCCTCAATGCGCGTACTCTAGCCATCTGAGTTGGACTCAAAGCACGCGCCACATGATTAACCAATTTTTGACTTCCACTACGCATTAATATCTGGTAGTTAGTTTCCGGAGGATATGGATACTTTTTATCTGTATATTCCTGTCCTGCATCTAATGGTGGCAAATCTCCGAGCGCATCCTTGACTGTAAGAATCGGAGATTCTATCAGATCTAGTAAGTTCAACTGAGTGTTAGGTTTGGTAGATCTTAAATCGCTTCTGATATTACCATAATTTGTAGGTTCCGGTAAGGTAGGACAGCGATCCAAACTAGCAATAAAAAAAGCTCTAGCTCTCGTTTGAGGTACTCCGTAGTGGGCAGAATTTAAGGAGACAGATCTAACTTTGTATCCGAGTAACTCTAGTTTTTCTATTATCTCATCTCTGACTACGCCATTGTACGCTTTCAATATTTCAGGTACATTTTCCATCACAACATACAAAGGTCTGAATTCTTTTACAAACTCCAGAAAAGTTTGATATAACTGATTGCGAGGATCGTTCAGATATCGATACCCAGCCGGAATATTGCGTGAGAATCCTTGACATGGAGGCCCACCAATCAATGCTGTCAGTGTTTCTTTCGGTAAACCAAGTTGCGATCGAAGATCTGAAGGCTCGACTGTACGAATATCATTATTGACGACTTCTGTAGTAGGGGAATTGTGCTTATATGTCGCCAAAGCCTTCTTGTTTATGTCAATGGCGCAAAGAGACTTGAAGCCTGCTAAATGAAAACCTGTAGTCAAGCCGCCTGCGCCTGCAAATAAATCGATAACTGTGTGTGTCATAATTGAATACTATAGTATTTTATAGATAAAGTCAACTACTGAGGTGAAAAAATATTCATGTTAATTAGTGGTTATGCGGTTGTTTATCATGGGTATCCCCGCGCTACTGGTTTGCCAGGATTTAGGAATGGTTACCAAACAGTGCTGCCTCTACCAGTATCCTGACGTCCTATATAGGTTCAGAATAGGGCTAAATATCGGCTGAATGTTTAAGATTGTATGCCAAGTCTGTCGCGGTTTAATTAACTGTTTCAAAATTCTGCTGATGAATCTGGGTGACTCACAGGCATTGCGATCGCTGACCTTGTAGGTTGGGTTGACTTCATGAAACCCAACCTCTTTTTCCACTCACAATCTTATCCATTTCCACCATTACCATGCGATCGCGTAGCGGCGCTACGGCATTCGTACCTCACAGCAAATACCAACCGTTTGAAACTCTCAGGGCTAAAGCCGCTGAGATTCTTGAAGAGTCCAGAGTCTGAACTTCAAAGGCGCACTCAATTCGCCTCTACTGATTCCGCTTAGATCTAATCCAAGCATCACCGCTACTTTTCT